>Ga0207156_10022_pt1 | contig 38536 bp, 36 predicted proteins | sample Alteio_BWMinHeat_24_FD_153514 | JGI IMG/M metagenome (GOLD analysis project Ga0207156, IMG submission 153514) | Enriched cells from forest soil in Barre Woods Harvard Forest LTER site, Petersham, Massachusetts, United States -... | ecosystem: Environmental > Terrestrial > Soil > Temperate forest >...
TGCATTTCGCCCGCCCTGCGTCGGTGTCGCCCTGGCACCGCGAAAGCTGTTCCCACAAAGCCTGTCGGCGACAGGCGACCCACATCCTTCATGTTGTCGAAGCCCGTCACCAGCCAGATCGGGCCGACCCTGTTTTGCGTCCGCCCAGCCATTCATCGATTCGAGACGATCCACTCTTGGGTTGTTAAGTTGAGAGCTTGAGCCCGACAATGCCAGCCAGTATCAATGCAACGCTGATCACCCGAGGCGCGCTCGCAGGCTCTCCAAGTAGAACGATTCCTAATACGACGGTTCCGATAGCTCCTACTCCAACCCAAACACTGTAGGCGGTGCCGACCGGAAGGGTCTTCATGGCCACGCCTAACAGTCCAAGACTAATGATCATCGCCAGAACCGTCCAGACGGTAGGCAACAATCGGGTGAAGCCATTGGTGTATTTCAGTCCGATAGCCCATCCAACCTCAAACAACCCTGCAACAACGAGAATAGCCCAGTTCATCCCTTTTCCTTTCTCCATATGACAATAGGGCGAGATGCCTCTTCCGCCTTCAAGGCTTTTGTCGAATTTTATTCCCGCTGACTGGGTTTAACCCTGGCAGATGGTGAGTGTTATTGCTCCTTGCATCTCTAATCTAGCGCATTGGATCTTTTTTTAGACAGCTTCTGATTATATGGTTGCTTCAGCATGCCCCCATAGTAGTGTAGGCGTGCACCGACCGTCTTTTCCGAAGACGCTGCGCCAGTTTCAGTCTGAATTTGCCACGGAAGAAGCCTGCCAGGAGTATCTGGCAGCTTCCCGTTGGCCGGATGGCTTCACTTGTCCCCAATGTGGCTATGGAAAGGCCTATGAGATGGTGGACCAGCATCGCCATCAGTGCGGCAAGTGTCGTTATCAGGTTTCGCTAACCGCTGGGACTATTCTTCATCGGACCAAGATTCCGCTTACCCATTGGTTCTCGGCGGCGTATCTGATGATCCCTGACAAGTGCGGCGTGTCCGCCCTACTTCTGCAACGTCAACTCGGCATAACTTGCTACGTTTGGGCAGCTGGAATATTCGCATTCGACTGCTAGAATTGCTAGTTGCTGTTATGCAGGTCACCTCTCACTCTTGAGAGGCTGGCGAATAGCACGTTGCGCTGACAAACAGTGTCTCGACTTCCCTCCTTCTCTCCTTCGCTCCAGCGCGTCATTTTATCGAGGCCGTTTTCGGCGGCAATTAACCCACGGAGGACGACATGACAAACTGCAAGATGAAGCTGACGATTGTCGGCGCGATATGCGCGCTCGTGTGGTGCGGGCCGAGCGCACGCGCCCAAGGCAAGCCTGCCCCGACGACTATCGATGTTCACCTGGTAATCACCGACGCGGCCCTTCGGGAAGACTCGGAGTTTCCGCCTCTTCAAAAGGAAGACATCAAGATCAAGCAGGGTAAGAACATCATTGATCCCACCGAGCTGATTCCAGCCAAAGGCGATCGTGCGGCGCTGCAACTCATGATCCTGATCGATGACACGCTCGATTCCGGCGTTGGAAACAATCTCACGGACCTGAAAGACTTCGTCAAGGCCTTGCCCGAAGGGACGCAGGTCGGAGTCGGTTACATGGCCAATACGGCCATCAGCATTTCCCAGAACTTTACTACCGATCGCGACCTCGTAGTCAAGGCAATCCGGCTGCCGCTAGGCAGACTCTCCACTGGAGACAGCCCGTATCTCTCGCTGATCAGCCTGGTGAAGGGATGGCCCCAGCAGAAGGTGCGGCGCGAGGTGGTGATGGTTGCGGACGGGATTGACCGGCTCCGCGGAGAGCAGCCTCAGGCGGCCCGCACGGCGCAGCCTCAGGCGGGTCGCGCAGGACGAAGCGATACCTTTGGGACGGTCTATCACAGCATGCCGACGATCAGCGTCGATGCGCAGGGGGCCAGCGAAATCAGCCAACGCAACAACGTCATCGTCTTCCCGATTTTTGCACCGGGCGTGGGCAGGGCCGGGCGGAGTTCCTGGGACATGCAGCTGGGCTTGTCGGGGCTGACCAAGATCGCCGATGAAACGGGTGGTGAGTGTTTTTCTCTAGGCACATCACAGCTAGTCAGTTTCAAGCCCTACCTGGACCGTCTGCAGAAATACTTCGACAACCAGTACTATCTCGTTTTCCAGGCGTCGCCGGGCAAGAAGGATGCGCTGCAACGCGTGAACATTCAGACTGCGGCCAAGAACTCTGAGATCCTGGCCGCCGACAATGTTTGGGTCCCAGGTCCCCCGAAGGCTGAGAAGAAGTAAGAGCGCCGGACTGAGACCAGTTGTTCTTGAGACCGCAACAGCGCACTGAGAGTGCGCCGGAGACGACTATGCAAAGAATCTCTCGTCAACTTTTGAATGAGGCGACGGATCGCCGCAAGTTTCTGAATCTGTCTTTGGGAGCCTTTGCCGTGACTCCCTTCGTTCCCTTCCGGTACATTCAACTCTCAGCCAGCCTGAGCCGCTCCCTGGCGAAGGACGAACGCGACAGCATGACGCCCGCGCAGGTGATCGATGAGCTGAAGAAAGGAAACGAGAGGTTCCGAACGGGCAAGATGGTTGCCCGGGATTATCGCGCTGAGAAGCGGTCCAGCGCGACGGGCCAGTATCCGGCGGCTGTCATTTTGGGATGTCTCGATTCCCGGGTACCTGCCGAGATAGTCTTCGATACGGGCATCGGTGACACGTTCATCGGGCGGGTTGCGGGGAATGTTGTAAACGACGACATGCTAGGCAGCATGGAATTTGGCTGCGCGGTTTCCGGGGCGAAGGTGATTCTTGTTTTGGGACACACCGCGTGCGGTGCGATCAAAGGCGCCATTGACGATGTTGAGCTTGGGAACCTGACCGGCCTTCTGGCGCGTATCAAGCCGGCCATTACGGCCACGAAATTCGATGGCGAGAAATCGAGTAAGAATGCGGCCTATGTAGATGCTGTGGCCCAAGCCAACGTCGTCGTGACGATTAGCCAGATCCGCCGACGCAGCCCGATTCTGGAGGATTTGGAAAAGAAGGGAGCTATTGCCATCACCGGCGCTATGTATGATCTGGCGACCGGCAGGGTGAACTTTCTTGGGCAATAGAACATGATTTATCTAGCGCTGACAGTGCGACTCGGGTTTGTCTGACGCCGACACATTCAGGGATGCCGTTATGCCCTCCGAAGCTTCATCGGCTCAGACCGCTGATGCGGCCGACCTTTCCAGCGTCTTCTGCCAAATACTCGAACGCGCGGCGAATCGGCCAGTATCCTAGTCAAAAAGAGTCCTGAGTTCCGGCAAGTTATGGATGCAAAGATCTGGCTCGATGAGTGAAGCCCAAAGGAACGAGGCTATCGACAGCGAGGAAACTCGCCGTCGCCGTCAACAACAGGTCGAATTCTTGCACGGGCGGCTTCATCGTCTCATCGTCTACCAGGCGGCACGACGAACTACAATACCTGAAGCTCGTTCGATCTCGAAAGGCATTCCGGCATCATTGAGGCCAAAGTGAACCGTCGTCATGTGATTTCCGGCTTACGCTACTGTGGTTAATCCTCCGTCGCCAGACTCTTTGGGCGCATCCTGCGGAAAAATGTGGGTACGGAGATCTCGAACTGTTTCACCAGCTCGGTAGCGGAGAACTTGCCGCTATCCCACAAAGCGCGCATCCTTTGATACTGCTTTTTCGTTGTTTTTCTCCTGGCTCCCCCGAGACGACCGCGAGCGCGGGCGGTGGCTAAGCTGGCCTTCGTTCTTTCGCGGATAAGATTCCGCTCAACTTCTGCCAACACTGCGAAGACGTGGAAGATGAGTCTGCCGCTGGCTGCTTTGGTGTTGATGTCCTCTGTCAGAGAAATGAACTGGACGCCCGGAATTCTCGAGGCGTTCAACAATCTCAATCAGGTCGCGTAGAGAGCGACCCATGCGGTCCAGCTTCCAGATGACCAGGGTATCGCCTTTGCGCAACGTGTCGAGGCAGCGCGTGAGCTCCGGTCGGTCCATGTTCTTCCCGCTCTTTTGCTCAACGTAAATCGGCTTGCATTCGCCAAGTGAAAAACCCACGATTAGAAGATGTCAGAAACGGTCCTTTGGTGCTCTCGAGATTGGCTTCGGGCTAACGGGGTCGTGCGCCGCGCTTACATGAACAATGACGATAAGAATTAGTATGGCCGCCGCATCCACTTGCTGGTGAACGGTCCTGCAGAGATGTATCCATAACGACATGGATGGTTCTGGCATGACACGGGCCTGCGTTGCATGGCTGTTGTGCGCATTGTTGGTCTGCCTGACCCTTGACCCGCCGCATTGCGATCTTTGCGATGGTCCGGACCGTGTCGGCCGTCCTCCGCAGGGAGCTTTCCAAAGTCAAGCGCATGCGCCGCCGGACTGCTGCAACAGTATCTGCTGGTGCTGCGTTCTACAGGGACTCCCGTGCCCCACGGCCGCCCTAAAAATGGTGAATACGGTTTCCCCGCATACCTGGCCGAAGCCGCCTTCGAATGTTCAGGCAGCTCGGTCATCCGTGTTCCGCCCCCCGCGCATTCCAGGTCGCGCTTAAGCTTGTCGGAGCCCGCACTTCATTGCGGGCGTTAGGCGCCCCATTCTGGAGACCGCTTTGTGGCTACGCGCGTGTTATGTTCGTTGCAGTACTCCTTCACTTGTGTTTCTCCGCCTCCGGACAAGTTTCCGTTGAAAAGCCGTGCGGCAATCGACAACAAGCCGACGAGGATAACGAAACTGTAGTCATCCTTGAGATCGGGGCGGCAACAAGTTGGGACGTCAAAGGAGGCGCAGCGACATTCGCGCCGAACCTTGCAGCCGAAACGACGCTGAAAGAAAACTGGCTGGAGATCGCGGCAGGCGTATCGCCCTTCTACACCCGCAACACCACGGAGTGGGACACCGACCTTCTCTTCAAAAAGCCCTGGACCTTATCCCGGAAGGCAGAGTTCATGGCCGGCGTCGGTCCAGTATGGGAGGACCTCAAGCAGAATGGAAAGGTGGTTGACTCCATATCTGGGGAGGTCGCGGGAGACTTCATGTTCTGGCCAACCCGCAAACACCGTTTCGGTTGGTTCCTCGAACCGGCTTATGACTACAGCTTCGCGGGAGGCCACCAGCAATCCTTAGGAATTAGCGGGGGTCTGCTTATTGGCATTCCAGGACCTCATCTACATGGAACATAACCCTGAACGATTTCCGAAACAGGCGGAGCGGGAATCCCGCCAATATCGGTAAAACGCATGTCACGCTTCAGCGAAAGCGCCTGTAACCGGTCAGACTGCCCACCGAACTCGATTCGCATCCGTCTCGGTTGTTTCAGGCGCAAACCTTTGGTTTCAGATTCACAACTCGCCGCAACAACGCCTTCTGGCCAGGATCAGCGCCAGTTCCGGCGCTAGAAATCGAATGAAGGAGGCCTGTCGCACGAGTGCTTGGATTGGCGATTCTGACGCCCTGATGTATATTGATCAATAATTATGGTATTGGGCGCCAAAATGCCGGCATCGAGTACGCCAGCCCGCATTTTGTTCGTAGCCTTATTCGTTATCCTACTGCTTCTCGGCACAACGGCCGGGCTTATGCACGTCCATCCGGACGGAGCCGGCCACACGGATTGCGCACTCTGTCAGAGCGCACATAATATTGCGCGTCCTTCCGTCGCCGCCCACATTCGCCCCACCGTTTTTGCCGCAATCCGTATTACCCTGCCACCCAGACGCGAATACCGCGAACACCTCTTCTCCTATTCGCATTGGAACAGACCTCCGCCTGACCAGACTGCCGTTGCCTAGAACCGTTCCCGAATTCGCGTAGCGCAGCTAAGGCTGCTTACGTGGCCTTTCCTTTTCACGGGAAAAGCGGTGTCGTTGCTTCCCATGCACCGATTCGGAAGATCTCGCAGGCAAACCACACCAGACAATCGGCGATTCAGTAGGAGGTCAGTCCATGCGCACGTCTACGCGCAGCATTCTCTTTTGTTTACTGGTCCTTGGATATTCAACAGCGTTCTCTACTCTTCAAGCTCAATCTAACTCTGGCTCGATTAACGGCACCGTGACCGATCCGTCGGGAGCCGTCATCCCAGGCGCGACCGTGTCTATCCAGAACCCGGTCAGCGCCTACTCGAGAACGACAACCACAGACACTACCGGCCATTTCCACTTCCCTAACCTCCCCTTCAATCCCTATCACTTGACGGTCACGAAGGATGGTTTCGCTGCGTTTGCAACAGACGTGGACGTCACCTCGATCTTGCCTGTCACCCCCAATATCCACATGAAAGTCGGCGCCGCGTCGACTTCGGTCACCGTGGAAGTGGCTTCCGATCTGCTTGAGAACGACCCCACCGCGCATACTGACGTTGACCGCGGTCTGTTCGACAAGATCCCGCTTGAAAGCGCCTCGTCCACCCTGAGCTCGCTGGTAACCCTGGCGTCGCCGGGGGTCGCCGCTGACTCGAACGGCCTCTTCCACGGATTGGGAGACCACGCCTCGAACTCCTTCTCCGTGGACGGCCAGCCCATCACCGACCAACAGAGCAAGGTTTTTTCCAACCAATTGCCCTCGAACGCGGTTCAGTCTCTCGAGGTGATCGACGGCGCGCCGCCTGCCGAGTATGGCGGGAAGACCAGCCTGGTGATCAATGTGACCACCCGATCCGGCATGGGCCTGACCAAGCCGGTTGGGAATATCACTACTTCCTATGGCTCGTTCGGAACCGCGACCGGCTCAGTCGACCTCGGCTACGGCGGCCAGACCTGGGGTAATTTCTTCGAACTCGACGGCCTGAACACCGGCCGTTTTCTCGATCCCCCCGAATTCAAAGTCTTCCACGCCAAGGGAAATGAACAGAACGTCTTCGACCGCGTGGATTATCAGTTCACGAGCGCCGATTCGATTCATGTCAACCTCAACTACTCGCGCTCCTGGTTCCAGAGTCCGAATGACTATGACCAGCTCAATGTCTCGAATGTGGTGAGCGGGGGAACCGGCCCCAGCCCGGTGTTTGACAATGTCGGGGATGCCGATCAGCGTTCCAAGATAGGCACCTACAATATCGCGCCGACCTACACCCGCATCATCAATACGAACTCTGTCCTCAACGTCGGCGGTTTCGTGCGACGGGACGGGTACAACTACTACCCGAGTAGCAATCCTCTCGCCGACCTTGGCCCCATCCAGAGTGAGTCGATCTCTCAATACCGAACGCTGTTGAACGCCGGCGCCCATGCGGAGCTGACGCTACACAAAGGGATCAATGACATCAAGGCCGGAGCGGTGTATCAACAGACCTTCCTGCGCGAGCACGACAATGTTGGCCTGGTCAATTCAACCTTCAATTCGCCATGCGTCGATGCCGATGGGAATCCGCAGTCCGGGTTCACCGATCCGGGGCAATGCGCGGCAGCCGGCCTGGTCTCAAACGATCCGTCGGTGGGAGGCGCTTTCGATTCCGACTTGCTTCCCTATGACCTTACCCGCGGCGGTTCGCTTTATGCCTATTTTGGCCACACCGATATCAAGGAGCTGGCCCTTTATATTGAAGACCAAATCAAGGCTGGCAATTGGGTCTTTAATCTCGGCATCCGTGGGGATCTTTACAACGGTCTGACCGACACGGGCCAGGCAGAACCTCGCGTTGGCGTGGCGTACAACATCAAGGCAACCAGCACCGTTCTGCGGGTATCTTATGCTCGAACCCTCGAGACTCCTTTTAACGAAAATCTCGTGCTCTCCAGCGAGGGGTGTCTGAACAACGTCCTTAATCCACTGCTGGCGTGCACTGCTGGTGTTACGGGAACTCTGCAGCCTGGTTTCCGCAACGAGTTTCATGCCGGGTTGCAACAGGCTTTCGGCAAGAACATCGTGGTAAGTGGCGATTACATCTGGAAGTACACGCACAACGCGTTCGACTTCAGCATCTTCGGCAACACGCCGATCTTCTTCCCCATTGACTGGCATAACTCGAAGATACCGGGCTTTACGCTCCGCGCCGATGTGCCGAACTATCACCGCTTCTCGGCATTCGTCGTCATGTCCTCCGTCGCCGCCCGTTTCTTCCCGCCCCAGTCCGCTGGTGCGGGCGCGACCGTGGGAGCGCCAGGGCTCCCGTTCCGCATCGATCATGATGAGAAGTTCAACCAGACAACTCACGTTCAGTATCAGGTCCCTGGCCGGCTTGCTCCATGGATCGGCTTTAACTGGCGCTATGACAGCGGACTCGTGGCAGGCTCAACGCCCTGCTATAACGTCATTGGTGTAAATACACTCTGTACCGGCACGTCGACCACTCTCAACGGACAGCCCGCGATCGACCTGAGCGGACTTACCGCCGACCAGGAGTTTCAGGCCGGCTTTGCCTGTAATGGCGTGAGGGCAACACCAACCACGGCCCTGCCCACGCCCTGCTTGGCCTCACAGTTCACTTCCAACCTGATCAGCATACCGGCGCCAAACACCGAGGACGACGACAAGAACCCGCCGCGCATCGCGCCGCGCAGTCTATTTGACGCCTCCATCGGGGACGACAACCTCTTCCATGGCGACAAGCGCAAATGGAGCCTTCGGCTCACCGCTGTCAATGTCACGAACAAGTACGCCCTTTACAACTTCCTCTCAACCTTCAGCGGCACGCATTATGTGACGCCACGTGCGCTGACTGCGGAAATTGGCTTCCACTTCTGAGAAGCGCACGTTCCGTGACTTCCGCTTCAATCGGGACCGCGAACGTCTGCTGTCCCGATTTGCACAAGGGGAGGGGAGGATGTCATGCGTAAAATAATCACCTTCGACAAAGGCAGTAAGCGGAGACTCAAACAGATTCGATGGAAGTTGGGTGAGATTCTCAGTTTGGCCTTATTCTCGTTGTTGATGATCGCAGCGGGTGCATTGGCCATACTTTGGGAAATGCACAACGAATACCCTTTGTCTGAGCCGAGCAAGGATCCTCAGATCAGGGAGGAGGAGCCTTAATTGCCTTAGTGATTCCGTCATATAGGATTCTATCCTGAGACTCCGCCTTTGCATTCCATGCGTGTTTCGAACGAAGACTTGGGCGAACGCCTGCGCCATCTTATTGGGGCTACCGCGATGCATGGTTTTTGGCCTCCGAGGGGATTTAATTCAAGGAGAGTCGAGTTCGGGACTTGAGCGTTTCTTCGGCGAATACCGACGGTGCTCAACAGGCTTTGTGATACGCATCTTGTCACTTTCTCCTAGCGCTGTGCGAATCTTTTTCAATCCACGCTGCACATAGACTTTCACGGCGTCTACTTCAGGCTGGTGCATTGTCCGATTTCGCGCAATTGGAGTTCTTCGACATAACGCAGCAGAAAGACGCTTCGCTCGCGCGAGCTAAGAGTCTCTATGGCCCGCCAGACCAGGGACGTTTCCTCTCTCACAATCAGTTGCGCCTCAGGGGATTTCTCCGCGCTCGGCAAACCGACCATCGCAAGGTCCACGTCGAGGGTGTTCGCTTGGTTTCCCGCCAGAACTGCATGCGCCGGCTGCGCAGAAGTCTGTCTTGAGGTTAGTGGCAATGCGCATCAGCTAGGTTCTGACTGAGTTTCCCCATGAAGGCTCGATCCATTTCGGAAGCACTCCTGAGTCAACGACTGCCACTTCCTCGTCCTGTACGGAGGCCAAGAGGAATCGATAGAGAGAAGGCCGGTGCGGCTCCACGAGGCTGGCGAATTCGCTTGAGGAGTACCACATGATGATCGCACTCCGTAGAGAGTGGCTCTTTTGTTCCGTGCAGGTTATCTGAATCGATCGAAGTGCATGCCAAACCGGAATTGGCCGCGCAATTGCCTGCCCGCGGAGAGAACCGCGCACGGGCGACTTCAGAAATCTGCAATTAGGATCTGCTAGACGGAAGTGCCTGCGGCAGAAAGGGGCCGGCACCGAAACGGAAAAGACAAACGGTTCGCGAGGGCAGTTTTCCTGGAATACCTCAACCGTGGAAACCTGCGACGGAGGGCTACGATATGGCCGGGAGAATATTCTCGCGACGTATTACACCGCGCACCTCTGGCGCGGCATCTTCGTCGCGCCGGACCTCCAGTACGTCTCGAACCCGGAATACAACCGCGACCGTGGCCCGGCTGTGAAGTTTCAACGCCATGGCTCCATCAGATGGTCTTTAAACTCGCGCGGCAATTCGATCAGATGCCCAGCCTCCACACAGTGGACTGCCCAATCAACGAGGGAGCGGTATTGGTTGAATTGAGTAATGTGGCCCAGCCATTTGGAACCTGTCTCTGAGTTCACCACCACGACATTGGGAACATCGCAAGGCCCGACACAGCCGCTCACGGTGAATTGAAAGCGCTTCAGTAGGCCCCGCCTTCGCCATTCGTCCTTCAACCAATCCGCAGGAACGGGGGGACGGTCCTTATGGGTTGCTCCGCAGCAGCAGCCCTGGCAAACGATCATCTGGCCGATCACCGTACGTTTTGTTGCCAACATTTATTGCCTTTCTGTCGCCAATGATTCTAATATAGGGGAGTATACTATTATCTGGGAGGAACCAGTTGTCTCACACCACAAAAAACAAAGACAAAATGCTGGCCCGCGTCCGGCGCATCAAGGGTCAGGTCGAGGCCATCGAACGGGCGCTCGACGGCGACGGTGGCGAGTGCGAAGAGATCCTGCAACTGGTGGCGTCTTGTCGCGGCGCATTGAACGGATTGATGGCGGAGTTGATAGAGGGTCATCTGAAATTTCACGTTCTCGTCCCGGGACAAAAGACGCTTCCCTCGCAGCTTGAGGCGGCAGACGAATTGATGGCGGTCGTCAAGCGATATCTAAACTGACCGATCGAGCGCAAACGGAGGTGCATTATCACCATGACAGGACATGAGGCGCACGCAGTCCATGACAAAACGGCAAGGATCGCCGTCCATCCCAATCCGGCAGCTACGATTGGGCACGAAGGGGAGGGCGAGCCCGGGCATGAGCATGGCTTGAAACTTGGCGACGTGCTTCGAGTCGTTTTCGTGGTGTTCGCTGCGGCGGCGATCTGGTTTCACCTTTGGGAGCCGTTCCACAGCGTAAGCGTGATCGGATTGGCGGCGACGCTGATTGGCGGTTACCCGATTTTTAAGGAAGCATTTGAGAACATCATCGAGCGCCGCATGACGATGGAACTCTCGATGACCATTGCGCTGGTATCCGCGCTGGCCATTGGCGAGTTCTTTACGGCGCTGGTCATCACAGCCTTCGTGCTCGCCGCTGAAATCCTCGAAGGGCTAACCGTTGGCCGCGGCCGGCGCGCCATTCAGGACCTGTTGGATTTCCTGCCACAGGCAGCCAGCGTTCTGCGTTACGGCAAGATCATTGAAGTACCTACCCAGACGATTCTCCCCGGGGAGGTGGTTGTCATTCGCCCGGGTAGCCGGATTCCGGTAGACGGTGAGGTGATCAGCGGCCACTCGTTCGTGGAGCAGGCGGCCATTACGGGCGAACCGATGCCCAGTGAAAAGACGCCGGGCAGCGGAGTCTTTGCCGGCACCATCAACCAGGCCGGCATCCTTCATGTTCGTACCGACCGCCTAGGAAAAGATACGGCTTTCGGCAAGATCATTGAAGCGGTGGAACGCGCCGAGCATTCGCGCGCACCGATCCAGAAGACCGCTGACAAGCTGGCAGGATACCTTGTTTATTTCGCACTTGGCGCGGCACTGCTCACATTCGTTCTAACCCACAACATCCGCTCTACGATCTCCGTGATCATCGTTGCGGGCGCGTGCGGCATCGCCGCCGGCACTCCGCTGGCCATCCTGGGAGCGATCGGCCGCGCGGCGCGCCAAGGTTCCATCATCAAGGGCGGGATCTACCTCGAAGCCCTGGGTCGGTTGCACACGGTCTTCCTGGATAAAACGGGGACAATTACATTCGGCGTGCCGTCGGTCGCTCAGGTTCGGCCGGAGCCAGGCATTTCCGAACATATGATGCTCGCTGTGGCCGCAAGCGCCGAGCACGGTTCCGAACACCCTTTAGGCCGGGCCATCGTTCGCTACGCCGAAGAACGAGACATACTGTTTTCTCAACCCAGCGAATTTCGCTATGAGGTAGGTCGCGGCATCGTAGCTCAGGTCGAGGGCAAGCGCATCGCTGTGGGCAATCGCGCCCATCTTCTCTCCCTCGGAATAGAAGTGCCTACGGAACTACCCGAGTTTCGTGGCATGACAGTTCTGGTGGCGGTCGGAGACCGCTACTACGGTTCCATTTCGATCGAAGACCAGGTACGCAAGAGCGCGGCAGCAGCAGTCAAGGCGCTCGAATCAATGAAGATCCGCGTGATCCTTCTCACCGGCGATTCGCAGGCTGCGGCCATGGCGGTTGCGGATCAGATGGGAATCTTCCACTTTCACGCCGACCTTCTTCCGGAGCAAAAGGCTGTTGAGGTAGCAATACACACCAAGCGCGGACGAACGGTGGCCATGCTGGGCGACGGAATCAACGATGCTCCGGCCTTGAGTGAGGCCACGGTCGGTGTCGCTATGGGCAGCGGGACCGATGTTGCCCGCGAAAGTGCCGACGTCGTCCTGATTGGGAACAATCTTGAGAAATTTGTAGAAACAGTTCGTATCGCTAGGCGTTGCCGGGCGATCATCTTCCAGAACTTCTACGGCACCCTAATAGTGGATTCCATCGGCATCGGCATGGCCGCGGTTGGACTGCTCAATCCATTGCTCGCAGCGTTTATTCATGTTGCGTCGGAACTTACGTTCATTCTGAATTCGACCCGCCTTTTGGCGCCGAGAGAAAGGCGACCAAACTTGAACGGTAAGGATGGCGTCAAACACATCGATCTCGACGCCCACGCGCGGTAGAAACAAAGAGATGTCTTAACTCATGGAGGACTCAAAATGGGCCGGCTTCGGGGCAATCCATCGTTCATAAACCGGATCCCATATGTCTCTTTCAAAATGCCTCATTTCCCTTGACTGTACCCTATGGGGGTATGGTAAAAACTAAGTTGCAGGGAATCCCTTCTTTGCAGGAGAACTATGAGCTTCGAATCCGTACAAGAACCTCCGAGTACCGGGAGTTCTTTCCTGTGCTGTGACTAGAGCGCTCTGGAAACCGCCCCTAGCCTGGCTACCGACGATTTCCACACCGCTCTTCACGACACGCGACATGTGAATTGAGCGTGTGAGCCGCTGGTAGTGAATGCCTGACTCACCCTCCCGAACCAACAGTCCGATCTGCCATGCCCACGCAGGAATGCGCCTTCGCGCATCTCGTGCGGACGCAGGCGTGTTGACTGCACGAGGAGGAACCATGACCAACAAACTCTATTTGATGAAGAGGAACGGTCGCCTCACATGCAAATGGGTGCGGACAGGCGATCCGAGGTTGCCGCTGGTTTGCGTCTGGATAGAATCGAAAACGACTCAAACTGTTTCCACACCACACGCCACAGATGGATCCGGGAGGATGCATCAGTGCGCGTAGCAGAACCCCAATTCGAAACAAGCGCTACGTCCGTAGAGGGAGTGGCCGTCGCGGGGATCGCAGTCCGCCGTTCTTGGCAGAAGCATCTGCTCACCTTCCTGATGGTCTTCGGCCCTGGCCTGATCGTGATGGAAGCGGACAACGATGCGGGAGCGGTCTCCACCTACATGCAGGCCGGCGGCCAATACGGCCTGCATCTACTGTGGACGCTGATTGTGCTGCTGCCCATCTGCTACTTCGTACAGGAGATGGTGGCACGCCTCGGGATCGCGACCGGCAAGGGTCATGCGGCCATGATCTACGAGCGCTTCGGCAAGTGGTGGGGACACTTCTCGCTTTTCGATCTGCTGGTGGTGAACTTCCTCACCCTCATCACCGAGTTTGCCGCCATCTCTCTCGCGCTCAGCGCGCTGGGAGTCAGCCCCTGGATCTCCGTGCCGGTCTCGGCGCTCGGGCTTACGTTAATGGTCGTCACCGGCAGCTATCTCCGCTGGGAGCGCATCGTCATCGCGCTTTGCCTCATTGATCTGACCTGGTTCGCGCTGGCCTATGTGGTTCATCCCAATTGGGCCGCTGTGCTCAGTTCAACCGTATCTCCTTCGATACCTGCGGGCGGCATCACCGGCAGCCTGGTCTTTCTTGTCATCGCTATCGTTGGCACAACGATTGCGCCCTGGCAGCTCTTCTTTCAGCAAAGCTGCGTGGCAGAGAAACGGCTGCGTTTCTCCGATTTAAAATGGGCCAGGCTAGACACGCTGATCGGCGCCACCTTCACGGTCTTGGTGGCCGGCGCCATGATGCTGGTCGGCAACTACGGCTTTCAGCACAGCATCACGTTTCAGGACCCGGCTCAGTTTGCCGGGGCGATCATGCCGGCGGTGGGCCATTTCGCTCGCAATGGCATTTTGCTGCTGATGGTTAACGCCGCCGTCCTGGGCACGACCACTATCTCGCTGGCCAGCGCCTGGGCCTATGGCGAAGTCAAGGGATGGGAGCATTCACTGCATAAGAAACTGTGGGAGGCACCGGGCTTCTACACAACGTACATTGCCTGCGTGGCCGCAGCTGCCGCGATTGTGCTCATCCCGCATGTGCCGTTGCAGTTGGTCATCATCAGCGTTCAGGTCTTCGCCGGACTGATTCTTCCCTCGGCGATCATCTTCCTTCAACTGCTGCTCAACGATCACGAACTACTCGGGGATCGCTGGATCAACAAACCCTGGAACAACGTCATCAACTGGTCCATCATCGTGGTTCTCTTTGCCCTGTCGCTGCTTCTTGCGGCGCAGGTGATGCTGCCCAAACTCTTTGATTGAAATTGCGAGGTGACACATGGCAACCATGCAGAATTCATACCCTCCCGAATACTTCCGCGTGATCCATCCATTGCACGATGAGCCCGAACAGAAGTGCTCCACCGAAGGCCTGGGCCACATTGCCATGACACCCGCGGTTCGCATCTCGCTCACCGTTTTGCGTGGCTATCTGCTTGTGATGTCGGGCATGCTGCTTTACCACGTGCTGGATCTCGCCGGAATGTTTCACTCCATTCGTTAGGGAAGCTCACATGCAATGGAGGGCAGATGGACGATCCGGTTAAAAGCGCGGCTCCGCATAGCCGGAGGCATCTGTGGCGCTAGCTCATTAGCCAACATCTGGACAGCTCGATCGTCCGTCAGAGAAATTCAGACGCAGGCTCACCCAGGAATCGATGGATCGACAGCGTTCGCAACTCACGGCGGACGCACGAGTTCGCGGGCGGGCAACAAGGGTGGTTTGCCCAGAACACTTTTGGTGTGTCCATGGACCTTGGACACACTGCATCGGAGAAGACGACCTTTGGTGACTATCTCTCGTCCACTATCCGTAAATCGGGAACTCGGTTAACCGGCTTCACCTACGCGAGAAAGGAATTTCATGACCGCAATCACGACGCCCCCGTTCGTCCTGCATCTGGCGGGCGCAACGGGACTCGGCGCATTGGTTGGTCTGGAGCGGCAATGGCGCCAGCGCATGGCAGGTATGCGCACCAATGCCTTGGTCGCTGCCGGCGCTGCGGCCTTCGTGATGGCCGGCATGCTGCTCGACAACGACCCCTCGGCAGCCGGGCGCGTCTCTTCCTACGTTGTCTCGGGAGTGTGCTTTCTCGGCGCTGGAGTCATCTTCAAGGATGGCGCCAGTGTACGCGGACTCAACACCGCAGCAACCATCTGGTGCTCAGCGGCCATTGGCGTGCTTGGCGGCTTTGGCTACCTTCATTTCGCGTTGATAGTGGCCATTGCGGTGTTGCTCACCAATACCGTACTTCGCCCTATCGCCTACTGTCTTCATCCTGTGCTACCTGAAGCCACGCCGGCCGAAACGCGGTATGAGATACGGCTAACCTGCAAGACCTCAGTTGTTGCACACATCCGCGCGTTGTTGCTTTCCACCATCACCAGCCTGCCCGTCAGGCTCCAGTCCATCCATGGAGAACAGGACGACGACAGCGATGAAACGCATCTACGAGCCGAGGTAACAACCGCAGGACGGAACAATGAAGCGGTAGAACACGTGGTCATGCGCCTCTCGATTGAGGACGAAGTCTCCAGCCTGAGTTGGTCCATCGTCGAATCCGCCATGGAGTAGCAATATCGCATTTCACGAACCTAGGTGAGATCCTAGCTCCCGACTTCCTGGTTGGAGATGGGAGTCTTTTGATGGATGAAGTCGCGAAATAATATGGGCAGTTTTCCATGCGTCTTGGCGAACTTGAAAACCTCGTTATGCGGGACAAAGACTAAAATGCAAGTGGTCTCAAAAGATGCGGTCCTGAGGAAATTCTGATAGGTAACCTTGATCGGAATATGAAGTTCAGTCATCTGTGCATCGTTGTATTTGTGCCATTCCGTTACGAGCCTGTCCACAAAAAGCGCAGTGTTCACTGTCCCCCATCTGCTACATGTCTCGGGGTCAAACCGCTCACGGTTTTGCGAAGCGATCGCGCTTGCAATATGAGGAAAACGTATTTCCTGTCCTCGGAGATGGATCGTTTCTATCCGTACATCTACCGCTTCACTGCCCCCTGTGTTCACGAGGATCAAGGCAGTCTTCTTGCGAATTCGATTTCTTCGTTCGCCGACAAATTCGACACTCATTCTCGGGTCGCTCGCAAATGGAACACTTACTACACAGAGAGTCGGGGGAGTTCGAAACGTAGCCGACGAATTCTTTCTTTGCCTGTTGTGACGATCGTCCGGACTGCGCTTGTTGCGTTGATGGTTAAACCAAGTGACCATAAGGATAACTAGCCCGACCAGGATCAACACAAAGATCGTACTGTGGTTAACCACGGGCATCATCATTTCCGGTATCAAACCCTCTCACGAGACCAAAAACGTGAACGACTCCGAAGACACGTGAGATCTAGGAAGTACGCAAACTCCAACACGGTTCCTCAACGGAGAGAACCCATTGATGCTACTCTCTCTTGTAAATCATTGCATTGAAAGTTCTTACATCGCGCGAAGTTTAGGATCACAAAACGCCTAAAGAACACATAAATTCTTTCCGCTCAATCACGCATTCGGGAGCTGATAACGCGGCTTCGGTTGAAGCCGAGGTTGGAGATCCGCTCAGGTGAGTACAATGGCTACGCAGCGATACCCGGAATCGGTATATATGGTACTGGCCCTAGGTATCGTAAGGAGGAGAAGTGGCATGCCCTCTCACGATCGGGAAAAGGTGAAACTGCTGCAGCGCGTACGCCCTCTTCGAGGCCAGTTGGATGCCGTGGAACGGGCACTCGCGGCCGACGAGGACTGCGGCGACCAGCTTATGTTGCTCGCCGCGGTGCGAGGCGGGATCAACAGTCTGATGGGCGAGGTACTCGAGGATCACATACGGTTTCATCTCACCGCCGGGTCCAAGGAGCAGATCGCGCCAGAGTTGGCAGAAGACCTGATCGACCTGGTACGGGCTTATCTGAAGTGACGGCATTTGAAGGAAGTCACGTTCACAGTCTATTCACATAATGTTTTGAGCGAGGCATTACAGTTAGGCGAAAACCGCGTGCCAACATTTCTGGCATAGGTTCGGGCGGCCCGCCAGCGTTTCGATTTATGCCTCGCTCATTCTTCGTCGGCTATATTTGCTGATTCAGGTTTGAATTGGATTTTACAGTTCAGTCCCCACCCTGCGCTTGCAGACGGTTAGGCGAGCCGGATGGAAGAGCCAAGGAGGGTTCATGCGGCGGGTTGTCAGAGGAATGTGCCTTGGGCTGTTGCTGATCGCCGTCTCGGCAGGCAGCGGCTTCGCCCAAAAGGCACTGACGTGGCAGGAGGTTCGTGACAAGTTTGAGGCCGCGAATCCGACTCTGCAAGCCGGACAGATCGGCATCGATGAATCTCGTGCCCAGGAAGTCACGGCGAATCTGCGGCCGAATCCCAATTTGACCGTGCTCGCGGATCAGATCGATCCATTCAGCGGAGGCCCTCCGCACGGAGCCTTTGCATATCTTCTGTCCTCAGGTGGCGTGACGTACCTTTGGGAACGCCAGCATAAGCGCGGGTTACGGCTTGAGAGCGCCCAAAAGGGAACCGCCGTAGCAATCTCCGGACAAGCCGACCTCGAGCGAAATCTGGTCTTCAACCTCCGCGGAGCGTTCGTACAGACGCTTCAGGAGAAGGCCATACTGAATCTGGCCAAAGAAAACCTGGCTTATTACGATCACGTGTTAGAGGTAAATCGCGATCGCTATACTGCCGGCGCGATTGCCCAGGTCGATTTGAAGCGTCTTGAATTGCAGAGAGTTCAATACCTGTCGGACTTGCAGACGGCCGAAGTAAATTTGAGCTTGGCAAAGATTCAGCTGTTAATGCTGTTGAACGATCAGACGCCCGTGGAGCAGTTCGATGTCGACGGCCCGTTTGATTTCGCTGCGAAAATACCTCCCCTCAGCGACGTCCGCCAGTCGGCCCTCGATACACGTCCGGATCTGCGGGCAGCCCTACAGTCTGTCGACAAGGCGAAGACCGATCATCGGCTCGCTGAGGCCAATGGTTCAACTGATCCAACCCTGGGCTTCGACGTCGGCCGTAACCCGCCGATCGACCAGTACATCGGATTCAGCGTCAGCATCCCATTGCGGGTATTCGATCGCAACCAGGGAGAGAAACTCCGCACCCAACTCGACATTGACCGCAACGATCGGGTGGCCACTGAAACTCGGGCGCAGGTCTTTAGCGATGTCGATTCCGCCTACGCCAGCGTGAATAGCTCTGTGATTCTTCTCAAACCGTACAAGGACCAGTATCTCGAAGAAGCTTCGAGCATTCGGGACACGATCTCGATTTCGTATCAGCATGGAGCCGCTTCGCTTCTCGACTTTCTCAATGCGCAGGCCGACTACCGGAGCGTGCAAGTCAACTATCTGAACCTGGTAGCTTCCTATCTGAATGCTACAAGTCAATTGAATCTTGCTGTCGGACGTGAGGTGATCCCATGAAGCGCAGGGTCTACGGAATCCTCGCTTGCTTTTCGATCTTGTGCCTGTTTGCATCAGGATGTGGCGGCGACAAAAGCGACCCCAAAGCGGAAGCACCTCCTCCGCTCAAAGTACAGCGGGTTGAGGACCGCAATCTGTTCCACGTAGACCATCCCGAGCGGTTCCAGCTCGTGCAGGCGACAGAACACATTGCGACCCCGCAGTTGAGGGTTACCGGGACCGTGAATCCGGACATTTCGAGAGCGGTTCCGGTTATCTCGCTGGCTGCGGGCCGGGTTGTGGAGATAAAGGCGCGCCTCGGCGACATGGTCAAGAAAGGCCAGGTGTTGCTGACGGTGCAGAGCGCGGACATCGCCGGCGCTTTCTCGGACTATCAAAAAGCGGTGGCCGACGAAAAGCTTGCGGCGACGCAACTGGAGCGGGCAAAGTTCCTCTACGGCAAGGGCGCGATCTCGCAGAATGATCTTCAAATCGCAGAAAACGCGGAAGACAAGGCCAAGGTGGACGTCGCGAATACCGCCGAGAAGCTTCGCGTTCTGGGCATTTCGACTTTCGATCGTCCCAGCGGACTGATTGAGATTCAGGCCCCGATTTCTGGCGTGATCACGGACCAGCAGGTCACTAACGCCGCCGGTGTCGCGGGGCTTGGGTCCCCGAATCCGTTCACGATCTCTGATCTGAGCTACGTCTGGTTGCTCTGCGACGTATACGAAAACGACCTGGGAAACGTACGGCTTGGAGAAACCGCCGATATTCGACTGAACGCCTATCCTGACCGGATTTTCTCCGGCGTCATCAATAATATTGGCCCAGTGATGGACCCCAATATTCGCACCGCCAAGGTCCGACTCGAGATCCGAAATCCTGGCATGATGCGCCCCGGTATGTTCGCCAGCGCCACGTTTCACGGCCGCGAAAAACAGAGGCGAGCAGCGGTCCCGGCCACCGCTGTCTTGCACCTGCACGATCGCGACTGGGTCTACGTGCCGACGAGTGGCAATCAATTCCGGCGCACAGAAGTTGTGGGTGGCGATATGCTTTCCGGCTCCATGCAGGAGATCGTCTCTGGCATCGCGCCGGGTCAGCAGGTTGTGGGCAATGCGCTCGAATTCCAGAACTCGGCGGAGCAGCAATGATTCGTACACTCGTCGATTTCGCATTGAATAACCGCTTTGTCGTGCTCAGCATGGCGATTCTCCTCTTCATTTGGGGCATTATCTCGTTTCACAACCTGCCCGTCGAAGCTTACCCTGACGTCGCAAATGTCTGGGTCCAGGTGATTACGCAATGGCCGGGCCGCGCCGCTGAGGAAGTCGAGCAGCAGGTCACCATTCCCATCGAAATCCAGATGAACGGAATTCCGCACCTGCAACACGTGCGGTCTGCTTCGCTGGCTGGACTGTCGGTTGTGAATCTCATCTTCGACGACAATTCCGATAACGACTGGGACCGCCAGAAAGCGCTGGAGCGGCTTGCGCAGGTCACACTTCCCCCGGGTGTCGCGGGAGGGATCGGCCCCGACTTCAGTCCCATCGGATCGGTGTATTGGTACACCCTGAAGAGCACCAATCCGGCGTATGACCTCATGGATCTGAAGTCCCTCCAGGACTGGGTTATCGCCAAATATATTCGATCGGTACCCGATGTGGTCGATGATTCCTCGTTCGGCGGGGTGACACGCGAATATCAAGTTCGCGTAGATCCGGAAAAATTGATTTCCTACGGCCTGAGCCTGGCCCAGCTTGAGCAGCAACTCACCAACAGCAATGCAAATGTGGGCGGCAGTTTTATTGAGCAGGGTTCACAGCAGATCAACGTACGCGGGGTTGGCCTGGTCACTGATATCCGCGACATCGAAAAGACGGTGATCAAGACCCAGAACGGAACGCCGCTGCGGATCAAGGATGTCGGGGAGGTTTCGCAAGGGCCGAAAATTCGCTTGGGCCAGATTGGACGAGCCTACCATCGTGCCGACGGAGTGGTCGACGACGACAATGATGTAGTCGAGGGAATCGTCTTCCTCCGCAAAGGTGCGGACACAGCCACCATGCTGGAAGGCCTCCACGCGATGGTCAAGCGGCTCAACGATCACATTCTGCCTCCGGGCGTGAAGATCGTCCCATACCTCGATCGCGACGATCTCGTGCATTACACCACTCACACGGTGATGCACAATCTCGCCGAGGGCATGATTCTCGTCGTCATCATCCTATTCATTTTTCTGGGGAATGTTCGCGGCGCGATCATCGTTTCCCTGACCATTCCTTTCGCTTTGCTCTTTGCTTCCATCTGCCTTGACCTGCGGCATATCTCGGCGAATCTCCTCTCTTTGGGCGCATTGGATTTCGGCATGGTCGTCGATGGAGCGGTGGTAATGGTCGAAAACATCGTGCGCCATCTGAACCGTCCCGAGGAAGCGCCGCGCACCATTGTTGATCGGATACGCACTGCTGCCCATGAGGTACAACGGCCTGTTTTCTTTGCGATCGCCATCATCATTACGGCATATATTCCGATCTTTACCCTTCAGCGGGTAGAAGGCAAACTCTTCAAGCCGATGGCATGGACCGTTGCCTTCGCCTTGGTGGGAGCGTTGATCTTCTCCATGCTGATTGCGCCTGTGCTGGCGAGCTTCATGTTCCGCAAAGGTGCGAAACAATGGCAGAACCCGGTCATGACATTTCTGGTTGCGCGCTACAGGGCGAGCGTTCGCTGGGCCATCCGCAACCGGTGGGTGACTGTCGGCGGAGCGGTTCTTGCACTTGGGCTCTCTGGATTCCTGGCCTTTAGCGGCGTGATCGGTTCCGAGTTTCTGCCCCACCTTGATGAAGGCGCAATATGGGTGCGGGGCACTCTTGCTCCGAGCACCGGGCCAACTGAAAGCGCCCTGGTTGCCGACAGGGCCCGGGAAATCCTTTGCTCCTTCCCTGAAGTCCCGCAGGTCGTCAACCAGATAGGCCGTCCCGATGATGGGACTGACACCACGGGCTTTTTCGATACTGAGTTCTTTGTCGACCTTCTGCCCAAGGAAAAATGGCGCCCGGTCTTTCACCAGGATAAGGAGCGGCTCATTGCAGCCATGGATCGCGAACTGGAAAAGCTCCCCGGAGTGACCTGGGGATTTTCGCAGCCGATTTCCGACAATCTCGAAGAAGCCGTGAGTGGCGTGAAAGGCGCATTGGCAGTCAAGATCTATGGTGACGATCTACGGACTCTCGAAGAAAAGGCTGATGAGGTCGAGTCGGTTATGCGCCCCATCGTCGGTATCCAGGATATCGGCGTGTTTCGAGTGATCGGCCAACCCAATCTCAACTTCTCCGTCGACCGCGATCAGGCCTCCCGCTACGGAATGAATGTTTCCGATGTGCAGGACGCCATTCAGACGGCGGTTGGGGGAAACGCCCTCAGCCAGGTCCTGATCGGAGAGCAGCGATATGACCTCGTTCTGCGCTACGAGCCGCAGTTTCGGGATACCAAAGAGGCTATCGAGAAGATACGCTTACTTGCGCCGTCGGGTGAACGGGTTTCACTCGCCCAGATGACCAGGGTAAAGGTTCTGGATGGCGGCTCCGAAATCTACCGCGAGGAAAACTCCCGGTACGTGGCTGTGAAGTTCAGTGTGCGCGGCAGAGACCTGGGAAGCACCGTTGACGAAGCAATCAAGAAAGTCAGTGCCACGGTCAAGCTTCCCATCGGCTACACCATCGATTGGTCGGGCGAATATGAGAGCGCCAAGCGAGCACAACGGCGCTTGTTGATCGTGTTGCCGCTCGCAATCCTGTTGATTTACATCATCATTTACACCATGTTCAAGTCGGCGAAATGGGCCCTTCTGATCCTCACAAACATTGCGATGGCGCCCATCGGCGGACTGCTCGCGCTCCTCGCCACAGGCACAAACTTCAGCGTGTCATCGGGAGTCGGCTTTCTCGCTCTTTTTGGAGTATCGGTGCAAATCGGCGTCATCATGGTGGAATATATCAATCAGCTCCGAGCCCGCGGCTACGATGTCGAAGGTGCCGCGGTGGAAGGCGCCGTTCTTCGTCTTCGCCCGATCCTGATGACGATGCTAGTCGCGACCCTTGGGCTGTTGCCTGCGGCGACCTCGCACGGCATCGGCTCGGATTCGCAACGACCTTTTGCCATTGTGATCGTCGGTGGCCTGGTTGCTGACTTGCTGATCAGCGTCTACCTGTTGCCAACCTTGTACGCCTGGTTCGCCGGTAGCAATGACAAGTTACCGGAAGCTGACCCGAACGAGGCTGTGTGAACAAGAACCTTAGTGAACAACGAATGCCTGATCTGCACTGGAAGGATTGTGACTTATGACAAAAGACGAAGTCTGTTCCCGAATTCGAGAGATAGCCATCATTCCTGCTATCCGGGTTTCCTCTGGCGATGATGCTCATTTCGCTGCTGAGGCGGTGATGCACGGCGGGATACCGATTGTCGAAATCACCATGACTGTGCCCGGTGCCTTGGAGTTGATGACACACCTTATTCGTTCCGATCCCAAGGTTATTGTGGGCGCCGGCACTGTACTCGACACAAAAACAGCACGTTTGTGCATCGAAGCAGGCGCGAGCTTCATTACGTCTCCGTCATTCAACCCAGCCATCGTCGAATTCGCGGCCAAGGAAAATGTCACCGTCCTGCCGGGTGCAATGACACCAACCGAGGTGTTCACTGCATGGAGTGCCGGTGCTGACTTCGTTAAGGTTTTTCCTTGCGCGCAAATCGGTGGCGATAAGTACGTCAAGGCGCTGCACGCATCCTTGCCCCATATTCCATTGGTTGCTGCGGGAGGCGTGAATCAGCAAACGGCGGCCAATTTCATCTTGTCCGGGGCAACCGCGATCGGAGTGGGTAAAGAATTGATTCCGACGGAAGCTATTCAAAGGCGGCAATCGAAACGTATCCACGAGTTGGCCCATCGGTTCGCAAGACTGGTGAAAGAAGCTCGCGAACAGATAGAAGAATGGGAGAAAAACACCGTCGTCAAGACCTACACTGGAACGGAAGAGTGCGAGCCGTAAAACCATCCCGTAGTGCCGAGGGGATCTCAGTAGGTCAGTCAGAAAGATCACGGAGTTGGCACCCCGTGGGGTCAGCGGAGGACCAGGACGTTAAAGTCGCTTCAATTCGATCAGTCAGGTGATTTGTGCCTCCAGCGAGCTAGCACTGCATGATGGAAACCCCCGTAAGGAATTCGCCCAACCGTTTAGAACCACGCTGGCCTGCAATGCTCGCTCTCCTCGCGGTCGGCGGACTGCGCCTGGCCCTGCCGGAGTCCTTATCGGTAGGCCCTGGATGGCTGCTCATTGCTGTCGTTGGGGTGTTGTTGATTCCAACGGCATGGGCGCGGCAACGCGGATTGGATAATCTCAACAAGATCTTGGGGTATGTGTTGACCTCGATCGTGACGGTCGACATGATCTGGTCGCTCGGCCTGCTGATCGCAGCTCTGCCTCTGCATAAACAATCGCCTCAGGCCTTATTGCGCTCCGCAGCCGCCTTGTGGGTCACAAACATCCTCGTCTTCGCATCCTGGTACTGGAGGCTTGATGCGGGTGGCCCCCGCGCCCGTGAGCTGCGCGGAGTGCACACCGATGGAGCCTTTCTATTTCCGCAGATGATGCTCAGCCGCCAGGCAAAACTGGACGAGTGTGAACAATGCTGGAGTCCGGGTTTTGTTGATTACCTGTTTCTTGCTTTCAACACCAGCACCGCATTTTCACCGACCGACTCGCCGGTGCTGTCGGCCTGGGCCAAGCTTCTAATGATGGTTCAGGCGCTCATCTCGTTTGCAACCGTAGTCCTGTTGGCGGCCCGGGCCGTAAACATTCTTTAAAACAGCGACGCGACCCAGTCGGTCCAGCTTCCAGATGACAAGAGTATCGCCTTCCGCAAAGTGTCGAGGCAGCGGGTGAGTCTCGCGCCGGTTCATGTTCTTGCCGCTCTTTGCTCAACGTAAATCGGCTTGAATTGCGCCGCCCTCAGAGCGTCGATTTGCAATTATGGAGTCTGGTCGGTCGTGGAGAACTCGCGCAACCCGACAATCATTTAAGGAGACTATCACATACGTATTCATTTGATATTATGATTGCGAGTCTTTGATCGTAGCGCGGCAGCTAAACGCCAACTAAACACTGGCGATTAGAAGATGGCAGGAACGGTTGTTTGTTGGGGCGGCAGCATGAGTGATAACAAGTTCGCGACCGCTGAAAGAGCGACGAACAAACCGAGCATCAACCGCGGAACTATTGAGCTGCTATCGAACGGCTTCAATGGTCAAATCAGGTCTGCGGTGCACTTCTACGACAAGCCGGTTTATACGCCAGGTGGATTGGCTATATCGCTCGTCGACGGCAGAAATCGAAACACGTGTGGAGGCTAGCGGGAGAGTCGGCGTCTGTTGCCACGATTCGTAAACACTGGCCGATCAAACGGGAGTTCACGCCAACATTTGGCAGACAATCGTGGTTCCGGGCGGTTGACTGGCCAAGGAGAGATTGGACCGTTTGAGCTGCACTTCCGGACAGTTGGACCATCGCCGACCAAACGGATGAACCTACGAGTCCGAGGCCTCCGACTACCCGTTCGACCCGGTCACTCTGCGCTCGATTCATGTGGACAGCCGCTACATATTGTGGGAGATGACCGACGTGGACGGCGCATCCAATCTGCGATGTCGATCGTATCGGGAACGCCGGCGCAATCGGCGCACGCAGGGAAGCCCGCTATCGCTCCTGCGGCGACCGGCAGCACCAATACCGAGTCTAGCTTGATTCGGAACTGGAACTGGAAGCGATTCCGTGCTCCAGCTTCTTCGACAGGAAGATGCTCGACACACAGAAACCAATGAACAAGTAATAGCCGGGCAGGATCTTGGAAGCATCCGTCGGGATCAGCACTTGTTGGACGTTCGGCACGCCGCGCGAGCCTTTCCACGCGCTCCCGATGACGCCGTTGAACGCGACAAAGGACATGAAAATCGCCAAGGCCATGACGTCGGCCATGGACCACTTGGACAGCTCGAAAGCCAGCAGCTTTACGAAGCGGTTGGTGCGCAACAGCGCGGGCCGGAAGAGACACGCGCCGAGCGCCAGCATTTTCAGCGCCGGGAAGACCACGCAAAACAGGATCACCAGCACGGCAACCAACGTCATTTCCGGCCGGCCCATCTGGATCAGTGTCTGAAATACCTCAAACACGGTCTTGCTGCGGTAGTACAGCGACTGGTCGCGAAACTCGATAGGCGTGCCGAGCAGGGTTGCGTCCAGTTTCGTGACGCGGACTTCCACCTCCAGCATTGGGCTGAGCACGCCGGCGGCCAGCATCGAAATGCAGAACAACATCAGCACCACTACGGCGCCCCTCGAGAGCGTCCGCCTGCCGGCCATCAGCAGAATGAACCCCAGCGCCGCCGATGCGAGCACTGTGAGATAGTAGCGAGTCAACTTCGCGTCTGCTTCCTCGATCTGTTTGCCGAGAGTCTCCTCGCAAACTGCACCACTGGAGCACGCATATCGCTTCAGGATGGCGGAATAGGGGGTCATGTCCGTGGTGCTGAATGTGTTCTTGACCGCATCCGCCAGGACGCCGCGGATGGAGTCCTTGAAGCTCTTTTGCGTTTCCGGCTTGGCCAGCTCCCTCATCACCACGTCGGTGTACTCCGACACATGCGGACGCAGGGATCCGATGATCATGTTCACAATCATTGCGTTGCCCCCGCCAGGCATGCCAGATGCCTTGGCTTTGGCCGATGTCATTTGCGTCTTGATGTTGTTCAGCAGGGCGTACAGGGACCGTTCAACCATGGGCCGGAGACTCTTGCTCTGTCCCTTGAGATCGAGCTTGTCGACTTCCGCGTTGAGCATCGGACCGATGAAGACGCGCCATTGGTCGGCGCTCAGGATTCCGTAGCGCGCGTGCGTGACCTCGGCCAGGTCGGTGCGGATGAGTCGACGCGCGGCCAGGCCATCAACGGTCTTCCAACTGAACCAAATGGCCGGCAAGAGCAAAATCACGCCCGCGGCCAAGCGGAGATCGAACGAACGCGAATGTTCGTTCGGTGAAGGATTCGTCGGTGTGCCCACGATTTTCGCGATGGTGATAACGAGCATAAAACCGGTTCCGACCAGTGAAGAATTCAATTGCGAATCCTTACGAGAGTGCTCCTGGCTGTGCCGGGAATCTTCCGCGCCCGGTGATCGGACGAGGTTCACGAAGAATGGGTCTCGAGCCTGTTCGAGAGTCGGCCGGATCTAACCAGAACACAGTGTCGTGAGATGTGAGGGGTCTGGCAGGTCGATGAGATTGCGAATCGAACGGGCGAATGCGAATCCGCGTCGTCCGGCACGTTCCCTCGTCGGAGATTGAGACGCCACGCAAAGACGAAGGTGGAGGCCGGTCAATATCTAGCTGCTGCATCTGCGTTTTACCCTCTGTCTCCAAATTACCCGGATACCAGGCGCCTTGGGGGTACTTCAGAAGTCTCTTAGGTCACTGTGAATTTGAGTCTTTTTCGCCAAATGCCCAGAAACGAATGAGCTAGTGCAAACGCGGCGGGGCCAAGTATCAGCCCGCTTATCCCCAGGAGCCAAATTTCCCCCACAATAGAAAGGAATATGGGGACTGTATGAAGCCGGAGCCGCGTGCCAACCAAGACGGGATAGAGAACGTTATCCAAGGTGCTGATGACGAGTGAACCGATCAGAACCAATATTGTCGCCTGGACCCAATATTGAGTTGCGGCAAGATAGATCACTACGGAAACCCACACGACTGATGCGCCTAAGGGAGGCATCATTGCGACGAGAAGCGTCAACGCGCCAAGTACCTGTGGCGCGGGTACTCGAAGGCATGCGAAGGCGATTCCGGCTACGATTCCTTGAATGCCGGCGACGGTGAAGCGGCCCAAGACCGTTACCCGAACTGTGCGTACAAGGTGAGCAAACACATCGTCTGTCTCTTCGTCGGAAAGGGGCACAATTGCGCGAAGCCGAGTTGTCGCTGTCTCCCCGTCCCGGTACAGAAAGAAAAGCAGAAACAACATGATCACAATCTGAATTAGGGCGTTGAATGATCCTCCGAGGGCAGCTCCCAGTTGCCCAGCAACGAATCCCGCACTTCTGTCAAAGGCCTGACTGACAGTGGCGTTATCCATCGAATATTGGAGCTCGGCGGAGATACGCGGAGAATTATCGAGGAAGTGCCGAATCTCTCGTTCCGCGGCTCCACTTTGCACTAGCCGCATTGCCGATAGAACATGAAAGCCAACGCTCTGGACCAGGAAGAAAGCCGGCACGATGATGGCGGCGCTAATGATCGCCACACTAACGCCCGCTGAACAAAGACCTATTCCTGAGTCTTGCGGCGATCCAGTTGTGAGGGCGCAGGGTGACTATTGCTAAAGCGGCCGCCCCCGTGATCGCCGGCAGAAATGGTCGGAGCATCAGAAGGCATACAGTAACCACACAAAGGGTCAGCAGAAAGAGGGTTAGCCCATTCCAGCTGAAGCCTCTTTCCACAATTTGCGAGTTTCCCAATGAATTGCCCTCTAAGACTGTAACTCTTCCTTCGTTCATGACGGCCTCCCGCGGTATGCAGCTGAACCGGAATAGACTTGGCGCACCGTCCGCTGTACCGCGCGATCTCACACACGGATCGAGCTCCGCTTGCGATCGAAACAAGGAGCGGCCAACTCGTTTCACTCAACCATGGAGAGTCATTTCTTAAGCGCCTAAGCAGCCCAATATTCCGTCGTTGCCTGGAGAGCAGGTTTGAATGTCATAACCGGGCATTCCGATTCGGCAATCACGCGATGGATTACGCCGGCATCTAAAAAGCATGACACCAGCGAGGGACTTGGGTAGCCAAAAATGATCAAGTCCTGCGACATCGTGCCGGCTTCTCGTAGGATGCTTTTCGCCGGATCTCCCTCTCCAACAAGAAAGATATGCCGAAGCTTGAGAGCAGATGGATTCGAAACCAGCGCGCAGAGGCGTCTTTCGACTCTTGTCTCCGCCAGTCCTCGCTGCCCCCCAGTCATTACTTCAGTCCATCGAACATGCATCAGAGTTAGCTGCGAATAATTCGATTCGGCAAGGGCGCCTGCGATGTCTACAAGGAAAGCGCTATCCAGAGGGAATGAAGCCACCAGGAGCACGCGTCCAGGCTGAGTGCCACAAGCTGCTCCCGGACGCGCGCGCCGGCCGATAACGCAAACGGGAACCTCCACGCTTGCCATCAGGTCCTCAACAACAGATCCTTCAGCGAATCGCGCCACGCCGTTTATATTCCTCGCCCCAACGATGACTCTGTCAACATCCCAAGACTTGACCAATTCGGCTATCTGTTGTTGAGGAAGTCCCTTCAGAAGAATGGATACACAATTGACACCATCTCGACGAAGTTCATTTGCCATTTCTTCCAACTTCAACGTCACCCCTCGGGCAAAGGGTGTGGGATGAGTGGACGGCCGTCCGTCGTGAGACTGCGTTTTCCAATAGAAAGGGGGAACAACGTGGACGAGCAGAACCCTCGCGTCGCTTAGTTCAGCTTGGTAGACCGCGTGAAGTATCAGCCTGTGGCCCTCAAGCAGGTTTGTTGCGACAAGGATCGTCTTTGGTTTGCTCCAACGAATACTCAACTGCTGCGTCATCTGAAACCTCGCGATTAGAAGTTAGGCTTTCTTGCGCATTATTCCTGCGAAAGCCACGTTCACAATCAAGCAATTTTGTAGCCGAACGAAAGACCTGCGAATAAGGGGGTTTAGGCGCAGGAGTGCAACTCATCCACATGACTGTGTCAAAGAAGTCTGACAACGATGGTTGATTCTTTTGACAATTGGACTGAACCTTCTAATCCTCTTTCCATAAATATCTAGGCTTTAGAGGCGATTCCAGAGTGGCATTGTGAATGCACACCTACCTGGCGTGTGTTGCTAAAGGCAAACCCACAGAGGAGGTTCTATGAGAAGTGAATTTAGATTCCACGGCTTGGGTGTCCCGGCCGCCATGGCACTCATTATGGCGCTGGCCCCGTCAACCATCTCTGCACAATCAGGGGATTCAGAGCGCATCTCGGACCTTTTGTTGGAGGCGAGGAGCCATGCGATGCTCGCGAATGATTACGCTTCTACGCTCGAGTCCTACAGCAGGTCCAATCTCCAGTGGAAGTCTCACGCCGTGAAACTTGAGAACATAAGGGACCACATCAATGAACTCTGCAAATTGAACACGCAGATGGGTGAGCTGCGCGCTGAAGGTTCTCCATGGCAGCAGACCGCCATTGACCGGATTGATGAGCATCTTCGCAAGACGGCCGCTCAACTTAGCGCCACGATTACTCATCTGAATGAAAACCAGTCCCAGGTCCACATGCAAACCTATCGTGGATATGTGCAAGAGAATCGCGAACTAACAAGCAGCCTGGCCAAGCTGATCGGAGACTTCGTTGACTATGGGGAGTCGAACTCGGAGGCCGAGGCGCTGGAACAGCGTCTGGAGTTGCCTGTTGCCAGGAGCGGCATTTAGAGACCTGACGTGGTGTGAATGTTAGTCGGGTCTTCGGAGGGGCGTTGCCTTTTATGGCAACGCATTCTCCGAAAGGCAATTCTCGACCACGCAAAGCTCTCTGGCCCATCGGGCCTAAAGGGATTCGCGTGGTACTCGGGATTAGCCGCGACGGTATGCATCACGGGAATCGAATAGGAGAGATCGCAGCTCAACGGACAAGTATTCCGCGCTTTCTGTCGCCAGCTACACCGCACGCGTTCAGGATGTGATTGACGAGATTGAAGTGGATTCCGCATCGCCGATGGCCGACCGGGTTCGCTTGAATGTCGCGCGTCTCGTCTACGGCTATCCTTCGCGTTTCAAATACGCCATCGATCCGGGCAGGCCAATCCGCATTTCCGTTCAGAGCGGGCACGTGACCCTATATGGTGTCGTCGATACCGACGCTGACGAAGCTACCGCGAATATTCGCCGCGAAGAGCGCTCAAGGCGTCTTTATGGTTACCAATGCATCGCAAGTCGATACCGCAAGTTCCGAACGCGACTGAACGCGGAAGTCGTCTTCCTCCTCTGCTCCGTCCTGCATGGGGCGGAGCGTTTTGTGTGTCCTCGGCACTCGCGCCCTTCGAGGTTTTCGTCGCTAATGTTCCTTAGGGTCAGGAAGATGCTCGTCCAGTTTAGCGAGTTGCGCTACCTGGCGCGGTGAGCAGCGGATCGCTCGTTTAACTGTCGAACTAACCTACTTCGAGAAATTCTCCTTCAACCTGGGCGGACGCATGGACGCTCAAGGGAGATAGGGTGTTTGGATCCCTGGTTCGCTTTACGGTGCCATTGTGCGTGCCCGCGTGATTCTTTCCAAGAACCACTCCAGATGGAGTTCGCCGCGAAAGCACGAACCGGCAGCTGCAATCGGCCTAGAGCCAAAAGGTATTTCGTTGGCAGAGTACATAGCGAGAACCCTAGTCAGTTCATCGCGAGATACTTTCAATTGCATGAGCCAGACTGATCCGTCCGGCCCCTCCAGTAGGCCGGAAGAATATTCTGGATTAACCCAGCGCATCACACCCTCATTCATTTGGGTGGCTGTGACCGTCGCTTTTAGGCGTATTCGTGTTGATCAATCGGGACTTTCGCTGTAGCTGTGTTGACCGAATCACCGGTTGACCCATAGGGTCTTATTGTGAGCACCGGACACTGCGATTCGACGATCACGCGATGGACAACACTGCTCCCGAGAAGCCAGGAAAGCATGGAGGGGTACGGCGATCCAAGAATGAGTAGGTCTTGCGACATCGAACAAGAGTTACTGGCGATGACCGTCGCGGGATCCCCTTCCTGCACTAAACAAACAGGCTGCTGCTTGTGCCTCGCGCCCGCTGGAATTAGGCCGCGGAGCCGCTTTGTGACCGCGAATCGTGCCCATTCTTTATGTTGCTCAGACATCCCCGCAGTGTCGAGTACGTGTAACAATGTGAGCTGCGAGTCATTCAACTCGGCCATCGTGCTTGCGACTTCGACGAGCAACGCACTGCTCGGCTCGAACGATGTCGCTATGAGGATGCGCCGGAGGAGGGCCCTGTGCGCTTCTCCTGGGTGCGCGCGACGGCCGATGATGCACACAGGCACCTCCAAACTCGCTATCAGTTCTTCCGAAACTGAACCTTCAACCAATCGCGAGACTCCGCTCAGGTTTCTGTTAGCAATGATGACTCTGTCCACGGACCGATACTTGACGAGTAAAGGGATCTGCTGTTCGGGAAGGCCGCCGAGGACAACCGGCTCGCATTTGATGCCTTCTCGTTGGAACTCGTCGACCATCTCGTCCAACTTGCTCAGGACATCCTGAGCCTGATTTCTCGACGGGACTGCCGGCGTTCTATTGGGCAAGTCGGCTCCTGAATTGGAAGGTGGAACCACGTGGACGAGGAGAACCTTCGCTCGACTCAATCTGGCCTGGTTAATTGCGTGAAGCTTCAGACTGTTGCCTTCGAGTAAATTTGTAGCAACAAGGATAACCTGTGGATTGCTCCAGCGAACGATTGCGCTCTGCATCATCACCCTCCTCACAACGAAAAGTAGTCGTAAACTTCCGGGTTACCACCCTCACGTGCAGGTGCATTTCTAAGCGTTCAAGGAGCCGAACCCCAAGCGGAGTTAGGCATCATTAAGACCAGGCCTTGAGGACAAGGTTTCGTGGCAGCTCGTGGTTGAGCTCTGCTCAAACGTCCTTTGCCTTCGCGAGTTCTCTTATTGAATGAAAGCGGATTATCGATTGAAGATAATCCTGCGCTTTCCCCGCAACGCATCCCGGGAGAAATGGCCATTACAGGGCAGACACATCGCCGAGTCAGACGTCTAACCAGTTTTGTCTGCGAATAGTCCGCCGGAGAGCCATTCAACAGGAATGCGATCAGCTTTGCGTGGATTTCCTCAGCTCTCTTTGGAATTACTTCTTCCGGGCTGCCATACAGAAGGCGGGCTTCAACATTTGCCTTGATATGTCTCAAGCTGCGGGCAAGCGATTCGAGGCGGAATTGAATTCCCATTTGAGCATCGGGCGTCGAAGGAGTGTGGCTTGGATCGATGACATGCACCAGTTCAAGATGGGCTCCGTGCCGCGTTGCCAAGTCAAAAGCAAATTCAAGAGCCCCCTCGTTGGCACCGGCGCAATTTGTGACGCAGACAAACGTCGATGCACTCGTTTTGCCCTCAGCAATTTTCGGTCCCTCGCCGGATCTCATATTCACCTCATGCGAAGTTCTGGGATGTCGTGCCACTGCATCGTCTGCAGATGGTCTGCCCCCCGGAATTCAAGCTTGACAACTTAAAAGCACATGGCTCTCCAAATCTCGCGGAGTTTTAGATATCATTTGTTATCTGAAAGATAAGGTTCCATTGAGCCTGCGGGGACCGGGTCTTCGTCCGAATTTCACGACAATGCGTCAAAAGTTTCAGACTCAAGACAGGCTTAGTGGGGTCTCGGGAACATCCGAGGCCGGGGAAATTGAAAGCGTTATCGATTGGCGACGGACTTGCAACACGGAATAAGTGGACCGGCGGCCACTCCATGTCGAAGCTCTGCATTGTCCCCCTGGGGCCAGGGCAAGCGTATTCTGAGTCGTGACGATTCCAATAACCGGTGCTGCGCCGGGATTGAAACAACCCCTTTCAGGCGACTTGCTCCCTCTCAATCGCTTGGGTCACCGGTTCGTTGCGGAGCAAGGAAGGTATGACTATAGGAGCGGTAGATGCTGGCATGACGGCTCCGGCGACCAGCCTGGTCAGGCACAAGTTCATCTTCTGCATCATTACTCTCTTTGTGCTGGGTTTGCTACTTTGGTTACACACTCAGTTTGCTTCGATCTTGGGAGAGCCGTCGGCTCCCGTAATCGGGCTATTGGGAACCACATCTGTAATTACGGTCGCCGAACTACTGTGGCTACGCAGCCAGGGTCCGAGACTTACCGAAAGAGCGGCCAAGATTGAGAGTTGTGTCTCGATTGCATTTATGTTCGTCCTTACTGCGCTCCTCACCTTCATAACAAACAGAGATGAGAGCCCATATTTTGTGCTGCTCGCCATTCCAATCCTGCAGTGCGCGTATACATTTGGATTGCTTGTCACCGTCCTGACCATTGCAGCAGCTGACGCCATGATCATATTGTGGACCTGGCGGTTCTTTAATCTTTATCCGCCGGCCCGTCCCACGCAATATCTTGATGGTGGAATACTCTGCGCCGTTTACCTCATCATGGGCTTGCTTGTGTGGCTGCTGGTAAATCTACTGAAGGCTAATCAGCTGAAGCTAAAGAGCAACCTCGAAGCCTTGAAGGCGACGCGCGAAAGGTTGATCACTGAAGAGAAATTCGCCGCGATTGGACGATTGGCTAGCGGAGTAGCGCACGAGATTCGCAATCCCGTCGCTATGATCTCAAGCTCCCTGGCTACTGCGACTTACCCCATGACCGATGAGAAAGAGCGAGAAGAGATGTTGGGGATAGCCGCCCGCGAGTCGAAGCGACTCGAGTCTCTCACCGCGGACTTTCTTACTTATGCGAGGCCCTCGCCTCTGAGGCGTTCTCCGGTCCTCGTCAACGACCTCCTTTCCTACATTTCCGCTGTAACCAGGGCACACGCCGCGAATCGCACCATCACAATCGTCTCCCTGCTGACAGAAGATCTAACTGCGGTTATCGATGCCCCGCAGGTGGAAGGTGCGATTCTGAATTTGGTCCTCAACGCCATGGACGCAACGCCAGACGGCGGAATCATCAAGCTTAACGCCGCTTTGGAGGGCAATGTACTGGAAATCGTTGTCGAGGATTCAGGGCCGTCTATTCCCGAGTCGGACCTTGCACAGATTTTCGAGCCGTTCTTTACTACCAAGCCTGCGGGAACAGGTCTGGGCCTGGCCATTGCACGAGGTACTGCAATCGCTCATCAAGGGGATCTTCGGCTGACCCAAAATCGGGGCGGCTGTGTGATATTTTCGATGACGCTAAAACAAATTAGCGATAAATGAAGTTTGAAAGGGAACGAGATGGGCAAAGTGCTTATTGTTGACGACGAGCCAAGCATGCGACGAATCGTCATATCAAATCTTCGCCAGGATTCCCATATTTCCGTTGAGGCCTCGGGTCCCTCAGGGGCCATTGCTCTCCTATCTAAGGAACACTTTGACGTTGTCATCACCGACCAAAAGATGTCGGGTGGGACTGGTCTCGATGTTCTCCGTGCCGTTCAGGAGAGTGATCCGACGACGTCGGTCATCTTTCTGACTGCGGTTGGAACTGTGGAATTGGCGGTCGAAAGCATGCGCCAGGGCGCCTTCGACTTCCTCACAAAGCCGTATGTGCTTGATGTGATGCGAGCGACCGTTCGGCGTGCCTGTGAGCGTACAGAGCTTCTTCGTGAGAACGCCGTTTTAAGGACGACTGTCAGGAAACTGGAAAGTGCTGATGAGATTCTGGGACAAAGCAAAGAAATCCATTCTGTGCGTGAGCTCATTTCGCGCGTCGCGGTAACCAACTCAACTGTCCTGATCACTGGAGAAACCGGGACGGGGAAAGAGCTGGTTGCTCGCGCTATTCACCGCAATAGCGCCAGAGCAAATCGGCCATTCATCGCGATCAATTGCGCAGCTGTTACCGAGACACTATTGGAGAGCGAGCTGTTCGGTCACGAGCGGGGCGCCTTTACCGGTGCCGACAAGGCGAGAAATGGTCTTTTCGAAGCAGCTCACGAAGGCACGCTCTTCCTGGATGAAGTGGCTGAAATGTCCCCCGCCGCGCAAGCAAAACTCCTGAGAGTCCTTGCAAATGGCGAAATCCAGCGCGTAGGCTCTACGACCACACGTAAAGTTGATGTTCGAGTACTGGCCGCTACTCACCGCGACCTTCAGGCGCGGGTCCATGGCGGGCAATTTCGAGAGGATCTCTTCTATCGGTTGGCCGTGGTTCCGATTCTCCTTCCACCCCTGCGGGAGAGAAAGGAAGATCTCGAAGAACTGTGTCAGATGCTCTGCGCCAGAATTGCAAGAGAGATGAAAGTGCCGACGAGGCAGTTGAGCCAGGATGCTTTAAAGAAACTTCGAAGCTATGCTTTTCCAGGGAACATCCGCGAGCTCGCAAACTTGCTTGAGCGTGCTCTTATACTGGGAAAACATGTCCAATTGGAGCCCGAAGATTTTCCCCTTCAACCGGGCTCCGTACCCTCAAATCGGACAGGCAGGGAGTCGACCATCGAACAGCTCGCGGCCCAACTTCCCGAGCAACTAGATCTCCGGGAATTGCTTGCAAAACTGGAAAGACTCTTGATCGATCGCGCAATCAGCTCATCCAATGGTGTGCAGGCTGAGGCCGCCAGACGTCTGGGCTTGTCTCGGAGCGATTTAGGCTACAAAATCAGCAAATACTCGATCTGAATGATGAGACTTGGCAGAGTCAGCCAGCAGACACGTGGATGAAGGATGGATATGAATCCTACAGCCCCGTTCTCGGTCTTGGTTACCGAGAGATCTCCGCATGTGCGAGGACGTGCAGGCAGCGCGTCGCGCAAGGAATGAAGAGCAGCGATCAATGGACGTCGAGAAGCTGGTATCTTGGCCGTGTCCTGGTAGAGAACCGCAACTGGTTGATTGCCACGGCGATGGTTACATACACCGATGGCTGTGCAGAGCGCGATGCCGCGCTGTTGGTCTTCTGGCACTGCTCAAGAGCTTTCAGCGGCTCGGGTACTTCGTATCGCTGCCGGAAGTCCCTCGTCCCCCTCGCGCCAATTCGTGGACAATCCTGGCGGGCCAAGCGCAATCTTCTCCCTCAACTTCACTCGATCCGGAAATCACCCGGCGCGGGGAATGGCTCACTCATCGCACCATCGGGCGTCCGCTTTGCCCGAAAGTGAATTCGCCTTCCGATGCTTCCATCAGGAAGCAGGGCACGGCGTATCGTGACATTGATCGACTCACCGGGTTGAACGGTAAGCATGTTGGCCTTCCCCTCAACGTCCTGGAAACGCTCGATCCTGACCGCTACCAGGTCGTAGTCGGCTAGCGTGGGATGTGGCAAACGATCCATTACGGTCCCGACAATTTGAGTTAGATTCTCGACAGCCTGTACCATCCGCAACCTCGTAAGCTCAGCTTGTCACTCCATCAGGAGCTTGGCAAGCGCTTGTCCAATCGGCAGACCCGTATGAGCTTCGAAATACGTATATGCCGGCATCGGGTTGACCTCAAAACAAACGTAAGCGCCGTCGGGCCGGCGCCGTAGATCGATGCCGGAAAGCGGCAACTCCATCTGCTGTGAAAGTGCCACGCAGTGTGCCGCCAGTTCCGGCGTCAATTCCGTAGCGGTAAGGGTGGCCTCTCCCCCGTCTCGCCCCGCATAGCGATAGTCGATACCCGGGCTCACGATTTCCGCGGTGAAGCATCGGTCGCCCACTACGTGAACGCGTATGTCTACGCCGGGAACAAATTCCTGGAATTGAACGGGCAACGCGGTCAGCAGCTGCAGTCTTGCCATGGAATGATGGTCGAGCTCTTGCACGATCGACCGCACGCCGCTCGACGACTTGTAAACGACCCGCCCGTGTTGGCGCCAGAAGTCTCGCGCTTCAGATGGATCGCTGGTCACCAGCGTCTGGGGCACAAGAAATCCTGCCTCTCCGATCAGCTGTATCTGCAGAGGCTTCGACCCATTCGCCAACATGGCCCGCGGACGATTGATGACCAGCGCGGCCGCGACATCGAACCACTCGATAAGCTGCTCGTGCAATAACCGGGCGCCCGCCTCCCGGCTGCGGTCGAACGAGCGAACGGGGAGTTCCAGAGGTCGAGTGTAGACGCTATGAACGCTCTCAAGCAGTAGTTCCTGGCCCGCCGCTATGAGACTCCCATGAATGCCACCTGGACCAACCTCAATGCACAGCTCTTCACGGTCAAGCGCTGTTTGATCGAGGAGCACATACGACGCCCCCTCCTTCTCCAAGGCCTCGATCGTGGACGCCAGGGGCGGATCGTCGAGCCGGCCGTAGACAAGAATCAACTGGGCCCTTCCGTTGCTAACGACGCGAGTAGTTGCCCAGTCAACGCTGCCTCCCATGCCTCGCCGAGAGGAGGCAACGGGTTTACGTCCGAAAGCACTGTTTCACTTTCCGAGCTTGCGAATCGGAACTCCAGCAATGGGAACCCGAGCGCTCGCGCCGTGGTGATGCAGCCCGCTCCGAATTGCCCTGCCAATAGCCCGCCAGCTTGATCGCCGGCGACAAGAACCGAGCCCGCCGCTACCTCCTCCGGTGCCGACGCACCTCGTCCGCCGGTGGCCGTGGGAGTCCTCCAGCGTAAGGCGCGCGTGGAATTAGTCACTGTTCGCACCGCTACTGGCAACCCGTTAGCAGCGGCTGCTGCGGCCCAGTGCTGCAATGGGAGCACGGGCGTCAGCCTCCCATCTCGCCGCATATCAGGCACCACTCTGTCACCGTACCGGCCGAGCCAACTTGACACTACCGCTTGGATTTCCGCGCCGGCATAGTCCCGGTCCTTCGCGCACGAGCGGTGGAACCGCGG
>Ga0207156_10023_pt1 | contig 38528 bp, 32 predicted proteins | sample Alteio_BWMinHeat_24_FD_153514 | JGI IMG/M metagenome (GOLD analysis project Ga0207156, IMG submission 153514) | Enriched cells from forest soil in Barre Woods Harvard Forest LTER site, Petersham, Massachusetts, United States -... | ecosystem: Environmental > Terrestrial > Soil > Temperate forest >...
CGGGATACTGAAGCAGGGGATTGAGGCCGTTGCCGTCCTCGGGGATGGCGCCGCGCATCAAGGCGAAGGGCGGGGCAGCGAAGTTCAAAATGGCGAGAAAAAAGACCTGGATGGCGGCCAGGATCGTGCCGGCGTACGCGTACAGCTTGACGTCGGTCTTGTGGGTGAGCCGGAGGACGAATCCGTAGGTTGCCAGAAGCCATGCCCACAGAAGCAGGGAGCCTTCCTGCCCGCTCCAGAGTGCGGAGAATTTATACGGACCGGGGAGGGCGCGGTTGGAATGTTCGAGGATATATGTAATCGAGAAATCGTTTGTAAATACCGACCATATCAGTGCAAATGCTGCGGCACTGATGGCCACGAAACCCGCGATACCGGCGCGACGCGCCGTATCAGCCAAGCGCTCTGGGGAGACGGGTGCTGGCTGTCCGGTAGCCAGCAGGCGCAGGGCCAGCGCTCCTGCCAGGAGATTGTAGGCAGCCAGCGCCAGGGCTATAAGCAGAGCAAAACTTCCAAAGGTTGCCATAGAGCTCCAAAATAATTGTCGCACGTTGGCTGATGGCGAAGGGGAGCGTGCCAATAAGCCAATCTTCAATCATCTTAGGCTCTAAGGGAGTGATCTGGCTCACACAATCGATGGAGAGTGTACTGGCCTACTCGTGGGACGGTACTGGGGAGCCGCGCTGAAGTTTGCTGGTGTTCAGGCTACTCGGGGGGTGTACTGGTCCATCATCTGGCGGGAAATGGCCAGCATCTGGTCGGTGGGAACCGTCCGAAGCAGGAAACGCACATTTTCCCCGGGAAAAAGAGACGCGTCTTCGCGGTTGCAGCCGAGTACAAGTACCGGAATTGCGGGAAGGCGCGATGTCAGTTCGGCCACGAATGCCGGACTACCCATGCCGGGCCGGTTAAGCCCGACGACGACCAAGCCCAGTTTCTCAGCAAAATGAGGCTCTTCCACCATGATGAAGGCTTCTGCCACGTCTGCTGCGCGCTCAACAGAGCGGAACTGACGTTGCAAAATGGACCTGCGAACGTGCGCTTGAAGAGGATCGTCGTCCACCAAAAGAACCATTGTCATTTATCGGGAGCCCGCGCAGCCCACGCCAGAAGGGGAGTAGACAGCAATCCTCTCGTTTTTTTCGATGGGTCATCGGAACACAGGGTTGCTTGGTTGTCAAATTTTGTAAAGAACAGCCCGAAGGAACGTCGATTCGCGGTGGCGATGGCGACACAGAGATCCAAGCCGCGCGATTTCAGGCAGATGGCTTGCTTCTAGGTAAACAGGAACTCTTTTCCACGCAGTTCCTTGATGGTGTCGCGGAGCTTGGCGGCCTTTTCGAACTCGAATTTCTTTGCCGCGTCGCGCATTTCAGTTTCTAGCTGGGCGATGTAGCGATCCACGTCGCCCTGGGAGGTGAACTCGGGCATGCCGGCAGCTTCTTCCATCATGAGTTCGCCGTATTCGGCCTTGAGAATCTGTGCCAAGCCCATGTCGACAGCGCTGATGATCGACTGGGGCGTGATGCCGTGTTCTTCGTTGTAGGCTCTCTGGATTGCGCGGCGGCGATCCGTTTCGTCAATGGCCCGGCGCATGGAGTCGGTCATTTTGTCGGCGTAGAGGATGGCCCGCCCTTCGATGTGGCGCGCGGCGCGGCCCATGGTCTGAATCAGTGAACCGGAGGAGCGCAGGAAGCCCTCCTTGTCGGCGTCGAGGATGGCGACCAGCGAGACTTCGGGCAGGTCGAGACCTTCGCGCAGCAGGTTGATCCCGATGAGCACGTCGTACTCGCCTTTGCGCAGGCCGGCCAGCAGCTTGACGCGTTCGAGGGTTTCGATTTCGGAATGCATGTAGCGGCAGCGAACGCCCACCTCGGTGTAGTAGCCGGCGAGGTCTTCGGCCATGCGCTTGGTGAGCGTGGTGACGAGGACGCGCTCGTTGCGCTTGGCGCGGTCGCGGATCTCGGCCAGCAGGTCGTCGATCTGTCCCTTGACGGGGCGGATCTCGACTTCAGGATCGACCAGGCCGGTGGGCCGGATGACTTGCTCGACGACAACGCCGGCAGAGCGTGTCAGCTCGTAGGGACCGGGCGTGGCGGAGACGTAGATGGTCTGATGGACGCGGGTCTCGAATTCCTCGAACTTGAGCGGGCGATTGTCGGTAGCGGAAGGCAGGCGGAAGCCATAATCGACCAGGTTCTGCTTGCGGCTGCGGTCGCCATGCCACATGCCGTGTACCTGGGGAATCGTGGCATGGCTCTCGTCGACGAATACCAGGTAGTCGCGCGGGAAATAGTCCAGCAGGGTGGGCGGCGGTTCTCCCGGCAGGCGGCCTGAAAAATGACGCGAATAGTTTTCGATGCCGTGGCAGTAACCCATCGACTTGATCATTTCAAGATCGAAGCGGGTGCGCTGGTTGACGCGCTGGGATTCGACCATCCGGCCCTGCGATTCGAGGACCGCGGTCCATTCGGTCAGTTCGGCAAGGATGGAGTCGATGGCCTGTGATTTGCGCTCCGGCTGCACCACGTAATGGCTCTTGGGGTAAATCGGCAGGCGAGCGTACTTCTGCTTCACGGTGCCGAAGAGGGGATCGATCTGCGCGAGCGATTCGATCTCGTCGCCGAAGAGCTCGATGCGATAGGCGGATTCGTCGTAGGTGGGAAAGACTTCGATTACGTCGCCGCGCACCCGAAAGGTCCCGCGCCGGAAGTCGTTATCGTTCCTCTCGTAGAGAATCTCGACAAGGCGGCGCGTGATGTCCTTGCGGGAGATGTGCTGGCCTTTTTCGAGCAGAAGCAGCATGCCGTAATAAGCCTCGGGCGACCCCAGACCGTAGATGCAGCTCACCGAACTGACGATGATCGAGTCGCGGCGTTCGAACAGGGAGCGTGTCGCCGAGAGACGAAGCTTGTCGAGCTCTTCGTTGATGGTTGCTTCTTTTTCGATGTAGAGGTCGCCCGCGGGGATATAGGCCTCGGGCTGGTAGTAGTCGTAATAACTGACGAAGTATTCCACCGCGTTACCGGGGAAGAACTGCTTGAACTCGTGGTAGAGCTGGGCGGCGAGGGTTTTGTTATGCGCCAGGATGAGGGCTGGGCGATTGGATTTCTCGATAACCTTGGCCATGGTGAAGGTCTTGCCGGAGCCGGTGACGCCGAGGAGCACCTGGTGTTTTTCTCCCGCTCCGAGGCCATCCATCAGTTCTTCAATCGCGCGGGGCTGATCGCCGCGGGGCTTGTATGAGGTGACCAGCTGGAAATCCATTTGGGAATTATACAGGAGAAGCGAAGATGAGGCGAAGATCTGCGCCCCAACCTTTGAATCCGGAGGCCGCGCATCGTCGATTTCTTGATGGAAACAGGCCGCAGAATGTAAGCCGAGAATGGCTCGAATCGAGGCTGCCTTGCGCTTTATTGTTCGGGTAACACGCCAACCGTGAACCTTGCGCATCGAGCGAGGAGGAAGAATGTCAACCACTTTACTGGGTGTGAGGTCGGACGAAATTCGGCATTTGAATCGAGGGTTCGGCGGGACGATTGAAATGAACAGTAACCTGGACACGGTCTTTACTTCAGCCAACTACGCCAAGAGCTTCTGGCAGAAAGTCGCAGTGGTGGTACGAAGCATCGCCGGCGGCCATTTATTTGATAACGGCAATAAGCGGACAGCCTTCGAAACTGTCAAATTATTCAAGTCTCGAAACCAGGTCGTAACCGGAACCAATGACACGCAGTTACGGGAAACCGTCCGATTGGTAGCGATTCATGAACTTACCGAGATCGATGAGATTGCCAGGGGTCTGAGAGGCTTTTGACTGCATGCACGTGGATGCGCGATGCATTGCCCTCCGAACGCTTGCTGGATCGCATCCGTCTAGCGAGAATTAACGCCGCTGTAATGTTTTCGTAACGAATTGATTGATCTCCGACCCCTATAGTTCTCTGCGGATAAGAATCTCCCCTGATTCCCGATTCGCAACCGATTCTTCATCCGGGCCCATTCCAACAACGGGCTATTCCGTCAATCCGACGTAGCGCAGCGGCGGAGTTGTATCCGTTACCGGTGCCTCGATGTGTGTCTACGCGTAAGAACTTTTGTCCCCATCCGGAGAGGTTGAACGACATGAACCTGAAGAATGCAGCGCTCGTGCTCGGCACCGGCGCATTGTGCGCCAGTTTTGCACTGGCACAGGAAGACCACGTTCCCAGCGGAATTCCGCGTCTCGATCACGTGTTCGTGATCATGATGGAAAACCATGGTTATCAACAGGTGATTGACAACCCCAACGAACCCTATTTGAACAGCATTATTTCGAACAAGAAGGTGAATTTCGCCACCAACTACTTCGCCGTCGGGCACCCGAGCCTGACCAACTATTTAGAGATTGTTGGGGGATCGAACTTCGGAGTGCGCAGCGACAATGCTCCGGCGTGGGGCAGCACATCGTGCTCGCCGAATATCGAATCCGGCCTCGTGAACGCGGATAACGGCGGCGGCAATGCCCCGGTTCCAATCGAAACGGGAACTGTATGTCCCATTGGAGGTACCGGCAAAGACGCGGACACTCCGGCGATCGACACCTGGAATGAGGTGGGAGGTCCGTTCGTCTCGCTCGCAGATATTGATGGAGTCAAGAGCGTGCCGGCAGCGCCTACGGTCGGAAAGACTATCGGGGATCAACTTGTAGCCGCCGGTGGAACCTGGAAGTCTTACCAGGAAAGCCTGCCGCTCGGCCCGGCGTACGGCGTGAATTACAGCAACGGTACTGTGTCAAACCTGTCGGATTTCTCGACACTGGCGCCGCTCACGTCCGACAGCGTGGTTCAGCTTTATGCTGTGAAGCACAATCCCTTCGCCTATTTCCGCAGCGTGCAGGAGGGCAACAACGAAAAGAACAGCATGTCTAATACTGTCGGTTTCGCAGGACCTCGCGGCCTGTTTGAGGACCTGGCGAAGGGCACTGTTCCCAGTCTTGCTTTCGTCGTGCCCAACCAATGCGATGACCAGCACGGAAGGGGAAATGCGGACGCTTTTTGCGCGTTTGATTACGGTCTGAATGACAGCGGCTACACCTATGGAACGCAGGTGGGACTGAACCCGGGGCTGATTCAGCAGGGCGATGTCACGATCGAGGGCCTGGTCAACGCGATCCATGCGTCTCCGACGTGGACGTCAGGGCACAGCGCGATTGTGATTGTCTGGGACGAGAACGATTACAGCGGGAGCACGTCTCAAATGACCGGGCTGTTTCCATCACAGAATCAAAACCGGGTGGTGCTCACGGTGGAGACAAACTTCCAGTCGCATCATGGCGTGCAAAGCGGAACTTACTACAACAGCTTTTCGCTCTTGAAGTCTCTCGAGGCTGGTTTCGGTCTTCCATGCTTGAACCATGCCTGTGATTCCAAGGTCCGTGTCATGTCGGGTTTGTTCGGGGATGAATAGAAATTAGCAGGCGCGGATGAAGATGGATTTCACGCCATAGGATGAAAAGCCTCCTGTGTCCGGGGTGTTCTGCAGGAGTCGCAGTTCGTAGATGCCATAGCGAAGGCCGGCCCAGTCACGATGGCGGGCCGGCTTTTCGCACTAGACGCGTTTCTTACTCTTAATGACCTCTAACGATTCCCAAACCGGTCGCACGAGATGTGACTATCACTTTCTGTATAAGGAGAATTTATGAACAAGCGATTTTCCCTTGTTGCGGTTATTGCTGCTGCGTTTTTGGCGCTGAGTGCTGCTGCGAGCGGCAACGGCGGCGAGGACGAAGGCTCAATCAAGCACATCATGCTGATCAGCATCGACGGCATGCACGCTGTTGACTTCAAGAATTGCGTACACGGTGTTGCCGGGGTCAACAACGGTGAGCCGTACTGCCCAAATCTCGCCAAGCTGGGCAAGACCGGCGTGAGCTACGTCAACGCCAGCACCTCAAAAACGTCCGACTCGTTTCCCGGATTGATGACGATCGCGACCGGCGCCACGCCCCGCACCATGGGCATTTACTATGACGTGGCTTACGATCGCTCGCTTGATGGCCCGGCCGTCGCCACATGGTATGGAAATGGCCCTGGGCCGTGCACACCGGGTGGAGCCCCCACCGGGTTCACCACGGAGTATGAAGAAGCCATCGACATCGACTACACCAAGCTGAACGGCGGCGCGCCCGGTGCGAGCCTCACTGACGGTACTGAGAAATCGCTGGATACCACGAGGATGGATCGCGATCCAGCCAGGGGCTGCGCTCCGGTGTTGCCCACGGAGTTTGTTCGCGTCAACAGCATCTTCGGCTTGGTTCACGCTGCCGGCGGCTACGTGGCGTGGTCTGACAAGCACCCGTCCTACTCGTCGGTTGCCGGTCACGGCGGCACGCTCGATGATTTCTATGGGCCCGAGATCAACTCCCTCGTAGTCGCGCTTCCCGGCGTGCAGACGCCGGATGGCGTGAACTGCTCATCGATCCCGGATACGGCGGCTGATCTGACTGCCTGGACCAACAGCTTTACCAACATCAAGTGCTACGACACGCTGAAGGTGAACGCTGTCCTCAACTGGATCAACGGCAAGAAGCACCTCGGCGGGCCGGCGCCGAAGACGCCGACCATCTTCGGCATGAACTTCCAGGCGGTCAGCGTCGGCCAGAAGTACATTGAGAACGGCCTGAAGGGCGGCTACACGGATGCGGCAGCAACGCCGACCGCAAGCCTCGTCAGCGACATCGTATTTGTAGACGATTCCATCGGCGAGATGGTGCGGAACCTCAAGAACCGCGGCCTGCTGGATTCGACCCTCATCATCATCACGGCGAAGCACGGTCAGTCGCCGATCGATCCCAACCAATACAATGCGGTGCCCGGAAAGACTGGGAACGGCATGTCTCCCGCAACCTTGATCTCCGACCAGCTTCACGCTGCCATGCCTTCGTCTGAGGATCCGAATGGAACCGGGGTTGGCGCCACTGAAGACGACGTCTCGCTCCTGTGGCTGACGAACTCCTCCTACACCGATGCGGCTGTATCGCTGCTCGAAGCCAACCGCACCACCTGGGGCGGCGGCCAGATTTTCTATGGCGCGACCCTCGCTCTCAACTACAACGACCCGACCAAGGATCCCCGCACGCCAGACATCATCGTCACTCCGACGCCGGGCGTCACTTACACGGGCAGTAACACCAAGCAGATGGAGCACGGCGGCTTTGCGCACGACGATACCAACGTGATGCTGCTTTTGTCGAACCCGGCATTCTCGCCTCGCACCATATACACCGAGGTAGGAACGCTGCAGGTGGCGCCATCGGTTATGAAAGCGCTTGGCATGAATCCAAACCTGCTGGACGGCGTGCGACTGGAGGGCACGGGCGTTCTTCCAGGCGTAGACCTCGACTTCAGCCACTAGTCAAAACAGGCTAATGGCGAAAATGCGCGGGCGGCCTGGAGGGGCCCGCGCATTTTTACTGCGCGCGCGTTTTCGCCGGATGAGATGCCTACTTCGCTACATACGGCCCCTTCCGGATCCAGGCGGTATCGCCGAGCTGGCGGAGCATGAAGTCGGCCACATCGGCGCGGTTGATCGCGACGCCGCCGGGCGGCAGGCCGTCTTCCTGCACCCGATAGTGTCCGGTGAAGGGACCGTTCAGCAGGCGCGGCGGGCGGACGATGGTGTAGTCCGTCGCGCTGGCCTCGAGCAGACCTTCCTGCTCGCGCTGGGAGCGGAAAGGCTCTCGCAGGATCGTGGCAGAGATGAACTTCAGCAGCAATCGTGTGCCCGCTCCCTGGTGCTGCGCAGCATCGGCGCTCGCCCCGGAAGCTCCCAGAACGATCATGCGCCGGACCCCGTGAGCCGCCATCCCGGCGAGGATGTTTCCCACTCCCACCGCAAGCACGTCCGATCTTCCCAGGTTTCTCGCGCCGAGCCCCGACAACACCGCATCGTTTCCGGCGATGACCGCCGAGACTGCCGCGGCGTTATGTACATCCCCCTGGACGACGGTCAGGCCGGGCGACGGAGCCGCCATAATCGACTCGGGACGGCGGGCGAATGCAGTGACTGTATGGCCTTGCGCGAGCGCCTGTTGCACAAGGTGCTGGCCAGTTCCGCCGCTGGCACCAAAGATCACCAGCTTCATTGCAGCCTCCCTCGCTGGTTTGCAGCGTACCGACGCGCCGACCGATTCCGCTCCCCACGATTCCTTCAAAGCGAACGGTCAACAGGCGGCGCGGCGCGGTTCACTCACCAGGGAAGGGGCTGCCCGAGGTGGAAGTAGCCACCGCTGGGACCGTTGTCGGGGAGCGTTGCCAGGGCAACGCTGGTCTTGGAACCATCGCTCAGTTCCATCGGAGCCTGTTCGCCGCCCATGTCGGTCTTGACCCAGCCGGGATGGGCGGAGTTGACCTTGATCTTTGTATCGCGCAGCTCGTAGGCGAGGTGAACCGTGAATGCATTCAGCGCCGTCTTCGACGCATCGTAGGCGAAAGACTTGGCGTTGTAAATGGGCGACTTGGGGTCGGCCTGAAGCGTCAGGGAGCCGAGAATGCTGGAAAGATTGACGATTCGGCCTGCGGGGCTCTTTTTGATCAGCGGCAGCAGGGTCCTGGTGAGCGCTACAGGCGCGAAGAAATTGGTTTCAAAGACCTTGTGGAGCAGGTCGTCGGGAACATCGGACGCGCGATGCTCGGGACCGGTGCCCGGGAAAGTTCCCCCGGCGATGCCGGCGTTGTTGACCAGAATGTCGAGCCGGCCGTAGTTGGAATTGAAGTAGTCGTAGGCGCGTTGATAGTCGGCAGCCTTGGTGATATCGAATTGAAGCACGTCGGCATCGGCGCCCGCGGCGCGCAGCTTTTTAACTGCTTCCTCGCCTTGCTTCTGGTCGCGCGCCCCGATCACAACCTTTACACCCTCGCCTTTCAGATCGAGTGCAGTTTGAAATCCCAGGCCGCGATTGCCTCCGGTAATAAATGCGATTTTCTGAGCCATGACTAAGCCAATCTCCTGTTCGCATTGGATTCGCGGAACCTCGGGGAAGGTGCAGGGAGTTACACGCGGACTGGTGTACTCCGGGTTTTCAGGGTGACTGGGCTTGGCGGATCAGCACAGGATTCGATCTGCCAAGTAGATGGATCCAATGCGATTAGGGATTACTTAAGCGGCAAAGTACAAAGGCAAACGTCCGTTGCAAGGTTCGCGTTTGCTTGTGTTACATATTAGGGCTATGGTGCAGGCTAAGGATCCATACGATGCGCCTTTCTGATTCCCCGGAACAGGACGCAGTTACTTTGGCGGCGCAACAACGGGCCGAATTGAGTCACTTCGCGTTGGAGAACCTTTTTGAATTTTCTCCCGACGCGATTTTTGTCACGGATGCCGAAGGTATCATCCGCGACGCGAACCCGCGCGCGGCCGAGCTGTTCGGTTATGCGCCCGGTGAGTTTGCGGGCATGAATGTCGAAGCCCTGGTTCCGGAGCGCTTTCGCGTCCGCCATCCCTCGCACCGCGAAAATTACAACGCGCATCCACGAGCCCGCCAGATGGGCGCGGCGCTGAATCTTTTCGGGCTGCGCAAGGACGGAACTGAATTTCCTCTGGACATTATGCTCAAGCCGATGCAGACCGCGGACGGCCTGGTGACGCTGAGCTTTGTACGCGACGCGACCGAGCAGAAGGAAGCAATTGAGATGGCCCGCCGGAAGGACCAGCAGTTGAGGTCCATTGTGGACAGCGTGCGCGACTACGCGATCTACCTGCTCGATAGCGATGGCCACATCATGACCTGGAACCCGGGAGCCGAACGCATCAAGGGGTACACGGCTGAGGAAATCGTTGGAAAGCATTTCTCGGTGTTCTTTACTGAAGAAGACCGGGGGCGGGACAGACCGGCGGAGTTGCTCAGGCTCGCCATCCAGAAGGGGCGGGTCGAAGAAGAAGCGTGGAGGTTGAGGAAAGATGGATCGCGGTTCTGGGCGGATGTTGTCCTGACCTCTATTCGCGACTCGCACAACAAGATCATCGGCTTTTCGAAAGTGACTCGCGACTTTACCGACCGAAAGCGCGTTGAAGAGGCAGTAATGCTGCAGTTGAGCAGCGCGCTGCTGGCGAACCTTGATGTGCGCAAGCTGCTGGGCGCAATCTCGGCGAGCATCGGCGAAGTTGTGCCGCACGACGCCGCTACGCTGGGACTGTACGACCCAGCAACGGACGCTCTGATGGTGCAGTTTCTCGCACCCGACGAGGGCGGCGTCCCGCAGGGCGAGGTACGTCTGAAGCTCGAAGGCTCGCCGGCCGGTGAGGCGTTTCGCAGCCGCGAACCGGTCGTTCTTCAACGGATCGAAGGATCTCGATTTGTCGCGGAAGGTAGACGGCACCTCACAAGTCGGGGAATGCAGTCGGGCTGCTGGGTCCCGCTCATTCATCGCGGCCAGGCCATCGGAGTTCTCGCGGTCGCCAGCCGCATAGAGGGTGCGTTTAGTCATCGTGAAGCGGAAATGCTGGTCCAGATTGCGGACCAGGTGGCGATGGCTGTAAACAATGCGGTGGCATTTCGGCAGATTGCCGAGTTACGCGACAGGCTGACCCAGGAGAAGCAATACCTCGAGGAAGAGATCAACGTCGAGAATCGCTTCGAGGATATTGTGGGCGAGAGCACGGGCCTGTGCCAGGTTTTGAAGGAAATTGAAACGGTGGCGCCCACCGATGCGACGGTGCTGATCCAGGGCGAGACGGGGACAGGAAAAGAGTTGCTGGCGCGCGCCATTCATCGCCTGAGCCCGCGGAGCGAACGGACATTTATCAAGCTCAATTGCGCCGCGATTCCGGCGGGTTTGCTGGAGAGCGAACTGTTTGGGCATGAGAAGGGAGCTTTCACAGGCGCGATCGCGCGCAAGCTTGGCCGGCTGGAATTGGCCCACGAAGGAACGCTGTTCCTGGATGAAGTGGGCGAAATGCCTCTGGACCTGCAACCCAAACTGCTGCGTGCGCTGCAGGAGCGGGAGTTCGAACGGCTGGGCGGCACTCGACCCATCAGTGTCAATGTGCGCCTGATAGCGGCGACGAACCGCGACCTGGGAAAGATGGTGGCCGAGAAACAGTTTCGCGCGGATCTGTTTTACCGGCTCAAGGTGTTTCCGATCTTCTCTCCCCCGCTGCGTGACCGGGTGAGCGACATTCCGATGCTGGTACGGCATTTCGTGGCCGCGCACAGCCGGCGCATGGGCAAGAAAATCGAAAAGATTTCCGACGAAACCATGGACGCGCTGAGGCGCTGGAAATGGCCGGGTAATATTCGTGAGCTGGAAAATCTACTGGAGCGGGCGGTGATCCTGACCCGCCGGCCGGTGCTGTACGTTCCCCTGGCTGAGCTAGACAACGCGGAAGAGGAAGAGGCCGAAGAGGCGGAGACGGAGAATCCGAGCCTGCGCGCGGCCGAACGCGAACATATATTACGAGTGCTGCGGGAAGCGAAAGGCCAGATCGGCGGCCCGGAAGGCGCGGCGGCCCGGATGGGCGTAAAGAGGACAACTTTGAATTCAAAGTTGAAGAAGCTGGGCATCGAGCGCAGCGACTATCAGTGACAAGTGACGAGATATAGTCCGATGACGAAATATCGTCTTCGTCACATGGTCACCAAGCCTTCGTCACGCAGGCACAGTCCGGCAGTAACTTATATGCAACTCCTTTGTTTTCAATCCATCTCACGGCCACTGTGATCCGGTACACAGTTTGGCATGCGGCTTGCCTTAGTCATGGCGTGGCTTTAAGGCGGGCCGGCTTACGTTGAAGATCACGACTCAAGAATAAGACCAAACAATCGAGATCAAGCTGGAAGGGCGCGTCGCAGGTCCATGGGTTCCGGAACTTCGACGGGTTTGGGCAGAGACGGCGCCACGACTGGGCACGAATACTTTGTCGATCGACATTCAGCAAGTGACGTATGCGGATGCCGGAGGCAAACAGGCGCTGAGAGAGATCTACGCTCAGACGCGCGCCAGGCTGATCGCCAATTCCCCCTGGGCCGAATATCTGGCCGAAGAAATCAAGCAACTTCACGAACGGGTGTAAGAACGAGGAGGTTGGACATGGAGCATACATATACGACATCGGGCAGTTGCAGGAGCCAGGCGAATCAGACTGGCGGTTTCTTTCACAAGCTGACCCCTGCGGCAATGCAGGACTTGAATTCCATCCAGTTTCCCTCGTCGTACGCCGCGAATGTGGTGATCTTCTCAGAGAAAGATCCGGTCGAGTGTCTTTACGTTGTTCTCGAGGGAGAAGTAAAACTCTCCATCAATTCAAGCGAGGGCAGGCGGCTGAGCCTCAGTATTGCGCGCAAGGGCGACATCCTGGGTCTGGCCTCGGTTTTGTCCGGCAGCCCGTATGACGTGACTGCGGAGACCCTGTATCCCGCGAAAGTCGCCCATATCGGGCGGCGCGATTTCATCAACTTTCTGTCGCACCATCCTGAGGCGTACCAAACCGTAATTGAAGAACTGAGCCGCAGCGTCACCAAAGCCTGCGACCAGCTGCGTACCGTAGGGCTCTCTGCCACGGCGCCCGAAAAGCTTGCCCGTTTGTTGCTCGAATGGAGCGACAATGGGCAAGCCACGGAGTGCGGCGGAAAGCGCTTCCGCTTCTCCATGACCCACGAAGAAATCGGTGAATTCATCGGGGCATCGCGTGAAACCGTAACGCGCACTCTGAGTACGTTCAAGACTCGTCGGCTGGTGGCCTTCCAGGGCTCCATGCTGACGATTACCAACTGCACGGCACTCGCAAACTACACGCACGTATAGAAGAGGTCCCGGCTATTAACCGACGCCGGACTCTGATTGACACGAAACCAGGCGGTGAAGATCATAGCACCGCAACTCAACCTTAGCCTCCTCCCCAAATGCACATCGAGCCTCCGCGATATATATTTGCTATTTCACCCGCGGAGGCTCTATGCGCAAATTTTGGCTCTCTATCTTTGCCGTTCTCCTCACATTTCAATTCAGCGCAGCGCTGATGGCCCAGGGAGCGCCGCCGCAGGGTGGCGCTGACCAGCCGTACGCCGTCGAGTACTACTACAAAGTGCAGTGGGGCCATCAGCAGGAATTCCTCGAGCTGTTCCTCAAGAATCATTACCCGCTGTTGCAGAAGATCGTGACCACTGGGCGCATGCTTTCGGTGAAGATTGACACCCCGGCGTATCACACCACGGAAGACGGGCGATGGGATTACCGGGTCACGATCCGGTTCAAGAATTCAACCGTGGCTACGACGGCCAATCCGGACGAAGAGGCGATGGTCAAGGAGCTTTGGCCGGACCAGGCAAAGTACAAGCAGGAAGAGCAGCGGCGGTTTGAGATTCTCGCCGCCCACTGGGATCTGCCGGTGACGGAGATAACTCCGAAGAAGCAGTGAAGAGCGATCAATCGTAGCGATGACGCCAGCGGTAAACGAGGTCCTGTGCTGCTTCGGGCCAGGTGGGGAATCTGAACTGAAAGCCGGCGTCGAGCAGCCGACCGGGAACGACACGGCGGCTTTTGAGCACCAGCTCCGACTCCGTGCGCAGGAAGATCGCGGCCAGCTCGATGAGCGGGGCCGGCGCCGGGAAGCCGTTGGGGATGCCCCACGCATCGCGCAGAATGGCCATGAACTCGCGGTTGGGCAGGGGATCGGGTGAAGCGACGTTGACAGGGCCATCGATGTCGCCGCGCGCGATGAGAAATGCAACAGCGCGGGCGAAATCGAGCTCGTGAATCCACGATACAAACTGGCGGCCGTTGCCCTGGGTTCCTCCGACGCTGAGGCGCACGAGATTGAGGAGCAAGGCAAAGGCATTACCGGCCACCGGGCTGAAGGTGATGGCGCTACGCAGGGCCACTTTGCGCGTACGCGGAGTTTTGGCAGCGAAGAAGACGGCTTCCCAATCCTTTGCCACGCCCACAGAGAAGTTCCACGTATAGGGTGCATGTCGCCGCGGACCGACTCGCTCATGTCCGCCCAGTTCCCCCGTGGCTTCGTCCATCGGGCGATCAAGCGCGTGGCGATAGATGGTTGCCGTGGATGCGTTGAGCCAGACCCTGGGCGGATCGGCGAGGTCGCCTATGACCTCGCCGAGCAGGCGGGTGCTGTGAATGCGGGAATTGTGGATGGCGATGCGATTGGTTTCAGTGTAGCGGCAGTTGACGCTGCGGCCGGCGAGGTTGATGCACACGTCGGCGCCCTCGAGGTACTCGGTCCATGGGCCGATGGTCTCTCCATCCCAGCGCACGGTCTGGTACATGTCCGCGTAGGGCAGCCGCGTCAGCACGGTTACATGGTGGCCGCCCTCGTGAAAATAGCGGGCGAGCACCTGGCCGACCTGGCCGCTGCCCCCGGGCAAAATAATGCGAAGAGGGCGCGGACTGAAGGCTGCAACGGGGTGCATTCTTTCAGCGTACAGGGTTCGGGCAATGGGATTACGGTCTGATGTTGATGGGGGCGTTTGTGGTCTCCCACCTAACCGCAAAAACAAAGACGCGGTTAAGATGGGGCACCCAGGTTCATTGCTTGTGACGGGCCCGCGAAACAGAGACTCTAGAGCTTGGCGCTATGGACGTGGCGGATAGGGGTAGCGCATGTAAGCCCGCCGGCGATGATTGCGAACCTCATGCACCACGAGAATCACGACCAGGGCAATAAAGAGGAGTGGCCCCCAGAAAATCCAGGCAGGCTGAACCACGCGCTGGCCTCCGACAGTGACAGATTCGCCGGCGCGCAGGTTGCCGAACATGGCCACCAGGTCCTGGCCGACCGAAACATCCTCGCCTAAGCGGATGCCTCCAAACATGCTGACCATGTCCTGGCCGATATGCGCATTGTCATCTGCGCTAATGTTGCCGAAGAAGTTCACCACATCGTGGTTGGCGTTGGTGGCGATGTGAATGTTGCCGAAGAAGACGACAACGTCGCCGTCAACCGAGCCCTGGGCATCGACATCGCAGAAGAAGCAGACCGCGTCATGAATCGAGGTATCGCGCGGCACGTGGATGGTGCTGCCGAACTGGACTACATCCCCGGAGGCGCGAGCCGGAATGGAGAAGGTTCCGAGGACCGCGATCAACAGGCAGACGCTGAGCAGGTGGCGTTTCATGAGGTCTCCCTCCCTGCGGTACGCGCGATGGAGTGCGGAAGTTCCCCGGCGGAGACGGCCTGGAATCTCCGGACAGGTCCAGTGTAACGGAAGGGGATTCCTAGAACTCGAAGCGCATGCCGAGCTGAATCCGGCGCGCTGGGTTTACCGCCGTCACTTCGCCGAAGCCTGAGGAGGTGACGACCTGGTTGATGCTGGCGGGATTTTCGTGATTGAGGATATTAAATGCGCCGGCGGAAAAACCCAGGCGTGGAGCTTCCTCGTCCTTGTTGGGGGTAATGGCGAAGTCGTGGCCCCAGCGCAGGTCGAGGTCCACGTAGGAAGGCATGGTTTCGGTGTTGCGGGGCGTGTCGTCGGGGCGGGCGTTGAAAAGAGCCGTGCCGTAGGGGTCCGTACCGGTCAGAATGCTCCAGGGCCGGCCCGTGTTGGCGAAGATTCCCGCCGAAAGATTGAACACGCTTTCGGGGTTGAACATGGCGTACATGCTCACGCGCTGGCGGCGATCGAAGCTGGCGTTGGACCACTCCGAATCGGGGTCGAACTGATTCTCGGGGAACCAGCCGATGCCGTCGGTATTGGACTCGTAGTGAGACCAGGTGTAGCGGCCGAAGCCGCTGAAGTACTTGTTGAGACGGCCGCGGTAGGAGATGTCCATGCCGCTGCCTTCCCAGAACCCTTCGGGCTGCATCTCGCGAATGCGGCCGTATGCCCCGTCTGGCCGTTCGATGTAGCCAGACTGCGGCGTAGGCGCGTTGATGTCGATAGAGCGAAAGGCTCCGATGCCGCGCGCCGAGTCGGCGCTGACGACGGCGGTGGCTTTTTCGCCCAACTGGCGCTCGATGGAGAGGCCGTACTGAACCTGGTAGGGCATCCGGGAGTGGGGGTCGAACACGACCCGCGCCACCGGCGACGCGGCCAAATCGATGCATGCGTCGATGGGGACGCAGCCGGTGCCGGGCTGCGCGGCAGGATCGAGCGAGAGGGTGACTGCGCGCCGGCGCGGCTCGATGCCCTGGTAGCGGACGAGGTCGAGCAGGGAGCCGGAACCGGTTCGGTCGTAGTAGATGCCCCCGCCGCCCCGCAGGACTGTCTTCGAGGCTTCATCGAGAACCCAGGCGAAGGAGACGCGGGGCGAAAACCCAAGCCTCTTCTGGGCGAAGAAATTCTGCCAGTCGTAGCGAAGGCCTGGAGTCACGGAAAAGCGGCTGTTCACTTTGAACTGGTCTTGAACGAAGGCACCCATCTCCAGTTGGTGGTAAATGAAGTGCACGTCGCCGGAATTCTGCGAGAAGCCCGACGGATGGTTGGCCTCGTAGTTGTCGAGGGCCGAGGTGAGAACTGTGATGCCGTCAGGGGCCAGGGTGGGGCCGAATGTGTAACTGCCCAGGGCGTTGGTGTTGTCGTCGAAGGCGCGGCGGCCGATGTGGGGCACGCCGGCGCCGAACTTGACGAAGTGACGTCCGTGAGTCCACGTCATCATGTCGTACAGGCGCAGGTTGTACTCGGTCGAGAGGGAATCGTTCTGAGCGGACCCGGAAGTGAAGTTGCCCTGCACCGTGACGCGCGGAGCCTCGGCGGCATTGACGTTGTGGCTGAAGTCGTGCTCGCCCACGATCGAAGCCTGGTTGAGCAGGACCGAGGAAAGGGTCGAGTCGACGTGAAGCTTAAGGTCGTCTTCGTGATAGCGGTTGTTGAAGCCGGCGGCAGCCATGGTCTGTCCGCCTACGCCCTGGTTCTGGCCGGTCCAGTCCTCGTAGCTGTACTCCGCGTAGGCGGAGTGGTGTTCACCGAACTGATGCGCCGCACGCGTGCTGAATTCGGTGTCGCGGGTGGGGGCGGGAACATTGGCGTTGAATGTGCCGGAGGGATTTTCAGGCGTGGGGGCCAGCGTGGCGTACACGACGGCGTCGCGATCCTCTTCAGCGCGATTGAACGAGGCCAGGAAGCTGCTTTTGGGCGCGAAAAAGATGGGGCCGGTGGCGTGGCCCTCATAAACGCGGCGCTGCTCATAGGGTTTGGAAGGAGCGAGCGCGTTTTGCGCGTTCATGTCCGAATCGCGGAAGAGGAAATTGAACTGACCGTGATACTTGTCGGCGGCGGATTTGGTGACGATCTCCATCTGGCCGCGGCCAGGCCAGTAATACTGCGCAGAATACGGGTCCTGATTGATGCGAACTTCCTGCACGGCCGAAGCGGAGACGGTCGCCCGGTTGGCTTCGACGCCGTCGACGATGAGGCCCGAGCCGCCGGTCGCGGTGGCGCTGTCATCGAGGAACGCGCTCATGGCGGTGGCGTAGTCGTTGTCGAAGATAGGAAGCGACTTCAGATCCTGGGAACTCATTACCGAGGAATCGTGATTGTCTTCCGGAGCAGTGAGATCCTGGCTGGATTCGGCATTCACCTGGACGTTTGTGGAGAGGGCCGCGATGGGAAGGGTGACGCGCAGGATCGCGCTAAACCGACCGGCTGCGGCAGCGCCGGCGACCGCGGAAGCCGGGGCAGCGACCACAACGGGAGTCCTGGTCGTCTCGAATCCGGGCTCGGAAACCACGAGGGTGAAATTGCCGGAATGAGGCGGAGCGAGTTGAAAGGTTCCATCGTCGCCGGAATGACAACTGCCCGCCACGGTTCCGCTTGTGTCGACGAGGTCGACCTCGGCGCCCGGGACAATCGCACCTGTCGGGTCGGCGACCACTCCGTTGACGGCCGGAGCCGCAGTCGGAGGCATGGCAGCCGGATTGGAAGCAAAAACGGCAGGCGGCGCAAGCAGGACAAGGGTCAGAGCAAAATGGCGAATCATCCGAATCTCCACGACAACTACAAAGGACCAGCGCTCCGGGTCGGTGCGAGCAGGGCTAAACGTTTACAAAGCGGCGATGGTAACGATTCCACCGTTGATCGAAGCACGGAACGAAATTGCTTCGAGTGTGGTTAAACTCACTGGCATCTGGTGCTTATTGCCTTAAATCGATTTTCTCAGGGATCAGAACCGTAGTCCAGTCAAAAGCGGAGTCCACGACCACGTCGGGCGGCGCTTCCATCAGGTTCTGGGGACCAAACCCAAATTGGCACCCAAGGCTCCAGGCACCGGCGTTGCGCGCGGTCATTACGTCGACCTTGCTGTCGCCGATCATGAGGGTCTGGTGGGGAAGCGCGGCGGCCTCCTCCATAATGGCACGCAGGCCCATCGGATCAGGCTTTTTGAGGGGAAAGCTGTCGCCCCCATAAATGCTCATGAAGAAATTGCCCATACCCAGTCCCTCGCAGATGGCGCGCGAGGGGCGGACCGGCTTGTTGGTAAGCACGGCCATCACGCGCGGCGTGCCGTCGGGCATGAGACGGAGAGCGGAGAGGGAATCCAGAACACCGTCGTACGCATATGTGAAGTCGAGTTTGTGTTCGCGATAGTGGGCCAGGAAAAAGCTGTAAGCGGTGGCGAGTTCCTCATCATGCACTTCGTCCGGGGCCACGCCATTTTCGACGGCGAGGGAGCGGCGCACGAGCATGGGCGCGCCATTGCCCACAAAGCTGGCAATGATTGGGTCGGGCAGATGGGGGCGGCCCATGTGCTCGAGTGCCGCATTTACGCTGTTGCAGAGGTCGCGCGCGGAATCGATGAGGGTCCCGTCAAGATCGAAGACGATGAGCCTGATGGATTCGACGGGAATGGGACTCAGAACCTGAACCATGGATTCAGTGTAAAAGACGGGGAGCAGGGGATAGGGAACAGCCGGGCCGGTGTAGGATGGGCCGCATGAGATTCTTGCTATTGGTTCTGATCGGGTTGTTTGCCGTGCGCGGCGAGGCAGCCGAGAAACTTGGCGCCCCTGAACTGATTTCGCTGGCACAGGCGCACAGCCCGGAACTGCGAGCGGGGATCGAGGCAAGCTTTGAAGCCAAGGATCTGAAAGAAGGCACAGCCTGGGCGGGACACGGGCCGGATTTCTTCTTCGCCGTCGAAGCGCCGTCAACGCCCACGCTGATGATTGACGATGCGGCTGGACCGGCGATGACGGAGTTGCCGGGTGCGAAACTCTGGTACTCCGTCGCCCACATCGAGCCGGTCAGCCGCCTGCACGAGTTTCACTACCTGGTCGACGGAACAAAATTCGGCGGCCGGCTCGATCTGCCGGTATTCGGACCGCTCAGTTATCTGCAGCCGGGCGTGCCCTCGGGGAAATTGTCGGAGAAACTCACCCATACGAGCAAGATTTACGACGGGATGAAGAGCGAGTACTGGATCTATGTGCCGGCGCAGTATGATGCGACGCCGGCCGCGGTGATGGTGTTTCAGGATGGAGGCGGTTACATCAACCGCGACGGCAATAATCCGATCCTGAACGTGATTGACAATCTGATCGCGCAGAACAAGATTCCGGTGATGATCTGTATCTTCATTAATCCCGGAGATATCAGCGACTCACCTGGCACCCCGACTTATAACTTCGTCAAGGCTTACTCGGATAAGTGGCATCGCACGCTAAAGGACTCGATGCGCAGCACGCTCTATGACACCGTGAGCGATAAGTACCCACGATTCCTGCGCGACGAGATACTTGCCGAAGTGGGCGCGAAGTATAACTTGCGCAAGGATGGCTATAGCCGCGCAATTACAGGGCTATCTTCCGGCGGGATATGCAGCTTCAACGCGGCGTGGCAGATGCCGGAACTCTTCAGCCGGGTCATTACCTGGATCGGGAGCTTCGAGAGCATCCAGTGGAAGGAAGATCCGGCGGTTCCCGACGGGGGACAGGACTATTCCGACAAGGTTCTGCGCGAGCCGCACCGCAATATCCGCGTATGGCTGCAGGATGGATCGAACGACCTGGAGAACCCGAACTACGGCGACTGGCCGATGGCCAATATTCGCATGGCCAATTCGCTGAAGACCAGGCAATACGATTTTCACTTCAGCTTCGGCAAGGGCACGCATAATTCGGGGCATGGAGCGGCGCAGTTTCCAGAGGAGATGACCTGGTTGTGGCGCGATTACGACCCGGCGAAGACAGAACAGCAGTTCATGCCGGACCTAGCGGAGAAGAACAAGCCGTATTTCAGGGTTACGATTACCAGCCGGGACTCGGCAGACTGAAGATTTGGGAATGCGGTCGCTTCAGGCGGCCTGCGAAGACCGGGCCGCGGCGGCAGCCTGGCAGCACTCGTGGGCAATCTGCAGGCCTTCTTCCACGGTAATGACCCAGGCCTGGAGGCGGGATGAGGGAGTCGAGAGCCGGCCTTCGATGTCGATGAGCTTGCGGTTCTGTTCCTCATCCATCTCGAGTCCGCACCAGCGCAGGCCTGCGCAGACCCGCTTGCGAAAGATCATCGTGTTCTCGGCGATGCCTCCCCCGAAGATCACCGCATCGGCGCCGCCCAGGGCACACAGGTATGCGCCTACCGCTTTAAGCACACGATAGGCGAACATCTCCATCGCCAGCCGGACGCGGGCATTGGAGTCGTATTGTTTTACGAGAACGCGGGTGTCCAGGGAGACGCCGGAGACACCGAGCAGCCCGGATTTCTTGTTCAGGATCTTCATGACCTCGTCGACATCGATTCCTTCCGCTTGAGCTAGAAACGGAATGAGCGCGGGATCGACGTCTCCGCTGCGCGTTCCCATCATGAGGCCTTCGAGAGGCGTGAGTCCCATGGTGTTATCGACGGACTGCCCCTGCGCGATCGCCGTGACAGAGCACCCGCTCTCAAAGTGCATTATCACCAGGTTGAGAGATTGCGGCGTCCGGCCGGTAACGTGAGCGTACCGTTCCACCAGGTAGCGATGTGAAATTCCGTGAAATCCGTAGCGCCGGATCGCATGTTTCTGGCTGAGTTCATAGGGAATGGCGTAGGTGGCTGCGTAATCGGGGATGGTCCGATGGAACGCCGTATCGAAAACTGCGAAGATCGGAACGCCCGGAAAGCGCTGACGAATGGCGGGAAGAATCTCGACGGAGCGCTGATTGTGGAGAGGCGCCCACTTTTCGAATTCGACGATTTCGCGTTCTACCTCGGGAGTGATCTGGAATGGTCCGCTGAAACGAGGTCCCCCATGCGCAACGCGGACCCCGACCAGTTTGTAATCGGAGGTCGACGGAAGGTGTGACTGCAGCCACTCGAAAATATTGGTTGCCGCGGTCTCATAATCGGGGGCGTCGATGGGTTCGGAGTGAGCGATCGCTTTCCCGTTATATTCGGAAAGCTTGCCGTCTTTGCCGATGCCTTCAACGATGACGGATTTGAGGTATTGGGCGTCTGAGGCTGACTTCTCGCCGGCGTCGCAGTTGACGACTTCGGCCTTGAGAGAGTTGCCTCCGGGATTGATGACGAGCACATTCATGGGTCGAATCCTCGCTCCCGGAGGCGATCAAGCTATGCGGCGTGCCGGTGGGCGTGCTTGTTTACCTTTGATGCGATCTGGGTAAGCTTCTTGTTGGTTTCTCCCTCTTCATCGAGCGTCTGCTGCAGGAGATTGGCGATTTCGTTCTGACCGAGCACTTCGGCGTAGGTGCGAACCGTTCCATAGCCCGCCATTTCATAATGCTCAACCCGCTGCGCTGCCGAAATCATGGCAGCGTCGCGCACTTCGCCTTCGGTTTCACCCATGACCTCGGCTCCTTCCTCAAGAAGGCCCCGCATGCCCTTGCAGGTTTTCCCCCCTGAGGCCTTGCCGAGGATCTCAAACACCTGGTCCAACCTCTTGATCTGTCCCTCTGTTTCCTTGAGATGGGTCTCAAACGCTGTTCGCAACTCGCTGTTGGTGGCCGCCTTGGCCATTTTGGGGAGCGCCTTGGTGATCTGGTTCTCCGCCGAGTAGAGATCCTTTAACTCGTCCACGAACAGTTTCTCAACCGTGTCAACACTCATGTATACATCCTCCGTTGGTGTTCGTACGGTGGGATGTGATGCCTTCGCGGCGCATCTCGTTGCTGCGGGAGAATCGAGGTCCTCATGTGGGTTGCAGCTATCCTGGAGGAGGCTCAAACCGAGCCTCACTGCGGCGCAGGCGTGTCGATTACGGGCACTCCGGGGGGCGGGTTGAAGTGGAAGGCACCGGGTGGAATCACAACATCCGGAAGTTCGCCGCTGAATGTGAAACGGGTGATCGCGCCATCGCCCTCTTCGATTTCGATCGCGGTGATCGTGCCGACCGGCGTCACAGTGAGAGCCAGACGGGGGATGCGCTTTTCCTGACCTTTGGGCTGGCCGGTCAATGTGAACTGGCCATTGGGCGCGGTCGTCAGGGCGACGCCGGTCAGTTCTTTTTCAAGCTCGGTGTGGCCCAGCAGGAAGCGCAGGGGCGAACGCAGGTCGTCGAGTTGCTTTTCCGGGATACGCTGGACCTGCGCGTCACCCTGGCTGTAGAACCAGGCAAATTTGCCATCCAGCAGAAAGAGCTTTCCGGGAGGCGATGTGTAGTCCCATCGCATGCGGCCGGGCTTGAGCAGCAAAAGGGTGCCGCTTTCGGAGCGGTGCACTCCCAGGCCGGCATAACTCTCAGTGAAGCCGGCCTTCAGAGAATGCAGCTTGTTGTAGTACTGGTCGACGCGACGGGCCAGGTCCTGCGCGGACGGCGGGTGTTCTTGAGCACAGAGGCAGCCTGTCATCAGCGCAGCGGTCAGGAGAAATCGGCCGCCGCGCCGGAACGTTTTCCACCCCTTCATTGACCGAGGTTCTGACTGCAGTTGGAACCGCCCGCCGGATCGAACTTGATGAGCCCGGACTGGTCGCCGCAGTAGGCCCGGTCGCCGGTCTGGCCGACGGTCTGCGGAATCGCCGTCACCATGTAGCCGGTGATACGGTCGGTGCCATTCAGGTTGATCTTGGTGCAATTGGTGATGTTGAAGATATATCCCGACTTAGCCCCCGAAGCGAGGTCGGGCTGGATGAGTTGCGCCGCGGTGATGGTGGGCGGGCCAGACTTGGGGTCGCCGCCGAGCGCCGCGATCGAGCATGCATAGCCGTTGGTCGGGAAGTTCGACTCGTACATGCTTTCCGCGTTCATGATGGTATGGACCGACTGAATGGCGGACAGGTCATTGGCCTTCTTCTTGAGGCTGCCGACAGTGGGAATGGCAATAAGCATGAGAATGGCGATGATTGCCATCACGATCAGCAATTCCATCAGGGTGAAGCCGTTGGGACGGACCGGGCGGGCGCTGCGGGTTGCGCGACAGAGAAACATCTTGCTCTTCATGGGTGTTTTGACGCCTCGTGGGAGCGCGGCCAAGCGGACGCGTCCGACAAAATGCTACAACGGATAGACGCGCAAGGGAAATGGAATGCTCAAAGAGGCAGCTGTTAGCTATTAGCTTCTAGCTCCTAGCTTCGAAGTGCACCGGCCAAATCCTTCAATTCGGACCGAGAACTCACCTACGTGAAGTACTGAAATAGAAGCTGATTCTTCAACACGCAGCCGGGCGACTCGTTCGTGCGCTCGGCTGATAATTTCGGCTGTCGCACACTTGGATCTAGAGGCTAGAACCCAGAAACTGCTCTATCAACACACCAGCCGGGTCCGGTTCAGCTTGATTCCGTCGAGGCGGCCGAGGAGGGTGACTGCGATCCGGGCGGGGTCAAAAAGGCGCTGCGCCATCGCCTGCACCTGCGGGGCTTCCACGGCGTCGATGCGGGCGGTGATTTCCTCGGCGGTAAAGAACTGGCCGAAGTAGATTTCCTGACGGGCCAGATTGGCCATGCGCGAGTTCGAACTCTCCAGCCCCATCAGGATGTTGCCCTTCAGCTGGTCCTTGGCGCGGGTCAGCTCTTCTTCGGGAAGCTCCTCTTCCTTGAGCTTGCGGAATTCACGCATGATCAGGTCGATGGTCTCCAGAGCCTTTCCGGCAGAGGTGCCGGCATACACGCAAAGCGTCCCAGTGTCGCGGTAGGGGCTCAGATCGGAGAAGACGGAATAGGCCATGCCGCGCTCTTCGCGAATGGTCTGGAAGAGGCGCGAACTCATGCCGCCGCCCAGCACCGTGTTGAGAATGAGGGTGGCGTATCGGTTTTCATCGGTAATGGGCGGGGCTGGAACGCCGAGGCAAATCTGCACCTGCTCGAGGGCCTTTTTGTTGCGAAGCAGGATCCGCGCGCTCGAGACGGGAGCAGCAAGCTCATCGACCGGCTGGCCGCTGTGGAGAGGAGCGAACTTTTCGGCAACTGCCGCGACAAACAGATCGTGGTCGAGGTGGCCGGCTGCGGAAAACACCATATTTCCGGCATGGAACCGGCCCGAATGGTAGTCGAGCAGCTTGGGCTGATCGAGCCGAGCCACGGTTGCCGTCGTTCCAAGAATGGGTTTGCCCAGCGGATGATCCTTCCAGAAGCTCTGGGTAAAAAGTTCGTGCACCAGGACGTCGGGATTGTCCTCATCAATCTTGATTTCTTCGAGGATCACGCCTCGTTCGCGCTCGATATCATTCGACGCGAAGACCGGATTCAGAACCAGGTCAGCCAGCACATCCAACGCAATCGGTACGTGGTCGGCCAGCGATTTCACGTTGAAGCAAATGGTTTCCTTGCCGGTGAAAGCGTCGAGGTTGCCGCCGATGGAGTCCATTTCGCGGGCGATGAGTTGCGCGGAACGCGAACGGGTGCCTTTGAACACCATGTGTTCGACAAAATGGGAAATGCCGTTGCTTTCCGCTGTTTCGCCGCGCGAGCCGGACTTGATCCATACACCCATGGCGACGGAACGCAGGTGATCCATGCGCTCGGTCAGGACAATCAGCCCGTTGGGCAAAACAGTGCGGCGGAGGTTGCGTTCGATCGTCATCGTCTTTTTCTTCGATTCGATTGTAGGTGACACAGACTCTTTCGTTGGTTGCAGGGCCGAAGGGACGACGGCGCCAGGGCTGGCTGACACTACCATGGCGGAAGGCTCGGCAGGGAAAATGCGGCCGCAGGCACCGGCCCGGGATTTCGGTGGGTATCGGACCGGAAGGGCTGCATGAGCAGGAAAAATGCACTATGCTGGCCGAAGCCGTGACCGAAAAAATCACCCAATTTGTTTCATTAGACGCCAACCGGGGGGTGCAAGTCACGCCCAAGCCGCTTTTCGGTATGGATCGCACCGCATTGACGGCCTTGGCAGAGGAGGCGGGAGAACCCCCGTTTCGCGGTGGGCAACTTGCCGAAGCTATTTATCGTCAGTGGGTTACGACCATAGGTGAGATCACGACCCTACCCCGCTCCTGGCGCGAACGGATGGCGAAGGACGGGTGGGAGATCCGGCGTCCGGCCATTGTCCAGCCATTCCGATCGGTGGACGGGACAGAGCGGTACCTGGTTCAGGGGGTCGCGGGAACGGGCGGTTCAGACACCGTCGAGACGGTGTGGATGCCGGAGGGCGACGAGGGTGAAACCGGCGACGGCAGCGAGGCGGGAGAATCTACCGACGCGCCGGGGCGAAGGTGGCTGCGGGCCACCATCTGCGTCTCGAGCCAGGTGGGGTGTGCGGTCAATTGCCAGTTCTGCCTGACGGCCCGTCTCGGCCTGCAGCGAAATCTGACCGCCGGCGAAATCGCAGGGCAGGTGGTCGAAGTTTTGGCCCGGCAGGGGGTTGAAGTGGGGAAGGATCGCCTGAACCTGGTGTTCATGGGGATGGGTGAACCCCTGCTCAATTACGACAACTTTATGGGGGCGGTTCGATTGCTCGTGGAAGAGGTTGGCCTGAGCCCGCAGCGGATGACGGTTTCGACTTCGGGGATAGTACCGGGCATCGAGCGCTTCGCCCGCGAGTCGCCCGAAGTGCGCCCCAAACTGGCGATCAGCCTGAACGCACCGAACGACACCATCCGCAGTGAAGTGATGCCGGTAAACCGGAAATGGCCTATTGAAGCAGTGTTGGACGCGGTTCGCCTGGTGCGGCTGCGCCCCCGCGAGCGAATTACGTTTGAATACGTATTGCTGGGCGGGGTCACCGACCGTGCGGAACACGCCCAGGAGGTGGCACGGCTGGTGCGGCGAACAGGGTTGCCGGTCAAGGTCAATCTGATCGCCTGGAATCCGGGACCGGAAATTGCGTACGAGATGCCGCGGCCCGAGGCGGTAGAGGCATTTCGGCGAACTCTGGCAGCGGAGGGCGTTCCGGTCTATCTGCGCAAGCCGCGAGGCCGTGACATCTACGCCGCCTGCGGGCAGTTGAAGCGGACCGTGGAGACCGGAAACCGGGACCCCGGCCGGGAGCAACCCGGATCCGGACAACGCGCCGATTAGACGGTTTGCCTATGGGGCCGGATTCTCTCCTTCCGGCTTCACATTGCCGCAGTTCGGCTTTTTGAAGGTGGATGTGAACTGGTTGGTCCACTCAACCGGCCTGCTGCCCGCCTGTCCCATTTGCATGGTGCCGGCAAAGTGAACCTTGCCTGACGAGTGGTTGTCGTCGGTCCAGGAAGATTGGATTGCGCCCTTTCCGTTCAGCCGGCCGTTGCAGATCCAGTCCGCAGTCATTCCTTTGGCGGTTCTGTTCACGTTTGAGAGCTGGCACTCGTTGTGGGCTTGGGGAATGGGGCCGCCGTATTTGTCGATCATGTCCTGGGTCAGGCACACCACTGTGGTTTGGGGCGCCGCGGTTTGGGGCGTGTCGCCCGGGCCCTGCGTGACCCCTCCAAGTGGCGATTGCTGCCAGGTCGTTTTGGAAGTCACTTCCCACAGTCCCGGTTTTCTGCCGGCCTGGGCTGCTGCAAGCATTGAGGCCGCCCATGCGCAACCAGCGAATCCGATCCAGAATAATTTCGAGTGCACGATTCCTCCCGCCTGCGAGGCGCCGGTTCAATTCTGCACGAGTTCCGAATGAGAGGGCAAAGCAGAAAGCCGACGATGGGCTAGATCTGCGAAGCGAGGGCGGAGCGGCCCAACGCCAGAAGTGCGCCGGTGACTCGAGCCGCCGCATGGCGCACCACCGTGCCTTCACTGGCGAAGTCCCCGGCGATGCACCGAACCCCCAGCGTCTCGATCCGCTCGATGTCGGGCAGAATCGGCGCGGCATTTTCGGCCGCGTAGCGAGCCAGCGTCGCTTGTGAAAACGGCGCGGTGTTGACCAGGGCATAATCGAAAATAGGCGCTCGCGTGTGCTTGTAGATGCGTTCGATGTGTTCCGACGCCGTGAGGCCAAGACTCTCATTGGCCTGCGTCATCAGGTTGCAGATGTAAACCCGCAGCCCGCGGGCCTGGGCCAGGGCTTCCGGGATGCCCCGGACCAACAGATTGGTGATCAACGACGTATAGAGCGAACCCGGTCCCACAGTGATGATGTCCGCGCGCTCGATCGCATCCAGGGTTTCGGGCACAGCCCCGGCGTCGGGGGGCTCGAGCATCAACTCCGCAATGCGCGACCGGCTGGCCGTGATATTGGTTTCGCCGCGCACCAGGGACCCGTCGTCCATGCGCGCGACCAGCGTGGCATTGGCGGTGGTGACGGGGTAGATTTTTCCGCGGGTGGCGAGGATTTTGGAGGCCAGTTGGATGGCGTGGCCAAAGTCACCCGTGATCTCGGTAAGCGCAGCCACAAAGAGGTTGCCGAAATTATGCCCTTCGAGCCCGTCTCCCGCGCGAAAGCGGTGCGCGAACAGCTTTGCCAGCAGGTCGCCCTCCTCACTGAGCGCGACCATACAGTTGCGCAGGTCTCCGGGCGGCAGCATATTGAAGTCTTTTCGCAGGCGACCGGAGGATCCGCCGTCGTCGGTAACCGTAACCACCGCGGCCAGGTCGGCGATTTGTCCGGGCACGACCGAGAGTTGCCCCGGCTCGACAACGTGGCGGCATAGCCCACGCAGCAATGTGGAAAGGCCGGTGCCGCCGCCGATGGCAACTACACGGAGAGGCCGCGTCGCCGCGCTGATCACGGATTCCTGGGACGAGGTCACGGCAAGCTCATTGTACGGAAGAACCGACACCGGCACACTTTCTGCGGACGAGGTCGAGCTCACGAAGGGCTTTACGGAACCTCGGGATACAGCAGCTCGGTAAAGCGTGGATCATCCACCATGCTCTGGAAGTCATTGTCGGACCGGGCATGAAGGCGGTTTTTGGGATTGAGCTCGATGGCCCGGGCAAGATTATCCAGGCAGTCCTGCGGATGGCCGGTGATGCTGTCCAAAACCGCCAGGCCATAGAAGGCATAATCGGCCCGCGGATCATCCGTAACAACACCGTTGAACTGTTCCCGCGCCTCCTCGTAATAGCCCTGATTCAACTGCGAAATCGCGTAATCGTACCGCTCTTCCGGGGTCTGAAAGGCGAGATTGGTGCGGTCCAGCTGGCGCTGGCAGGTGCTGATGTACATGCGCGTGCGTTCGAGGATTTCGTTGGGCGCCGAAGGCAACAGCTTTTCGAATGCCGCGAGGGCTTTGTCATACTTGCCCTGCTGCACCAGCTGAACGGCCGCCTGGTATTGCTGAAAGGCCGGGCCCGCGGTGAGATGAGAGGCTGATTTACCCGTCGCTGTAATCTTTTTGCGGCTCGGCGCCGCCGATCTGGCATCTTGCATCATAGATTTACCGGGAACGGAAGGCTCAACTCGCACTGTCGGTCCTTTCGCCTTGCCGGCACGCAGCCTGCGTTTGAGGTTCCTTCCGCATAGGCCCTCTTTATACCCATAACCCCTTCATTCGTCAATGCCCGGCGCCACGACACGAGTTAACCATCTAAATCTTCCTGCGGCTTGCTGTAGATTGCGGGGTTGAGGGTTGGATCGTTGTACATCTTTAGCTGGCGGTAAAGCTTGAAGCGGCGCGCGCCGGCAAGCGTGTCGCGCCACAGTGCGTCGAGGCAGTGGGCAAGGTCTGCACGCTGTTCCTCGAGAATGGCCAGGCGGCTGCGATTGCGTTCCTCGTGGCCGGCGGGCGCGTCGTGCCTTTCAGCCTCTTCGCGGGTGTGGTAGATCTTCAGCGCCAGGATCGAAAGCCGGTCGATGATGAGTCCGGGGGATTCGGAATGGAGCGGCGCGCCGGGGTCAGGGAGATGTTGTGGCGCAAGCCGCGCGAGAAGAAAGCGATCCAGATCTTCAGCCAGGTCGTTGCGTAATTGATTGGTGCTGTCGATGCGGCGCTTGACTGTCGCCAGGTCGGCATCCGTGGCGCCCGGCGTGCGGGCCTCGTCTTCGATGTGCCAGAGGTCGAAGTTGGCGCGATGCTGGTGGGCCACTCGATCGAGCCAGTCGTTGCCTTCGCCACAGGCAGGCGAGAGGGGGTCTTCCGGCGAGACGTGCCAGTGCCATGTGCAACGGTCATGCAGATCGACGATCTCCTTTGACGAGAGCATGCGCAATATCCTGGCCGGAACAGGCAGATGAGTTGCAGCGTCTATGGTAGAACTATCCTGACTTGGGGTCCAAATCCCCAGCGGCGAGGAAAACAATGGCCGACGCAAACGAGCGCCTTCTTTGCATCTCCAGTTACGAGAAGGGGCAGGATTTCCTACGCACCTGCGTAGAGTCAGGCGTGAAGACGACTCTGCTGACTGTGGAAAAGCTCCGCGACGCGAACTGGCCGCGCGAGGCGTTGGAAGACTTGGTGACCATGCCGGACAACCTCAACCCAGAGCAGATCGTGAATACTGTGTCGTGGATGGCGCGCGGGCGCCGCTTCGATCGCGTGGTGGCGCTGGACGAATTCGACCTCGAAACGGCGGCGCTCATTCGCGAGCACATGCGACTGCCGGGTATGGGCGTGACCACGACGGCTTTCTATCGCGACAAGCTGGCCATGCGCATGGGGGCGGGTGCCGCTGGCTTTCGCGTGCCGGAGTTCTGCCGCGTGCTGAATTACGATGAACTCCGCGACTACATGGCAAGCGTGCCGGCTCCCTGGCTGTTGAAACCCCGAACCTCGGCCTCCGCGCTGGGAATCCGCAAGATTCACGAACCCGAGCAACTGTGGCGCACGCTTGACGAACTGGGAGACCGGCAAAGCCATTTTGTGATGGAGCGTTTTGTTCCCGGCGAGATCTTCCACGTGGACTCGATCGTCAGCGAGCGCAAGGTGGTCTTTTCGGCGGTGCATCAGTATGGCAGGCCCCCCATGCAGGTGATGCATGAAGGCGGCGTCTTCACCACCCGGACCGTCGATCGCAATGGCAGCGACCGGAAAGACCTCACCTCGTTCAACGCGGCCCTGACTCCCGCGCTGGGCTTACAACGGGGCGTCACGCACGCCGAGTACATCAAAGCCCATAGCGATGGACAGATCTATTTTCTCGAGATCGCCGCCCGTGTCGGCGGAGCCTTTATCTCCGACCTGGTCGAGGCATCCACGGGCGTGAACCTGTGGCGGGAGTGGGCGCGCATCGAGGTTGCGGATCTGCGGGGCGAGGCATATGTTCTGCCACCCACGACCGAAGAATACGCCGGAAGCGTGCTTTGCCTTTCTCACACGGCGGAGCCCGATACAAGCGCCTTCAATGCGCCCGAGATCGTCCACCGCATGAAGAAGCACCACCACGCCGGACTCATCGTGCGTTCGCAAAAACCGGAGCGCGTGCGGGAGCTTCTCGAGGACTACAGTGCGCAGTTTGCGCACATGTTCCTGGCTTCGATGCCGCCGCCGGAGCGCCCCACGGCGTAAGCCCGTCCGGTGGGCCGGGTTCGGCGCGCTCACCAACCTCATCCCCAAAGGAGACGCCATGAATCTCACCTCTGATCCCCAGGTCGTCCATTTTCCTGCCACGCATTATGTATTTGTCGAGAAGACCGGGCCATTCCAGAACACCGCGCCCGCGGCCTGGCAGAGCGCACACGCATTCGTGCCTGAGCTTTCGAAAAAGAACCAGATCGCCGGCTACATGAGCCTCTACAAGATGGGGCCGAAAGTCTATCGCGCGGGGTTTGCACTGGCTGGCCCACCGGTCGACCTTCCCCATGGGCTGGCTTACGAAAAGTTCAATGGCGGTAAATTTGTCAGGTTTGTTCTGACGGGTCCGTATTCTGATCTGCCTGCAGCCTCGGGCGCCGCGTGGAACACCGTCAGCGAAAAGAAGATTGCTGTCCGCGACGACTTTGCCATCGAAAACTACATGAATGATCCCCGCGTCACGCCGGAAGATCAGTTGATTACCCACATCCTGATCCCTGCAGTCTGAGCAACCGTTTCCCTTAGAGTCCTGCCCATCGAATTGGAGGAACTGAAATAGGCACGCGTCCCTGAAATGGCCATACCGGTCACAAACCAATGCAGCGGTAATTCGATTGTGCGGCCTCCGCCTTCATACTGTTGGTCGGAATGGAGAGGATCTCGCCATGAAACCAGCGAATCGGGCATTCGTGTGTCTGGCCATCGCACTGTTCAGTGTTATTCTGCCGCTTCGTTTGCTTGCTCAGGCTCAGGCGAACGATCCCGTGGCCGCCGATGCGGCCTATACCGCACACAACTGGGCTGCGGCCGAGAATCTCTACTCATCGCTGGCAAAACAAAGTCCTGACAATGCCCGGTTCTGTTATCGGCTGGGGGTGTCGCAGCGTGGAGCGGGACACTTCCGGCCGGCGTTGGAATCCTTCTCCAAGGCTAGAACGTTGGGCGCCGGTAAGGGACTGCCAGGATCCCTGGTGGACTATGAAGTTGGGACAACTTATGCCGCAATGGGCGACTCCAGCCGCGCGATCAAGGCATTGAAGGATGCGGCAGATGGAGGCTTTTTTCAGCCGGACCGCCTGCAGAACGATGCCGAGTGGGACCCTCTTCGCAACGACCTGCAGTTCGTTGCCCTGGCGAACGAGGTGAAGCACAACGCCGCGCCTTGCGAGGATGCGGAGTTCAGGCAATTCGATTTCTGGATCGGAGACTGGGACGTGGCATCAACGGCGGATGGGGTTTCGCGCGGCTCCAGCCATATCGCGAGTGAGATGGGCGGTTGCGTGATCTGGGAGAACTGGACGTCCGCGGGGAGCAGCTATTTCGGCAAGAGCTACAACACTTACAATCTGAACCTGCATCGCTGGGAACAGTACTGGGTGGATAAGTCGGCGGGGACGATCTTCTTTTACGGCAATCTGAAAGACGGCGTGATGGATTACTGGACCGACGACGTTCCCCAGTCGAATGGCCAGAAGCTCCGGCGTCACCTGCAGTTCTTCAACCTGGGACCGGGCAAAGTGCGCCAGTTCAGCCAAGGATCGACGGATGGCGGAAAGACCTGGCAGGTTGAATACGACCTGACATACAACCGCCATGTAGACAATAGCGCCGGCGCCCCTTGATCAGGAGAAATTGAAAGTGAGTCTACCTGGTGAGCCTAACCCTGGAGATAGAATCTAACCCGGAATTCTCATAGGGGCTATTCAATGAGTAACGGTTGAGGGAAGAAATAAGTGGCAAAAGGCCGCTGTTTTCAGGCATAACTGCGTTGTCGAGACGTAGTTTCGTGCCGAGAAAAGGAGCGGCCTTTGATGACAGAGTGTAACCAAGAATCGTTCTCATTTACAGTCCATTTTTCGCGCCAGGTACAAGCCGAGTTCACAGCCGGCCGGGTATCGAGTGACGGGGGAGCGTTATTGCTTCGGGAAGCGGACCGGAGGGTGAACCTGCTGGACCGGCTGGCGGGCTGTTTCATGGATGGCCGCGCGCCCTTGCTGGTCAAGCACCGCTTGCCGGAGATGCTGGCGCAGCGCATCTACGGTCTAGCTTTGGGCTACGAAGACCTGAACGATCACGAACAGCTGCGCTCGGATCCGTTGCTGGGACTGCTCAGCGGCAAGCGGGAACTGGACGAACCGTTGGCCGGTAAGAGTACGCTGAACCGGCTGGAGTTGACCGGGCGCAGTGCGCGCTATCACAAGATCAGCTACTCGGCCGAGTCGATGGACCGGCTGCTGACGGACCTGTTCATGGAGTCGCATAGCATGCCGCCATTCCAGATTGTGCTCGATCTGGATGCGACCGACATCCCGCTCTATGGCCATCAGCCGGAACGGTTCTTTCATGGCTATTACGACAGCTATTGCTATCTGCCGCTGTACATCTTCGCCGGTGACCAGTTGTTGTGCGCGCGGCTCAGACCGGCCAACCAGGATGCGGCTGCCGGAGCGGTGGCAGAGGTCAGCCGCATCGTGTTCCAGCTGCGTGAGCGCTGGCCGGAGATGAAGATCGTTCTCCGGGCCGACAGCGGCTTTTGCCGCGAGGAGCTGATGGGCTGGTGCGAACACAACCATGTGGACTATATCTTCGGACTGGCGCGGAACAAGCGGCTGGGCGCGATCATCGGCAAAGAAATGCATCAGGCTCACATCCTGCATCAAAGCAGCGGCAAGGCGGCCCGGGTCTTCGCCGAGTTCAGCTATCAGACCCGTAAAAGCTGGTCGAGCGCACGCCGCGTGGTGGCCAAGGCAGAGTATCTCGAGAAGGGCGAGAACCCCCGCTTCGTGGTCACTTCGTTAACCGCTGAGCAGTGGGCCGCACAGGACTTATACGAGAAGCTCTACTGCGCCAGGGGAGAGATGGAGAACCGCATCAAGGAGCAAATGTGCCTGTTCGCCGACCGGCTCTCCACCGACGAAATGAAAGGCAACCAGCTGCGTCTCTACTTCTCCGCCATGGCTTACACCCTGATGGAAGCGCTGCGGCGCCTGGGACTGAAAGGTACTGCCTGGGCCGAGGCCCAGGTGGATACCATCCGCCTCAAGCTGCTGAAGATCGGCGCCATCGTTCGGGTCAGCGTGCGTCGCGTCCTGCTCCAGCTCAGTTCCGCCTATCCCTGGAAGGATCTCTACTCCCAAGCCTTCCACGCTTTGCGCTGCTGAATAACCCCTCAGAACACAGACAACCATACTTCCAACTTCACTGACCTCAGTGCCGGGGCGGAGCCATGCCCCATATACCCGCACAAACATGCAGATCGCACTGCGCAGGGCCAAATCTTACCCGCGGAACCGGCCCCCAGCCCCAAAAATGAACACTACGGCTCAAATCGCGGATGCGCGCTCACTCAAATCAGCACCTATGAGAAATCGCCGCTAATTCATCGACAACGGGAGGCACCGCATGAATCTACCTGAGGCGCCGATTGCACACGAAGGCTTCTTTGCAACTCACTTCTTTACTGTGAGGGACCCGGAAAAATCGACGAACTTCTATGTCCGAATTCTTGGCGGGAAATTGATCAAGCCAGAAGATCCCTGCTACATCAAGCTGGCAAACACGTGGATCATTCCAAATTCCGCCGGCGGTCCCACTCCCGACAAGCCAGAGGTCTCTCTTGAAACACCGTCGTGTCTGAACAGAGGCAGGATGTGTGCCTGAGCCTAACGGGTTATCAAAGAAATCGTGTGGATCATTAATTCGATAAACGCGCCCGCTCTATATGAAGCCGACTTTCTGTCGGAAATCCAAGATTCGTTCGGGCCCTTGATCGACGTTCTTCACATGAACGTCGACGGGGTTTTCACAATCCGCGATGGGAATACTAAGTTCTTCTCATTGGTTCGCCCCCTTTGTATCCTCGGGATAAAGTCCGAGGAGCGAATTGCACTAATTCCGGTGCGAGTACGGTCCAGTTTTGGTTCGGCCCCGATTTACCACGATTGAGTGCGGAATGGACACGCCTGTCGATGACTGTAGAAAAGGGACTTAGTCCGCTAATGTTGTTGATTTTACTTGGGAGGTGTTGGAGGCGCGGGCCGGGATCGAACCGGCGCATAAAGGTTTTGCAGACCTCTCCCTTACCACTTGGGTACCGCGCCTTGGCAGGGCAGCCTTCAATAAAATGATTGAAATGCTCCGCAACCGCCGTAGCCAACCCGGCTGCTGCCGGAGGGCGGTTTGGAGCGGGAGACGAGATTTGAACTCGCGACCCTCGCCTTGGCAAGGCGATGCTCTACCACTGAGCTACTCCCGCATGTCGCAGAACTAAGTATAACGGGCTGGCCGAAAACCGGTCAAACTGAAGCTCTCCCCTGGTTGGGCAGGGAGGTGCGATCCGTTTTCCGGCCCATTCCAGTTTCAACAGAGATGATTTCCCCGTCCCGCATATGAAGGATCCGGCCGGCGATGGCCGCCGCTTCGGGATTGTGCGTAATCATCATCGTGGTCTGACCCAGTTCCCGATTGGAGCGAACCAGCATCTCGAGGACGGCCTCTGAGTTGCGAGTATCGAGGTTGCCCGTTGGCTCATCGGCAAGCACAATGGCCGGGCGGGTGATAAGCGCGCGTGCGATCGCCACCCGTTGCTGCTCCCCGCCGCTCAATTCAGACGGCCGATGCTGGAGCCGCCCCCGAATTGACAGCAGATCGCTCAGATGGTCGAGATAGGCGCGATCCATTGGCTCCTTTCGCCCGCTTACAGCGTATGCGACCTCGATATTCCCGATGGCGGAGAGCGTGGGCAGCAAATTGAACTTCTGGAACACGAATGCAATGCGATGTTTGCGGAGGCGGGTGCGCTCGCTGTCACTCAGGGTGGCAAAGTCCACGCCGTCGATGACGATGCGTCCTTCGGTGGCCCGCGTCAACCCTCCTAGGAGATAAAACAGGGTGGATTTGCCGGAGCCAGAGGGACCGACGATCGAAACAAACTCCCCGGGCGCGACCGAAAGCGAGACTCCCCGCACCGCGGGGACCGGAACGCGGCCAGCCATGTAGACCTTGGTCAGTTTTTCGGCAAGAATGATGGGCGACGACGGATCTGCCTGCACCCTCCGATTGTAATTGGCCGGCAAGCCGATCAAATGCTCACGGAAGACAAGCGAACCGGTCCGATCGGATTTCATTGGCTACATGTTCTTCGGGCCCGACCTGCCGGGTTTCCCTTCCTCTTCTGAATTCAGTTCCGCATTCCCAGGTTTGGCGTAGAATCTGTCTATGAAGCGTCTCGCTGCAGTCACGGTGATGATCGCCTGGTTTGCAACAGCGGGCGGTGCGCAGCGAGGCGGGTCGCACGGCAGTTTCTCCGGCTCGCACGCCGGTTCGTCCGGTTCACACGGCAGCTTTTCGGCGCCTCCAGCCGGATTTGCAGGCCACAGTACTCCAGGCTTCCACAGCAATCCCGGCTTCCAGGGTGGCAACCAGCGTCCCGCGCCTCTGAGGTTTTCGGGGGGAGTGCGTTACACACCCGGCACAATCCCATATTCCGACCACGGACCGCGCCTGGCGGGCCAGTATTCGGGATCCCGCGCTCCCTACACGGGATCGACACGGATGCCGTATCAATCCCCGAATAGCGGGAATCACAGCGGCTGGAATCATCAGGACGGCAATCACCACAGCTGGGATCACGGCGGTTATCATCATTGGGGCGTCTACGGCGTCTACGGTTGGGGCACGCCTCTTTGGCCTGGTTGGGGCTGGGGATACCCGTACCTCCTCCCCAGCTACCTTGACTATCCGGACGACTACGGTTCGCAGCCTGACTCGTATACAGGAGCTTCGCAGCCTTATGAGGATAACGGGCCGTACGAAGCGCCCCCGCCCGATGAATACGGACCCCCTCCTTCCAGCTCCTTTACTCCCTGGCCGTACGGTTCCCAGCCGCCTCCTTCCCAGGAGGAGCTCTCTTCTCCGCCGGTTCCCGAGGCACCCGTCACCCTGGTTTTCAAAGACGGCCGTCCTCCCCAACAGATTCATAACTATCTGCTAACCCCAACCACACTCTCGGTTCTTGATCTGCGCCGACGGGATATTCCCGTGGCTCAGATTGACCTGGCAGCGACCGCCAAGGTCAATCGCGACGCCGGGGTCTCGTTCGCGCTTCCTGGCGGCTCGCGGTAGTTGCGTGCCGGGACACCCAGCCAGGCGTTACGCGAGCTGACTGGTCGCCGTGTTCTAAAATGAGGGGTTGCTCCCAATGAAACGCAGGATTCCCCACGCATGACCGTTGAATCGAAAGTATCTCTCGTCAAATCTCTGGAAACAGCCGCTTCCCAGGCCGGCTTGGTTCTGCTCTCCACGACCCAGGGCAGCGATTTTCATGGCCAGCCCACCTCGGTCTTTCAACTTGGATCGCCGGCCGGAGACAGCCGCTCCTTGCGGCTTGAACTGAGCGAAGCGTTCGAATTCGACAAGCCCCATCTTCTGCCCGCCATGTCCGCCCATCTGGCGGCAGAGGCCAGGAGGCTCCGCAATCCGCGTCCGGAATGCTACGTCACGCTGGCTGGATTACCCATCGCGTTTGGCAAGTTCCAGTGGCCATTTCATCGCTCCACCTCAGGAGCCGACACCTACATCGTGCATGGGGAAATGCAGCTGGCCGATGGTGGATCGCAGAACCTGTACGCCAAGCTGGCCGCGTCCGTCACGGTAACGTTTGCGGAGATCGTGCCGGCCATGGAGCAGCCTTACGCCGAGTCCTTCGTCTACAACGCCATTCGCAAGACGGTCGATTTGGGCCAGCTCGAATTTCTCAAATCCGGCAATCGCCAGCCGGTCCCAGTAACGACGCGCTTCTACAGCCGCTGGCAAAAGAAGTTTCTGTTTACCGAAACCAATGACCAGGAACGGCTCGCGTATCTTCTGGCCAAGGTGTATTGGCTCTCGGGTGTCCTGGGCGACGGTAAGCCCGTCTGGATCGCCGATCCGCGCGATGCGCAGTACCTGAATACGACCGAGGGCGATCTGCTGCGGATGGCCGGCGACGAAGCCGGCGAAGGGTTCCTGCTCCTGGATGGAGAGTTTGCCGCGCCAACCCCGCAGTTGATGGAACGCGAACCTCAGTTCCGCGCCGCTCTCGAAGCTGCCCTCAACTTTACCAAGCCGCAATTCAACGAATCGATGCGCTCCGGCCACGCCAATATGTAGCCTGGCTGGAACACTGTGGTTTAGTTCCGCAGCAGAACAATCTTGCCCTCGACGGAGCCGGACGCCAGGACTTCGACTGCCTTTCTCGCTTCAAGAAGGGCGAAGGTCTGCGTCACCAGCGGGTCGATTCGCTTCTCTTCGAGGAGCACGAATATTTTGGGCAGATCTTCTCGAAACGGTGTGGGATCCCTTCGGTACAGTGCGGTGATGCCGTAGAAATTGCCGCGTCGGCCCCGCAGGCGTGCGCCAACGAAAATATTGGAAAACATCCGAATTTTGGGAAGAATACCGGGAGCACCCATGAAGCCGAATCCAACCAGTGTTCCGCCCCGGCGCAGCGCGCCGATACATGGGCCTATATTGGCTCCGCCGATCGCGTCGAAAACGTGATCCACTCCGTCTGGTTCGATCTGGCGCATAAGAATATCGAGCCGAGCTTCCCGATAATTGATCGGAGTTGCCCCGAGCGAGCGAATTAAGGGATGTTTGGCAGGAGATGCCGCGCCGTAGGTCTTCGCCCCCGCCAATCGGAGCAGGTCAAGAGCCGCTGTCCCCACGCCGCCACTTGCTCCCGTCACCAGCGCGCGCTGTCCTTGCCGCACCTTGGCGATGCGGTGAATCATCTGCCAGGCGGTTATGTAGTTCAGGATTACTGCGGCAGCGTCGCGATCGGAGACGCCATCCGGAACGGGCAGAAAATGCTC
>Ga0207156_10012_pt1 | contig 38322 bp, 42 predicted proteins | sample Alteio_BWMinHeat_24_FD_153514 | JGI IMG/M metagenome (GOLD analysis project Ga0207156, IMG submission 153514) | Enriched cells from forest soil in Barre Woods Harvard Forest LTER site, Petersham, Massachusetts, United States -... | ecosystem: Environmental > Terrestrial > Soil > Temperate forest >...
GGCGTAGGCGGGACGACTGCGGGTGCACCCGGCTGCTGGACGGTAAGGTTGTTCAGAACCGTTTTGACGCCCGTAACGTTTCCGGCTTCTTCGGATGCTAAAACCTTTGCAGCGTCGCTCGTGACGAAGCCGCTTAGTGTCACAACGCCTTTGGAGACCGTGACAGTGACTCGCATTCCTTGAAAGACGTGCTCAGCATTGAGGGCATTCTCAACTTTGACGGTAAGGAGATTGTCGGATGGCGGCGCTTTCTGAGCAAAGGCGGCCGGAGACGTTACGGCGACAGGGGCGGCGAGCATCAGAGCCACTGTGAAAACGAGCGAGCGACGTGGAAGGAAGTGGGGGTACACAGTTGCGTCCTCTCCCGAGCGTGTAAGGTTTAGCACAATCGTGTGGCGTGAATCACGATTTACTTTCTACAATAGTAGCTATCTACCACAGTGGCAAGGCGTGGAGATGTAAATCCGATACCGTCAAAAGGCTGCGAGGTGAGCGATGCAAGCGGATTTCGAGCTGATGGAATACGCACGCGGGCGGAAGGCCGCCCTGCGTAAGAATGGGCTGATTATGCTGGTGGCGGGCCTTCTACTCATCGTTCTGGTCCAGATGAAGCTAGTCGTCGGCTGGATGGTCATGCTGATCTTCATTCTGGTTTTTGCCCTGGGGATCGTGCAGCCGATCCGATACCGGATAAAGCACCATCCCCTCCGAGGCGAGCAAAAAGAGAAACGCTTCGCGCGTGCCTTGCTGTTCGGCTGTATGATCGGTTTCTCTTTTTTGTGCGCATTTGCTGTCTTGATGGGCATGGACGGCGATCTGGTCTACAGGGCCTCACGTGCCTGCGCGATCGTTTCTGTGATGGGCTTCTGCACTCCAATTTTCTTTTCGTACAAATCGCTCTAAGAGGCTCGTGATGAGAATGGATGAGCATACGCACGGAACCTTGCGGTTCTGGCGCGAGGCAACGGCGACGCACGATATCAAATTCGCGGCGGGCACACTGCAAGTCCCTGGCGCCGTGGACCGCCAGCGCGACGTAGTAGCGCAGCGGGCCGTGTCAAAGGGCCGCGGGGACGACGCGGGCCATCTCATCGCGCATCAGTTCGGCGGTCCTGAAGCGCCATACAACCTAAGTATTCAGAATTACCGGCAAAATCAGGGTGGCGGAACGTATTGGGATCTCGAGCAACGGTGGGCGCGTGAACTCAAGAGCGGAGTCGCGGTTGACGTTACGGTGCGCGAGATGTCTCGCAAGGGCGAAGATCGCCCGTATCACCGCCATGTGTCATGGCTCGAAACGCATAAAGACGCTCTTGTCCTGGGCGAGCTGGATTTCGTGAACACGATGAGCCCCAAAGGGCGGGTAGCCGAAGGTATCCCGAAGGTCGAGTTTGCTAGTCAGGCGAAGCTTGTCGATGTCCCCCGCGTGAATCGCCTGGTCGCAGGCGGCAACAGCGGCAAACAAACTGCGTTGCGATTGCCAGTATGGGTCGCAACAAACCCCTATGCAGCACAGATCGGCGCGGAAGTTGTGAAGCAGGATATGGAATCCGTTCGCGCCGGGTTGCTGTACGGCTTAGGTAAGACGGAGATTCAGGCGTTTCTGACTGGTCGCCACGGCAAAACTGACCATGCGCGTTTTTACGCGCATGGATTGGTAGACTCAATTCGAGGGCAGATCAAGGGTGAACCTGCAGTGCGGCGCGGGCTTGAACGGGGTCGGTAGAGCTGCTGGCGATTCCATTCCCTCGAAAAAGTCGACTTCCTGCCCAAAACTTTCGCTTCTTGCCCAAACAAGCGGCCAAAAAATGCTCGGTGCCATTCGAATGGTCGAAAGAGGAATTCGAGACGCAAACAAGAAGTCCGAGCCAACTTACTCTGAGCGAAGTACGGAAGCCAAATCTGTGCGCGCCGCCTGCACCGCGGGTATGGCGCTTGCCAGCAGCGCGACTATGGCCATCAGCGCCAAGGCGACCGCAAAAGATACTGCATCGCGCGGAGTCACCCCGAATAGAAGGCTGGCGATTAACTTGCTCAATATCAATGCGGCACCGGCTCCGACAACACAGCCCAGAGTGATTGGCCGTACAGCCTGTATGACCACCAGCCGAAGCAATCCGCCTCGTGACGCGCCAAGAACTAGGCGGATACCCATCTCATACCTGCGCTGGGTGACTGAATAAGCGAAGACTCCATAGACGCCGACAGCAGAAAGGACAACGGCGAGCAGAGCGAAACAGGCTATCAGCAGCATGATGAGCCGCCGTTGCGCGGTTGCGTCCGAGACACGTTGATCCATGGTCTGGATGTCGAATACGGGCTGGTCTCGGTCCACGGTCGTGACGGTCTGGCGCAGCGCATTCGCGAATAAGCGGGGATCACTCAATGTGCGTACCGCCATCCGCATTCTCGATGCCGGAATTTGATCCATAGGAACAAAAGCTTCCGGTTGCGGTTCTCCTTCCAAGGCGCCATGCTTCACGTCATCGACGATCCCGACAATTGTTGCCGGTATGCGATGAGCTGCACTTCCGCCCACGTTGGTATAGAATCGTTTTCCCAGCGCATCTCCCGCTAAGAATTGGTTGGCGAAGGTGCGGTTCACAATGGTGACGAGCGGCATACCGCCCCGGTCTCCGGTGTCGAAGGGGCGGCCTTTCAGGACTATTGTGCCAACAACGCGGAAGTAATCCGGTGTGACACTTGTAGTGGTCAGAATCCTATATGTACCAGGTAAGTCGGCCTTTGTTTCCTTGAACGTGATAGAGCTATTGGGATATGTTGGCTCCAGCGGAAGTAGGCTCGTGATAGCTGCCGCTTGCACGCCGGGGAGGCCCTGCAGTTTCCCAACCAGCTGATCGCTAAACGACCGCATGCGTTCCTGCGGCCAAGCACCATTTGCTTGATCGTCACGAAGGATGGTGGCGCCGGTCAACGTATTCGATGGGTCGAAGCCAGTGTCGTAACGCAAAACATTGACGAAGCTTCGAACTAACAACCCGGCCGAGATGAGGAGCACAACCCCTAATCCCACCTCGATAACAAGTAGCCCGTACCTGAATAGCCGCTGCTCACGACCCGACGTGATACGGAGGGCAACCGTCTGAAGAGCGTTTCTGAGATCCTTACGGGCACCGCTTACGGCAGGTGCGAGCCCAAATAGGAGAGTCGTGAGCAAAGTAAGGCCGATAGTGAAAGCCAGTACCCAGCCATCGATTTGAATCGCCGTACTCACTTTGCCAAACGGCAACCGCAGGAGTTCGGAGACCTGCGAAGGCGTGCTGGACCCGGAAGGTGCCCCCGCGAGGTGTACAAGCGACGTGGTAAGGAACGCGATTGCCAGGCCCAAAGCAACACCGAGTGAAGAGAGAAGTAGGCTTTCGACCAGGGATTGCCGGATGAGCCGAAATCGGGATGCGCCCAAGGCTCCTCGAAGAGCCGTTTCATGTTGCCGGGACACGGCACGCGCTAGCTGCAGATTCGCCACGTTTGTACAAGCGATCAGCAGCACAGCCGCCACGGATGCGAGCAGAATAAGCAGAGGCTTGCGGTCGTCGCCCGTGAGATGACGCTGCAGGGGCTCAACGACCATCTGGCGACCGGTCGGAATTCCCGCCATTTGCGCGGGATAGGTTCTACCGCGCGCCTCGAAAAATGCTTGCATCTCCGCCTGAGCCTGCTCGATGCTCACTTCTGGACGTAGCCGGGCAATGACATACATGACGAAAAAGGGCACGGAAACCGTGGTATCGCGCTTAAGTCCTGCAGGCGCATAGTAGTCAGGCTCGATGGAAGAATCGGGGAAGCTGAAGTGCGAAGGCAACACACCGATGATCGTCTGTTCCTTGCCGTCTAAAACTGCGGCCTTGCCCACAACGCGCGCATCAGCGTTGAACTTCTGTCGCCATAATTGATCGCTAAGAAGGATGACGGGCGGCCCGCCACTGATCACTTCATTAGGCAAAAATGCACGCCCAAGCTGCGGAACGATGCCAAGCAGAGGGAAGAAATTCGCAGTCACCCTGGCTCCGGCAACCCGTACCGGGTCTCCGTTGCCGGTGAGATTGCCCTCTAATTCCAGGGAGTAGCCGCCGACTTGCTCAAAGGATCTTGTCTCGGATTGAGCCGCCACAAGATCGGCCGCGATAACAGGCTGAGATACGGCATTATACTTAGGCCAAGAAGTTGAAACGCTCACAAGTTGGCTCGAATTGTGGTAGGGCAAAGGGCGCAACAATAGGGAATAGACGGCTGAAAAAATGGAAGTCGTCGCGCCGATTCCCAATCCAAGAGTGATCACCGCGGTTAGAGCAAATCCGCGATTGTGCAGGAGCTGGCGTGAGGCGTAGCGCAGATCCTGCAAGAGCAGATCCATTCTGACGCCGGCGCGGTTGTTGCGCACAGCCTGCCTCACCTGCTCGATGCCGCCGAAGTCCGCCATGGCTGTGCGGCGCGCCTCGGCAACAGACATGCCGGCAGCGACCCGTTCGTCGGTCACCATATCGATGTAAGCTCTAAGCTCATCGTCCAATTGCCTGTCGATCTGCGGCTTTCGGGTGAGGTTGCGCAGAGCGCCTTTGAAGCGAAGCCAGAGTTTCATCATTCCGCCCTTAAGTTGCTTTCAAAGCATTCGTCATCGCTAGGGCAACCCGCGCCCATTGCTCTGTTTCGGTCTCTAACTGTTTGGTCCCAGTCTTGGTAAGCCGGTAAAACTTGGCACGCCGGTTGTTCTCCGACCCGCCCCAAAAAGAGCTTAGCCAGCCAGCCTCCTCCATGCGGTGCAGGGCGGGAAACAACGACCCCGGTTTGACGAGGAATGTCCCTTTTGTAATTTGTTCGATGCGTCGCGAAATACCCAATCCATGGAGATCTCCAGGGCCGAGCGCCTTGAGAATCAGCAAATCGAGTGTTCCTTGCAAGAGATTGGTCTTGGTTGGACTCATCAAATATTCCTATCAAGCTTCTATATGAATATGGGCTGCTTCGTATAGATTGTCAATAGAAGACAGGTGCCAAAATGATTTGGCAGTGTTCAGCAACTAGAGTACCCAATCAATGACTTTCTTTAGTTCCCTGCTCTTCGATGAGCTTTCCCCATCACTGTAGCCGCATACCCGTTCTTCAATCCAGTTGTAAATGAACCTGAATTGTATGCGGAAAAGGTGGACATCAGCGAATTCACGTCCGGCTTGGTGGAATGCTGAGTCGTTGAGTAAATCTCCCCGAGCATTCGTGCTCCGATCGCCACATTCGTACATGGGTCGAAAAGCCGGCGCACCGTGACCCCGTACCTGGCCGCGTTCTCGCTGTTGATCTGCATGAGGCCGATGCTCACGGTGTAGCCGTGACTGTGAAGCCAGCGTGTCCAGTGGATCGCCTCGTCCAGCGTCTCGGGCTGACGGGACAAGTAGACCTCTTGGTTATGTAGGCCGTTATATGTCGCCACGGTCGCTGGATAGTTCAGGCTGAGTGCGAAAGGGTGTAAGGCGGATTCGGTCAGCGCGACTGCTTGTAGTGTGTCAGGGGCGGCGCTGGGAGCACACCTTGCGGCGAGTTCGTTGAACGTAGCCATATGAAGCCGATTGTTCGCCTGGGCGGCCAGAGACGAGCTGCAAACGAACGCAGAAACCAGCATGGCGGCGTACTTTCGAAATTGCCTGATTCTTGTATGAACTTTGTTGACGTTTATCTCCAGGGAGGGGGCAACGCGGTTGAGCGCCCCCATTTCTGCCAGATTTCTGTACGACAATTGCTGACTCTGGAAGGTCATCAGGAATTGACCGCCTTTACGAGAGGGATGTTGAAGAGCCGTACCCACGCTTCCAAGCAGCTATGCTGGATCGCCGGAATGATGGTGTCTTTCGCCCAATAATCGTTCGCCAGTCCAACGAGAACAGAAGGCCGTTCTGCCATCGAAGTCAGAACCGGCCATACGAGGAGCTGTTCGTAGCAAACGAGGATCGCAGCCCGATCATGGCCGACCTGTAGCGTTCCTGGGCCGTTGACATTCAAGGGAACGCTGTCGGGTGCTCCAGGTTTCCACATCGCCACCGGCAAAGGAACGCGCTGCTGGAACTGTCCGGTTGCCGCCTCGCCGCGAATGATGACGACGTTTTTGTAGGCAGTCCCTCCGGGAATTGAAACATCCGCTCCGATGAGGAGCGTTTTCCCCTGCTTCTGCAGGAGCCCGAGCTGTGGACCCCAAAAAAGATCGGTCGAGCTGTTCCATCGATGCACGGAAGTTTCAGGGAAAACAACAACGTTCGCTTGCGAAGCAAGGGCGGCGCGCTGGATGAATTGTGCGTTGCGGTACTCGCTGAGAGGGTCCGGAAGATTGATGCCTGCTCCTCCAAACTGAGTGTCGATACCCTGCCAGTTGGGGTGAGACGGAGCTGGGCGGTAGGTGAGATATGCAGTGTCGAACAGCACGAACCACACGAGCAAGCCGTACCGTGGGCGCAGAGCCATGAACGTTGCGAGGCCGATAGTAGCGACGAGACCGAACCAACTCGTCCGAGGCATGAGAACGCCGGCGCTCGTTAAGGGATTTGCGACGCTTGCGAGTGCGATCGGCGGAATTGAAGTGAGCACTAAGCAGGTTGGAATCGCCCACACAAGACGGCGCGATGATGGGCTGCATAGTAGGGCCCACGGAGCGCCCATCAAAATAGCGAATCCCACCCACATCCAGAAGATCCCGCCTGGATTGAAGTCCGAACCATAGAAAACGGCCGCTCCGGGCAACATCGCCCAGGTCGCTCCGCCAAAGTAGGCGGTGCAAAGCAGGAAGCGGCATAGTGGGCCTGGCGCGAAGCGGAGGCCGAAACAGAAGAGGAGACTGATGGGGATGGTCAGTGTATGTCCACTCCACGCAACAGTCCCTATGAGCGCTCCGGCAACCAACGAAGCAAGAGGCGGCGCCAGCCGCCTGGCTTTAGTGAGAAGTCCAGAAAGGCTTTGCATGGGTGATCACCGTCGAGAGCTGGATCGGCCCGTAGTAACGGGAGTCGTAGGAGTATTTGTTATAGGTGGAGAGAACCCAAACCGTTCCGGGTTGCACGATGTAGGTTCCATTGGGCCAAGCGCGCATGGGACGTTTGTTTGCATCGATTTTGAAAACGGCGGTGTTGGGAAGCAGTTTTCCGTTGACACTGATTCCCTTCTGGCTGACTTCTACCGTGTCGCCGGCTCCGGCGGCCACCGGCTTGAGCAAAGCCGCGTATTTATCAGGGCATTGCAGGCCGCGTTGACGATAACCGCGTGAAATGGATTCGGCTGCGGCCTCCCCTGCCGGACAAAAGGCGACCAGGGGCGCATTCTGGTCATTTGTGACGACGTAGAGGCCTGTCCGAACTGACGCTGTTGGGTTCCATCGGACGCCGGCAATACCCGCGATGCCGATTGTTGAAATGAAGATGATGGCGATTGCCAGTAGTACAGGACGACGTTTCCGGGCTGGTTTAGACGACTTGGGGCCAGCCTGCGTCCTCGTGGTTGTCTGCATCGTGGCTTCCATTAGCTCCCTCCTCCTCTGGTAATGCGTTGTGCTCGTCACTGTCGGATGAGGCGATAGCGAAAGCACGGGAGACCGTAATTTCAGTCATCGTCCGTTTGTAGCCGCCGCTCTCGAAAGTGCGGCTCTTAAGCGCTCCCTCGGCGTGGATGTTTTGACCCTTTTGGAAATGCTTGGCTGCTTCTACAAAGGCTTCGCCCCAAAAAACAAGGTTGAGAAAGGACGTGTGGGTTTGCCTGCCCTTCTTCGGGTCATCCCAGACTTCCCTAATGGCGATTCGCGTTGTGCCTACGGGTGTTCCGCTTGGCAGGTGGCGAATCTCGATGGGCGCGGTCAGATTTCCGTCGCCAGTCCAATAGCTGCTGTAATGCCGCATAACTACCCCCTCCCTTGATTGATCCCGCCGATCGGCGCGAAGTCCGCCTGCGTGACAGTAGAAACTTCGACTATCGCCGGGGCCATCCCGCCGTCGCTCTCATCTGAAGACACTGAAACAGGCGGCGGCGCTATGGGGACGCCGCGTGTCCCTTCTGTTCGCGGTTGGTGAACAATCTCCATGCCTTCGTCAGAAACAACGGTCTCCTCGTCAGGCAGGTCCCCCTCGTCGACCGGAGCCGGCTGCTCAGGCGCAAACGCAAGTGAGAGCTGAGGGCGGACCGTGGCCTCTTCCCTTTCGAAATCGATCTCATGTTCGTCCTCAATGTTGTTTTGGTGCTGGAGTTGGTAAAACTTCGTTGGAGGCGATATGGCGGCGCGCTCCCTCAGAACCGGGTCCATGAAGTAGAGCATTTGAGTGCCATAGATGGGCCGCGTACCGGACATGAAAATGAGCATGTCGCCTGGCGCGACGATCCTTTGATTCCATCCAAAGCCTTTCTTGCGTGCGGGCCTGAGGCGCATAACCTCGTCGGGTGTGATGAGCGGACGTTCTTCGTACTGAATGCTCGTGTTGGCGTGCTTCATGACCGCTGCTGTGCGGTCACCTGAATAGTTGACAGTTGCGCGTTCGATGGTCATCGTGCCGCTGAGGTTCGATAGCAGCTCCGCAGTGTCGTACTGGTTGGGCGCGTAAGCGATGCGGATCTGGCAGTTCGAAACGATGCTTTCGTTCTGCCCGTATTCGCTGACGATCTGGCGGATGTCTTGAGTGATCAGGAAAGCTTTCAGCCCGTAACCGCCCATGTAGCTAAGGGCATCAGCGAAAATGGGCATGTTTTTGAGAGATGGAAACTCATCGATCATGAACAAAAGGCGGTGCCGATTCGTCTTCTGTGCCCCGTTCTCGAAGTCCATCTTTTCGGTGAGGCGATTGACGATCATCGTGAACATGAGCCGGATAAGAGGTCTCAGTCGAATCTTGTCGCTCGGAGGTACAACAAGGTATAGCGATATCGGGCGGTAGCTGTTTACGAGATCCTGAATTGTGAAATCGCTCACAGCACAATTCTTCGCGACCAGAGGGTCGCTGTAGAGTGTAAGAGCTGTCTTGGCCGTCGAGAGCACGCCGGAAAAGTCCTTGTCCTCCTTGTCCAGCATTTCCTGAACCTTTTCTCGCACCGTTGGGTGGGTCTTTGTAGGCTGTCCTGCCGGAGTGCGCCAGCCGCGCTCGTAGTAAGGGTCGTGCGGGTAATTAAGGAGTGTATTCAGCGTGTCGCGGAAGCCGATACCTGGGTAGGTGAAGACCAGGCAGAGATCGCTAAGGGTCGCGAACCGCCCTTCGGCGGCGGCGGCATAGCAGACGTGCAGGAGCATCCCGGTCATGATGGAGGATGCAGCATCTTGCCAGTAGCGTTCCTGGGCGCTATCCTCGCCGCTGCGGACGAGCATATCGGCGAGGTTCTGCGCGTCGGATACGTCACGCTTGGTCCGGATACGAACCTCGGTCAGCGGGTTGAAGCGTGAGCCGTTGCCGTCTTCAACTGGAGAAAACTTCATGCACAGTTGGTCGAGGCCTATAGCTCGGAAACCACTTGTCTTCGCCCAATTCTCACCCTTGATGTCATAGACAATTACGCTCTCTTGCCACGCAAGGAGTGTGGGAATGACAAGCCCGACACCTTTGCCTGAACGAGTTGGGGCGAAGGCGAGGATATGCTCGGGGCCATCGTGGCGGAGATAATGAAGGCGCTGCAGCGTATTGTCGTACCATCCGCCCACGTATACCCCTGTGTCGGTCTCCAGCAGCCCTGTTTCTTCAATCGTGGCCGCGTCGGCCCACTTGGCAGAGCCGTGCAAATCCTCGCTTCCGGTGAGGTATTTTTTTGTGCGGCGCATGTTGAGAAGCGCAACAAGCATGATTGTGACAGCCGTGCCAACGACCACGATTCCAGCACTCCCGACGATTGGAAGGCGTATGTCGGCATTAGAGCTGCCCCCATATTTCCAAAGCCAAAATGCCCACTGGAAAGGCTCATAGATCGCTAGGCCGGGCATGCGGAATAGAGCGGGACCCAAAGCCCGCTGAAAGGAAAAGTGCCATGCAACCCACTCGGTCGCGACCACGTTCCAGGCAAACAACAAAAGGAAGCCGAACAAGGTCGGCTTCCAGTTGAACCCTCCGATATCGCCGGGTTTTTTGGGCGTGCGGTAAAGTGCAATGTCTTGGCTCATCGCTCAATCCCCAATCCCTTGTCTCTTACTTGCTGAACGTTCAGTCTCGCGGTGCCCGCGCTATAGAGGATCGTTACGTCGCGCCCGTAGCCGGGCAGGTTTTCAAAGATGCCTTTGTCATGCGCAACCGCAGAAGCAGGCCCACTGCGCTGTAGTAGATAGCTATCGGTCACACCTAAAATGTTCCCTTTGTAGATCCCATCGTTTTTGTCAGCTAAAGTGACCTGGGCATCCGTCTTCAACTCGTGGCTCGCAAGTGCCAGCGCGTTCTCAAGCCGCCGCTGTTCCGCGGTGCGATCGGCAATTTCAAGGGGCTGATCGCTGTTATCGAACTCATCGCGATCGATCTTCGCTCCGAACACTTCTTCCATGCGGGAGCGAACAGCTTCAGCCGACTCAGGACTACCACTGAGGCCTTCACCCGGGACTAGTTCGCTTTTAGTGCTGGTTGTCTTATTTGTAAAATCGACCGTGTTCGTGTCTGGCTGATACTCGGCTGCGCGGGTGGATGTCTCGAACCGAAGTTGCGAGCCTTCTTTCGTGGTTTTCTCGACGGTTTCATTCGTCTGCTCGCGTTGCTCGTCCGCAGCCCTCGCGTCAGCTCTTACGGCTTCATCCTCTGCAGTAATCTGCTGCCGGCGCGGTTCTCCCCATTCGTCCAGCTCGTAAATAAGGGCTTGCTGCGGCCCGCTATTGATTGCGGCTTCGCGAGCATTGATTTCTGCCGCCACAAAAGCCTCTGCCTCCGGCTCCAAGCTCGGCAACGACGCTTGCTCATTCGGCCAGGGGTTCCGCGCCCGGATGGTCTCAAGGTCGGGTAGGCCAGCTCGTTGTACCAGCTCCTTCGCAGCATCTTCGTTTTCTTGCGTGTAATTGAGCTGAAAGAGATTGCCGTACACGCCCTGGGCGTCCGCCAGGGCGCCCACCGTATCGCGGCGGATGTCTTCTTGCCCTAAATGCTCTTTGCTCGAACCCGATATTTGCACGCCACTCTCAAGGTCTATGTACGACCTTCCTTTACAGTGAACATCGTGCAAAAACGTGTTTGACGTACCCGGACCGTGGACGGATTCGATGAGTTTTGCGACTTCCGTCTGATGGATGCGCGGTGCTGCGGCAAAATCAATCTGACTCCCGTTGGTCGTGACAGTCTCGATTATCGAGACTTCATCCTGAATAGCCATTGCAAATCCTCCTTTGTTGCGGCGGCTTCGTACCATACTGCGGTTGCTATCTACTACAGTGCGTTTGAACGAAGAAGTCAACACTTCCTTTAGTCAGGGCTCTGAGATTGGCGAGATTTATTCGGGAGCCTTACCGGCCAATGTCCTTGCGGCGCGGTCTCGGGAACGTTGCTAAATCCCTTTCGACCTGTCGCGCTGCCTTTTCCGTTTGTAGTTCCTGTGCGCGTTGTTCGATCGCGGAGTTGTACTTGCCGAGCCAGCCTCCGTAAACAGGCCCTCTGTTTTTCGAGCCGTCGAGAGGTTCTTGTGCGCTGGCGTGATTTCGGATTTGATTGAGCCGTGCCGCCCGATTGCTGATGAACGCTCTGTCCGTCACGATCGCGTCTGCGGTGCCGTGTTCTTCCAACAGATGCCCGATCTTCCCGTCTATCGCCGTCCTCTGGATCGTCACAAACGAGTCGGGTTTGAGCAGACCCGCCTGTCGGGCGCAGTCGATCTGAGGCGTGTGCGTGAGGTAGTGCAACCTTCCATCGGTGCCTTCAAGGAGCATGTAGCGCTTGGCGCTATTTTCCTCCTCGCCGTGTCCGAGTACGCGCCCTTCGATAGTTCTTAATTTCCGCCAGTCATCCACTTGGAGCGGTATACGATGATCTGAAGCAAGGCTCATTTGTTGGGCTATTGATTTTTGCCGATCAGAGGTCCGTTGCATAGTCCGCAACACTTCTGTGAAATTGCCGCGGACCTCCCATTCTCCCGGCCCTTTCTCAGTCGCAAGTCCCATAGTAACGAGCGCTCGGAGTCGGTTCGCAAGAAACTGTTCTTGCTGCCGTTGATACGGTTTCATCGTCGGGTCTGCGGGATTCGCTCGGGCAGCAAAGTCCTACCCCTTAGCGTTGGCAGGCTGTTGCTTTACGATTGACCGATCGAGTGGAGTGAACCTTCGTTGAACGACCTCGCGCCGATGGGCTTCGGCAACATCCGCCTCAGTACGGATACCTAGTTGCGCTGTAGCGAGATCTTCTGCCCGTAAGCGAATCCCTTTCTGAATGTATTCACGGGGTAACTTGATCTCCTGTCTCTCCTTGGACACACCACGAAGCGCAACATGCACATGAGGGTGGTCGGTGTTGTGATGGACAACGGCAACCCACTCGAGTTGCTTTCCCAAGTCTTGACCCATGCCCTCCATCAGCGCTTTTGTGTGTGCGACCAAGTCCATGCGCTCCCCAAACTCAGGTGAGACGATGAGCTTGAACAAACGAGGATCCTTGCCCCTCTGCCATTCAGCCAAGGTGGCGCCGATGTCACCCACAGGCCCGGCCGGCCCGAAGCCGGGCGGAAGGTCTTTGGTGGGCTGGCTCGCGCTGTCACGGGCAATATATCGCCCATGCGCTTTCCAATGACCAGGCATGAGATTCGGAGCATACGTGACGCGCACGGCTACTCTCTGGTTTCTGACTCGGCCCGATCTATTGGCGAGGGCAACGGTTTTCTTCGCTCCCTTGCCTGATGAGGCTTTCGGCTTCCGGACGTTGAGGCGAACAATTCGCATCACGGAGCGGCCTGCACGGCTCCAAATCGAAATCTCGTCTCGGCCCGCGCGCTTGTTCGCGCGCGGACGAAGACGAAACGGCTTTTCTTCGACAGCAAATGTGGCCATCAGCTGTTACCTAATGAGTCAACCCATTCTCGTAGAGCGGCGGCCACGTTGCCGGTCACTTCCCTGGCAACATCGGCCTTGAACTTCTCGTACCGCAGCTTCGCGGTCGCCACGCTAGCACTCCTCGCCTCGGGCGGAATTTCCGGCTGGTAGGTCAGGTAGAGCTTGATGAAAGTGTCGAGGCTGGCATAAGAGAGGACCGCTGCCGTGGTCAACTTGCGGATGTCCCGGCTCTGGCGCTCTAGGGTCGCTAAGATACGTTCTTCTGTATCATTTAGGGCCTTCGAGGCGCCTTGGAGCTGATTGACCACTGCCTGCCGGATGAACGAGGAAGGGGAGGCAAAACCTCCGTCCTTTGCTGCTTGGTCAATAGCCTCAAGCATCGTCGGTTCGAAGCGCACGTTACGACCTTCACCTCTTCTAGCCAAATAACACCCCTCTTTGGATGATGATTATCGTATGAAAGCTGTTGACTGTTGCGACGGCTTCGTACTAGACTCAGGTTGCTATCTACTACAGTACGTTTTGGCGGCGATGTCAACATTTCTTGCAGTTGGGGTTATGAAAATGGCGAGATTTATTGGGGAGCTTTACCGGTTCGACAACGCCCCGAAAATAACGTGCGCCACAAACGTGGCGCAAGGCTCGAGAACGTACCACACCATAACTGACTGTAAATACAAGAGTAAACATCGACAGAGCCCCGCAGGGTGGCACGTTTCTTTTATGTTCCACTACGTTGTCTTTGCGGTTTGCCTTCACTGTGTGGGTGGCTTCCGATTCCTCTCAAGCTGTTACTGGCAACGCTGACGACATTTTGTATGAAAACTATACGAATATTGTTGAATTCCGGACATGGGAGGTAACCAGAGTGAACTCAGGGCGAAGGAGTGGAGCCGACAAGACAGAGGATGTTCTTGAATCGATCCGCAAGCTCAGGCACCAAAGACCAAAGTCACTGATGGGTCAAATTCGGTGGATGCTGCCCGACATTCAAGCTGCTCTCGACTCGGGTCACAGTCTCACTGATGTTTACGCCATGCTCAACAAACATGGGATCGCGATTTCATATAAGCAACTCTCCCTTTACATCGGAAGAATCCGACGCGAAGAGGAGAAGAGACCACGTTGGGGAAGAGCCGAACGATCCACTCCGCCACCGGACAGAGGGCTGAATCCTCTCATGAGCAATGAGGACTCCCTTACTACCTCGTCAACGTCGGCAGACGAGAAAGTGCCGCTCCTCAAAACGGATCCGCTGGCGAACCTGAAGCAAAAGAAACCAACTATCCCGAATTTCAGTGGTACGGCGAATAAGGAAGATTTGTATTAATCCAGCGGCAGAGACAGGAGATGACATGGCCAAAACGGAATTGAACGGCAACAACGCTACCCAAGGACCCGCGAAGCTCAAAACGTCGGTTCACGACATTCACATGACACTGCAAGGCAAGGGGGGAGTAGGCAAGAGCTTTGTCGCCTCTCTCATGGCTCAATACTTGATGCACAAAGGCGCGAAACCCCGCTGCTTCGATACCGACCCTGTCAACCATACACTTGCCGGGTTCAAGGCCTTTAACGCTAGGGCAATCGAGCTCCTGAAAGACAATGCCCTCGACCCGATTAGATTTGAAGAGATGGTAGTCCTTATGCTCGAAGAAGATGGGCCGTTTATCGTCGATAACGGGGCATCCTCCTTCATCGCTGTGTGGGATTACATCGTCCGCAACGGCATCCGGGACGTGCTGAAGGAACACGGCCGGCGCTTGTACATTCACACGGTACTGCAAGGCGGTGAGGCTCAGCAGGAATGCCTCAACGGCTTTCGTCAGGTTGCGGAGATGGCCGAGCCTGGCTCAATCATCGTATGGGAGAATCGCATTCTCGGGCCTATCGAGTATCAGGGCAAGACGTTTCAGGACATGAAGGTCTATCAGAACAACTCGTCAAAAGTGCTCGGCGCCATCCAGCTCCCCGAGAACGAGCTTTTCATCAGCAATGATCTGAAGAAGCTGACGACCGAGAAGCTGACTTTGGAGGAAGCGCACAAAAGCCCACTCTTCAACGTCATCTCAAAAAAACGTTTGCAATTGTATCAGCGCGGTGTATTTGAGCAAATGGACAACGTTTGGGAAGTGATTCCAGAGGTCGTCAATGCCTAATGCCAATAACGGTGATGGGTCTGAGGCTGCAAAGGCCGTAGTGGTGGAGGCCTTTGCGAGGCATCGTATCCACATCCCTGACAATGATCCTATGATCGCGTTCGGCACCGTGATTGAACTCGCAATTGTGCGTGGTTCTGAGGTTTTGGACCAAAAGACTCAGAATGCAGTCACCCACATCGGGTCTGCGGCGTCTCAATGGGTAGAGACCGCAAAGGCCGAACTTGTCACGGCCGCCCAAAACGCGGCGGTAAATGTCAGAAGGGAGTTGCAAGCCGACATCAACTCTGCTTCAGTTAAAGCAAAGGATGCTGTGCTCTTGGCTCTTTCGGCAAATTCCGGAGCCATGAAATTCAAGTGGATCGCGACAGGCTGTGTTCTTTGCCTGGGCTCGATGATGCTGGGCATGTTTCTTATGCTTCTGTTGATGAGATACATGCACATACCATAGACACGTGTAGGTGTGCCATGAGGCTGCTGCTCTTACTGAATCTATTTATGCTCCGCGGTGGCGTTTACCGCATCGTCGCGCTTCTCTTCATCGCAGGCGTAATCGTCCTCCTCGGACTCGGTATCTGGAGTTTGAAGGCATCTCACCCTCAGCAGCCCCACGCCGTTCATGGCGCAAAGTCGCAATCCGCTCCTGGCCCGCCGCGTGTGAACCCATGATGGCACCATCGGAAACAGCGACTATCTCCAGAGAGGTTAACCTGGCGCGAGTTGCCCTTCCATTACGAAACATGGATCGGAGCAAGATCCTGACCTATGCTGCGGGGGCTGTATTCCTCGCCGCTTTTGCATTGGTCGTGGAGCAGGTTCCGGGAGCTCTTTTGCATCTCGCACCCAGTTCACAGAGTGCACGTATGGTTCCACCGGGACACGTTTTGAATGATCCCCACTTGTCCTTGTCGCCCTACTGGCATATAGAGCACATCATTCATGCACACACTCGCTATCGTTCCGTCCTTGTGGATGTGTCCCTTCGGTTCTTCATAGCAGGAACAATCTCAATCATCTATGCAAACAACTGGAGACAGCCACTCGCCTCGACGCTCATTCGCCTGGGAGTTCTCCTGATGGGAGCAACGCTCATCAGCCAAGCGGTCTCGTTCCTCATGTACGGCGGCGTGGTAGATTTCCTTGCCCACACTACGAAGGATGGTGTCTTGATGATGGCTATGTCCTTCTCAGACCTGTCCACGTTTGTCGGCGGACCGATTCTGATTGCAGGCCTAATCGTCCTCTTCCTCAAGGAACGGCTGGCAAAACGTACGCCGACCCGTGTAGAGGCTTAGCGGTGACGAGAAATGTATTTGTAGGCTGCCTTGATAGTGCGGTCGAGATACGCCTTCTGGCCGCGTTGACCGCCCTTCTTGCTTAGATCTCGGGTAGCGATCTCGGACCGTACTTCATGCTCTGGTACACCGTGGTCTAGGGCCCAATTCGCGTAGGCCATATCGATCCGGTTGCCGTCGCCTCCGAGTTCAGGCCTATTCCTAAAGTCCGATATTCTCAGCCGTCTCTTACCGTTGTTGTTGTTGGTCCAGCGGAAATGCTTCGAGGCTTCTTCCTTTTTGCGAAACTCTTCTTCTTCCTTCAGAATTGCCTGACGCACCTGGGCGACAAATTTCTCCGCCCGATCGTATTTGACACCGCTGTGCTCACGTAGGCGAACGAAAGGGAAGTATCCCGTTTTGGCGTCTTTGTACTTGGCCTTCCGGTTTGTGAAGCCTGCGAGTCTCCCGTAGTGACACCAACTCGCGCTGCTCGGGTCTGCGTCGAATCTTTTGGCGAGCAACCGGGCGGCAGTAGAAGACTCTTGTTCGGGGAGGACCTGGCCGTGTTGGAGCCACGCCTGACAGTTATTCGGTGATGTCTCCACAACGAGAGCCGGCTGAAAGCCTTCCTCCTTCATGCGAGCCACAGTTGCGAGAGACACATCGTCCAACAGCGTCAAGCTGTGGAGGCCATGCGGGACGATGTTGATGTTTCGGTCCTGGCTGTTCTCCAAACGCAAGTAACGAATCGTGTTCGGGTCCGCAAGTATTTCCGCGCTATAGACGCGCGTCTTCATCGGCAAGTCGTCATCATCGAACTTGAGCAACCCAAGCTGATACTCCGCCGCGCCCATTGCCGCGACTTGGAGGGCAACCGCGATCTGTGTCCGATCCCTGTTCTCGGCCATGTCTAGATCCTTTCTCAACCGAACGGCTGACGCCGTTGGCCATCCGCCGTTCGAAATCACCGACCTGATGACTAACCCCGTTACACATTTGGGTGGCGCTCGCCGGATTCCCTGGGGTACAGTAGAAACTACTCGTAGAACTGTGGTATATATCTCCCACAGTAGCACAAACACCGCCACAGAAGTTTAAGGGACAGAATGGAACCCTCAGAGCAGGTCCTTAACGGCAGCGACAATGGCGGCGGCACCGGCGTTTACGAAGAGAACGCTACGTACCGCAGGCAGCTCGTGATGCTCCGGCGTTCGCTCGGTCCCGTCGTCATGCGTGAACTTGAAAACGAGGCGACCGAAGACATAGTTCTCAACCCTGATTCCTGCCTGTGGGTGAAGCGTAGAGCCGAGCCCTTCTCTCAGGTCGGTTCTTTGAGCCCCATCAATGCATTTTCTGCGCTCGCGACGATTGCGACCATGCGGAAAACCAAGCTGGACAACGACACACCGGCGATTGAAACGAACCTCCCTCTGGATGGAAGTCGTATCGAAGGCCTGATACCCCCGGTCGTCACAAATCCAATCTTCGCTATCCGTAAACGCGGGAACGGGGCGCCAACTCTCGAAGAGTACGCAGAGTCGGGCATCCTGACCGACAAGGAAGATCCTGCCAATGAGTATCGGCGCATGGACACGTTCTTGGAGATGTGCCGGGACAAATCGCACATCGAAGTGATCCGCATTGCAGTGCAAGAAAAAAAGAACATCGTCATCGTCGGCTCTACCGGCTCGGGCAAGACAACCCTTGTGAATGCGGTCCTCGACACGCAATACAGGCTCGCTCCTAACGATCGGACGATTTTGATTGAAGACACGCCGGAGCTGCAATGCAACGTGACAAATCACGTTTCCCTGCTCTCGACTGATAGCTTCCCCACGCTCAGTTGCTTGAAAGCTTGTATGCGATTGAGCCCGAAACGCATCGTGCTTGGGGAAGTGAGAGGGAAGGAAGCTCACACGATGTTGAAGGCATGGAATACGGGCCATCCGGGTGGCCTGGCCACGTTCCATGCTAACGACGCTCGGGGCGGTCTGAGCCGCTTGGAGAGTCTGGTCGGTGAATCGCCAGAGGCTAATGGGCCGCAACAAAGGTTCATCGCTGAGGCCGTCGATCTCCTCCTTTTCATCGACGCAGACTGGACGTTAAAAGCCGGACGCAAAGTGCGCGAGGTATTGGCGGTCACCGGTTTTGAAAACGGCGACTACATCACTCATCGCTTGTAAACCCAATCCGAATTGGAGGACATAGATCGTGAAGACAATTGCTTCTGTTGCTAACCCTCTAACCTTGCGGATCGTTCGCTTCCGCGCAATGTATGCACTCACAACCCTGGCGTTGTTCAACGCAGTGGCGAACGCATCTTCGACCTACACCGGCACTGGTGGCGCGGGTGGCGGCGGTGCGCTCCCTTGGGAAGGCCCGCTCTCTCAGGTGGCAACCTCGTTGACTGGTCCGGTCGCTCTTGCAATCTCAGTGATCGGATTGTTCGCTGCCGGCGCGGTTCTCATGTTCGGCGGCGAACTGACCGAATTTGCAAAGCGTGCCGTGTACATGGTGATGGCAATTGCTTTCATCATCGGCGGCGCGTCGCTGCTCAACGTCGCGTTCAACTTCACTGGCGCAGTGATCGGATAGGGCTATGGAGCGGGCTAGAGAGGTCACATTCCATCAGTCCGCGAACCGCCCAAATCTGCTGCTCGGAGGGGATCGCGAGCTAGTGCTGATGACAGCACTATTCGCCGCGGTCCTCATCTTTACGCTGGCAAAGTTGTGGGCGGCAATCGCGGGAATCGTCTTCTGGCTGATCGCCTTGGGCGTGTTGAGGCGATTAGCTAAGGCCGATCCGGTCATGCGGCACGTGTACCTACGCCACATCAGGTACAAACCGTTCTATCCGGCCAAGTCGGGACTGCATAGAGCGATGAGTGGATCTCCGACGAAGTGGAGGTAGCGCGCAGATGTTCCTTGCTGACTACAAAACACGATGGGAAGGCCTACCCGACTTGCTTATGTACGCCTCCGTCATCGACGAAGGCGTTATGCTTTTGCAAGACGGGGCTCTAATGGCGACGTGGAAATACCGTGGCCCTGATCTTGCTTCTGCTACCCATGAGGAAATGGCGAACATAAGTGCTCGCCTGAACAAGATCTTGCTGCTGGGAACGAGCTGGATGCTCCACGTCGATGCGATCCGCTCGCATTCGCAACACTATCCGGAAAGCTCGTTCCCTGATCCCGTAACGCGCTTGATTGATATGGAGCGCCGGCAACAGTTCACCCTCGAAGGGAGCCATTTTGAAAGCGAGTATTTTCTTTCGCTGACGTATCTCCCCCCAATGCAAAAAGAAGAGAAGCTGAAAGGCTTCCTCTTCGAGGGTGAGACGTGCAAGCGCGACGTAGCCAGGCGCGCTCTCGACTATTTCAAAGGCAAGATCTCTCAGTTCGACGACATTCTGACCTCTCTCTTTCAAGCGCGCCGGCTCGGCGCGCTTGAAGAGAAAGACGAGCTAGGGTTCGTTCTTCGCTTCAATGACCAATTACGGTACATCCGCCGCACAATCGGGGGAAACGATTTCAAGTTCGCAGAACCGGAAATCCCAATCGATCTGCAAGAGATTATTCCTACTGAGGCTTTTTGGGCGGGAGTCTCCCCCCACTATGGAAAGAAGTGGATTCGCGTTATAGCGATTGACGGCTTCCCAGCGAAGAGCATCCCCGGCATTTTAGCGGTGCTCGATGCGCTGCCGTTCGAATACCGCTGGAGCACGCGGGCGCAAACGCTCGACCCAGAGGAAGCCAAAGGCTTGTTGGAGAAAACGCATAAGAAGTGGAGGGGCAAGGTTCGCGGCTTTTGGGACCAGCTCATGAACAAACCAGAGGGTACCGGGGGCACGAAGGACCACTTCGCGGCGAAGATGGCGGCGGATGCCGAGGCCGCAATGAGCGTAGCGAGTGAAGCCGCCGTACAGTTCGCCCTCTATACCTCAAACATCATCCTCATGCACGAGGATCAGACCCGCCTCGATGAGATGGAGTCCGAAATCAAGAAAGCCATCTTCAATGCTGGCTTTGGAGCGCGGACTGAGGATGTAAACGCAGTGGAGGCTTGGCGCGGTTCTTTACCAGGCGACGGCTACAGGAATGTCCGGCGGGTCTACCTGCATACGATCAATCTGGCTGACTGTTTGCCGATATCCGCGGTGTGGACAGGAGAAAAGGTCAACCCGTCTGCCCTGATGCCGTCGAACACCCCGCCGCTGATGATCACGACCAGCGTGGGAGCGACACCCTATAGGCTGCATCTGCATGTGTCGGACGTGGGTCATACGTTGATCGTCGGCCCAACCGGGGCCGGTAAATCGACGTTGTTGGCAATGCTGGCCGCGCAGTGGAGGCGGTATCCCAACTCGAAGGTCTACACCTTCGACAAAGGCAAGTCCATGTATGTTCTCGCCAAGGCCGCTGGAGCTGAGTTCTATGACATGGGATCGGCCGGCTCGGGCGTACAGCTTTGCCCTTTACGTGAGATTGATGACCCCGCGGATATCGCTTGGGCAGTCGATTACATTGAATCCCTCTGCATCCTGGGCGGCACAACGATCACGGCGAAGCATAGAAACGCTATCAACCAGGGCGTAAAGATGCTGCGCAATTCGCCTACCCGATCGCTGACGGAGTTGTACACGGCCATTCAGGACGAAGGCCTGCGTGAAGCTCTGAAACACTACACGCTCGATGGTGCGGTGGGCGAGCTGCTGGATGCGGAGACCGACACCTTGAAATCGTCCCGCTTCATGGTGTTTGAGATGGAAGCCTTGATGAATAGCGGGGAGACCGGCAATAAAGGCCTGGTCGCGGTTCTTCTCTATCTCTTTCGCCAGATCGAAAAGCAGTTGGACGGGTCCCCTACGTTGGTCCTTCTGGATGAGGCGTGGGTGTACCTGGATCACCCCCTTTTTAGGGAAAAGATTCGTGACTGGCTCAAAACCATGCGCCGCAAAAACGCCTCTGTCGTCCTGGCGACGCAAAGCATTTCGGATGTGATCAAGTCCCCGATCCGCGATGTAGTTCTTGAGTCCTGCCCCACAAAGATTCTCCTGCCAAATGCTGAGGCAGGGAACGACCATTCGCGTCCGTTCTATGCCCAACTCGGCTTGAACGCACGCGAGAACACTATCGTCCAGACCGCAATTCCAAAGCGGCAATACTACATCACTTCACCCCTTGGGCGGCGCCTGATAGGGCTCGGCATCGGCGGCGTCGCGTTGTCCTTCGTTGGTGTCAGTTCGGTGGAGCAGCGCAACGCTGCAACACAGCTGATGACCAAATATCCCGATACCTGGCAGTCGGAGTGGTTGCGGGAACGTGCATTCACGACGAATTCTCCCATGTTGAGGAAATGGGCTGAGCTGTTGGAAGCAGAGCTTGAAAAAGAAAGGAGCGTACGCGCATGCGAAAAATGACTGCGCCGGTTTCGATGTTGCTTCTTCTCTTTTGCACTACGACCCCGCAATCCGCGAAAGCGGGTGGCGTGTTCCTTGGTGCGACGGAGATCACGCAGCTTCTCAATCACGCAGAACTGATCGAAAGCTACGTTAAACAGGCGAATCAGCTCGCGACGCAGTTGCAGCAATTCCAAGTGCAACTACGGAACGCGGCTACGCTGCCTTCGCAATTATTCGGCCCGATTCGCAGTGACCTTCTGCGGCTGTCGCAAGTAGTGCAGGGTGGTCAGTCTTTGTCCTACTCGATGGCGAACCTCGATTCCGAGTTTCTAAACCGATATGGATCGGCGGGCTATAACCCCAACCTGAACTTTGCGAATCAGTACCATACGTGGTCGCAGACCTCGTTGGATACAACGCAAAAATCCCTCGACACGATTGGTTTGCAGTATTCGCAAATGCAATCGGAGCAGGATCTGTTGTCCAATTACGACTCGATGTCGCAAAGCGCGGGTGGTGAGCTAGAAGCTACGCAGGTCGGTAGCCAGATAGCAGAACAACAGGTACAGCAACTCATGAAGCTGCGGCAACTGATGATGACTGACATGCAGTCCAAATCTGCTTTTCAGGCTCAGCAGGTCATGGAAGATCAGCACAACAAAGAGGCCTTGCAAAATTTCTGGGCAACTCAGGATATGCAGGCCGGTGGCTCCTCCTACGGGACAGTAACGGTGCCACAGCAGTAAGGAAGTACCCTGTTACCAAAGGGGGTTGTATGCGGAAACTAACCGTAGCGGCTCTCGGGTTCGGCACTCTGCTAATTGCAGGGTGCCGGACTCCAGAGCCTAAGAGTGCAATCGTAGATCAACTGAAGACAGCGGGTGCTGGAGATGTCTCAACGGCCTCGGTGGACTCGCTGAAGCTGTGGCTTGCCAACCATAAGGATCTGGCTCGTTCGTTAGCTCCGCAGTGTGTCCAGGCCCGCAAGACGGCTGATGCCCATTGGGGCGACACGACGGAAGGCCATGTATGTACGGCCGATGCGCAAGTGGTGTTTTTTGACGTTCAACCCGTTCAGGCCGGCGGCGACTCCTTCGGAAAGGTCGGCTCTAAACATCCCGCCAAGCCGAGGTAAATCATGCTGAGTCTGTCCAGAAATCTCGGTGCCCGACTCCTTCTCGCGATGGTGCTCACGACGACAGTGTTCGGCGTGAGCCTCGCGGTTGTGCCTACGGCATCGGCGCAAGCCCCTCCCACGCAGCCGCCTCCTTCCTCAATCGAGAGCGGCCCTAGCGACATTCTGGATGACTATCAGAACGCAATGGGGCAGTGGGAGAGTGCGGCGACTGGCGCTGCGGCGACGCTGTTCGCCCTTCTTGCAGCGATCGAGGTCACCTGGACCGCAATAGTGATGACTCTCGAAAAGACAGATATGCAGGCCTGGGTTGCGACATTCATCAAGAAGCTGATGGGTATCGGGATCTTTTGGGCGCTGCTAAAGTACGGAGCCACATGGCTTCCAGCCATCGTGAATAGCTTCATCCAAATAGGCCAGAACGGCTCCAATCAAACCGCGCTGAATCCGAGTTCGATACTCGTCGAAGGGTTGAACATCAGCGGCAAACTATTCGGCACTGCCGGACAGATGGGCCTCAGCTTCGACTTCGGCACAGCGTTGTGTTTGGCTTTCGCTGGCATTGGAATCTTTTTGTCATTTGCGATTGTCTGCGTTCATTTCGTCATGGCGATGGTCGAATCATACATCGTACTCGGTGCCGGTTACATCTTCCTGGGCTTCGGAGGATCGCGGTGGACTTCTTCTTATGTCGAAAGGTACATCGGTCTGGGTGTGAACGTAGGCGTCCGCCTGATGGTCCTGTACTTGTTGATCGGGCTGGGACAGACTTTCGCGACGCAGTGGGAGACCAGGGCCGCATCGATCCAATACACGAGCGCAGGCGTGCAAACGGCCTTCGGTCTTTTGGGGTCAACGCTGATCTACGCGGCTGTCTGCTGGACCGCTCCGAAGCTGGTTGGAACCATCATGGGCGGCTCGCCTTCTCTCAGTGGCGGCGATTTGGTAGCGACGGGTGTAGCCGCCGCGGCGGCAGGCCTTACTGCGGCGGCGGCGCTTGCAACAGGCGGTGCGGCGGCTGCAGGAGCACTCGCTGAGGTTGGTGCTGCTACTGCATTAGCAGGGGGAGGAGCTGCCGCTGGGGGAGCCGCGGCCGGTGGCAGCAGTGGTGGGGCAGCTGTGGCAAGTGCGGGAAGCGCTGTGGGAGCGGCAGGAGCTACGGGCATGGACGCGGCGGCTAGCGCGGCTCAAGTTGCTCCTCCGACCGTTGCGGCCAGTACCCAGGCCGCAGATACCGTAGCAAGCGGCGGCGGTCCAACTGTGCCCCCTCCACCTTCCAGCTCGGCCAGCACTACTAGCCAGGGGTTGAGTAATTTTGCAGACGCAGCAAGAGGGATACGCGACAAAACCACATCCATCCACGAACAACTACCCCCGGATTCCGGTGGGAGCGCAGCGCCGCCAAGCGGCAACATCGGTCATTCAACAGATTAGGGAAAAGGAGACAGTGATGTTTACAAAAGCCAAAGCAAACGACATCACGCGCCCTGACGATGCGCCGCAGAGCAGTGCCGGAGGACGTTACGACGGCTATGTTGCAGCGCAAAGAGCGTGGGATGTGCGGTACGGGGACGTTATCAAAAGAGCGCAGCACTGGCGACTTTTCGCGCTGGGCCTTCTGGCCTGCTGCATTCTCCTGATATTCGGCATGATTAACCTCTCCTCGAAGTCGCGCATAGTCCCGTATGTGGTGGCCGTCGATGCGATCGGCAGAGCAGAGGCGGTGAGCCCGGCAGAAGCGGCAGCGCCCGTCGATGAGCGAGTGAAACGCGCAATTCTCCTGAGCTGGATTCAGGACGTGCGATCGGTCAGCAGCGATCAACAAGCGGAATATACGACGGTGACGACCAAGGTCTATACCCATCTGGCTGCTGGTACTGAGGCGCAAGCATATGTGGGTGACTTCTACCGCAGTGACTCGCCTTTCGACCGTGGACAAGACGGCACTGTACAGGTTGATATCCGCTCCATCGTACAAGACAGTCCAAATACCTACCGGGTCAATTGGACTGAATCGTCCCGGGATAAATCCGGCGTGGTGACCGGAAAGCAGGAGTGGCAAGGGGCTTTCACAATCGCCATCAATCCGCCCACGGATGAGCGGATGATTCGTGTAAATCCACTAGGGATTTACCTGACAAATGTGAGCTGGTCGAAGGTCATGGGAGGAGCTAATCAATGAGCTGGAAATGGATCGACAGAATGGTGTATAGCATGTTGGGTCTCTCGTCGGCTGCAGTCGCCTCCGCTCTTGTAGCCGTAGCCCTTCTCATCGCAGGTCCACCGCCCATGTGGGCGCAAAGCGCGGCCCCCGCGCCTCCGGTGGTACTCAAACGGGTGAGTACGCCCGACTCGCAGGCCCCGCCCACGCCAACCGGGAGCGGTCCAGATCCCAAACCCGCAGCGTCACAACCGGCGACGCCAGCCAACCCAAACAACTCCGCACAACTGCCCGCGTCGGGCGACTATGCGAAGGCTCTCACGATTCTCAAGAGGGACCCGCTGACGACTCCGGCTAAACCATTGCCCTCGATCAATGCCGCGCAACCCGCCAGTGAGACTGCCGCGCAGCCGGCCGCGGTGAGCGCGGTCCCAAAGGATTTCATAGAGCACAAAAACATCTTGCTCAACCAGTCTGCGCAAGCGGGAGTAGCCCTGAGCGAGAGTCTTCAGTCTGAAAAGAACATGCCGGTGCCCACGAAAGACGGCCGAATTCTATACACCTACGGGGTTGGGCTTCCTACCGCTGTTTGCGCTCCATTCCGAGTCTGCACGATTGAATTGCAGCCAGGAGAGAAGCTGACGGGTGAACCGAGGATCGGGGACGATGTACGGTGGCTTGTAGAACCGGGGACAAGCGGGACCGGCGACGCAGCTACGTCTCTTCTTCTCATCAAACCGCGTCAAGACGGACTCGACACGAACATGGTTGTCACCACTGACCGGCGCACGTATTACGTGCGGCTCATCTCGAAAACAACGGATTACATTGCCCGGATGGCATTCAACTATCCCGATGACGAAAAGATCAAGTGGGATGCCTACCTTCAGAAGCAAAAGCAGGAAGAGGTCCAAGATCGCGCCGCCTCGCGGGTTGATGGGATTGCTCCAGGTGGCATGGATTCGCTGTTCTTCGATTACCAAGTCAAGGGTAGCGACCACGACCCCTCGATTCGTCCCATCCGGGTTCTCGATGACGGTGTGAAAACGTACATCGTGATGAGTGCCCTGGCTGAACATCGCGAACTTCCCACGCTCGTCATTCATGGCGTGGACGGCAACGAAATGGTCAATTACCGGGTCAAGGGGGATACGTACATCGTGGATCGTCTCTTCGATCGCGCCGCCTTGCTCCTTGGGGTCGGCAAACATCAAGAGAAAGTCGAAATTACGAGGCAAAAGCCTATTTCTGGCGTGGTCGCGGTTGGGGGAGGTCAGTAAATGGCGGATCAACGCAGTACAACCGGAGTGACGCCGGCATCGGATCCGCAACGTCCGGTGCGGCCCACCCCTCCGGGTGGGCCGTCGGGCATGGATCTGAATCCTAAACCCGAACCTACGAGGCGTGTCAGCAAGCGCGGCGGCATGATTGTCATGGGCGTGTTGCTTGTGATCGTGACACTCATCGTCTATGGCATCTTTACTCGGGGAAAAGGCCCGCTCGCCAAAGATCCGCACGCCAAGGCGAAACGGCTCGGAGCGGCCACGGCCACCGGAGATCAGGTGGCCGATAACCTTCTGAAACAGTCAAAAACTCGTAAGGGTGACAATTCGGATACCGACAACACCGACGACCTAAAAGCGCCGCCCCTCAGCTCTCGCGTAAAGCCCGGCATGGATGGACCGCAGCGCCAGCAAGCTGCGACCCATGTCTTATCGGCCGCTGAGCACGCACGAGAACAGGCCTACAAAGAAGAGGAGGAGGCCCGTAATGCCCCTATGGGCATCAATGGTGCCTCCAACAGCGGCGGGCTGCCGGGTGGCGCTCGCAACGCCTCTAATCCGCTTGTGGACGCCCTGAAAAACGATGCTGCCCTGGCGTCACTCTTGCGCGGAGTGGAAAGTGGAGCTGGCGGACCGTCTGATGGTGCGCCTGCACCTCCAGCACAAGGTGACGACCAAAACAAACAAAACGACAAGGAAAACTTCTTGGCTCGGACGCGAGCCCACCCGGAAGATATGTACCTAAAATCGAGCAGAATCAGTCCGCTCACCCGTTATAAGATAAAGGCTGGCTGGGACATTCCGGCTACGCTGGAACAAATGGTGAACTCAGACCTGCCCGGAGAAATCAAAGCGTTGGTGCGGTCCAATGTCTACGATACGGCGACCGGCAGGTATCTCCTGATCCCGCAAGGTTCCCGTCTGATCGGTACTTATAACCATCGTGTAGCGTATGGACAGCAAGGCATTCAGGTCATTTGGACGAGGCTGATTTATCCAGATGGGACCTCGATCAATCTGCAAGGCATGATCGGCCAGGATGCTCAAGGGCAATCCGGTTTCCGTGACCAAGTGGATAATCACTATGCACGCCTGATTAGTTTCGCAATCCTGACAAGTGCCTTCTCGGCTGGTATAGCACTGAGCCAGAATCAGCAGACAAGTTCGTTCGCGTATCCCTCCACGTCGCAGATTGCAACTCAGGCTCTCGGGCAGCAGCTCGGGGAACTGGGAATGGAAGTCACGCGGCGGAACCTGGATATTCAACCGACGATCAAGATCCGGGTCGGCTATCGGTTCAATGTGCGGGTGAATAAAGACATCGCCTTCGAGGAGCCTTACACCCCCATCTCCAACTGAAATGGAGCGGAGCCCTGTACGATTACGGACAATGCGGACAACGCAGTCGTACAGGGCTCTGATAAGCTTGAACGCAAAAGATTTGGAGGGTGAGATCGTAACCGTGAGACGTGCCGCGACGAAAACGAAGACCCAAACAACAACAGAAGAGCGGCCCCTTCGCAAACTTTCAATCAGGTTAACGGGAGCAATTGACAGAGAGACGAGAGCGGAAGTTAACAAAAAAGGCGAGCTTTCAAACTTCATCACCGATGCCGTATTCGGGGTGAACCTTTTGAATATGGAGATTGTTGACCTTTACCGTGCGAGGGACCAGAGACTTAAAGTCACCGTGAGCCAAACGCAGGTCAGCGTGTCAGATGACACCTATGAAAAAGTAGCAAAAGCTGCCGCTACTCGAGGCTGCAGCATGAACTCGATTGTGAATAGTGCCTTACTCGCCTTCCTCCGGAAGTCGGCCAACAGACCGGCCTTCGGACGAAAACATGCGGAATAGATGTAGCAGAAAAGGGGAGCCTGGGGCTGGCTCCCCTTTAATTTGTTGCGGACCGCTGGCGCCGCTACTAAGCGGCACTCGCGTAAGATTCTTCAGGTGCACCGGCGTCGGCCGCATCTCCTGACTCCTCCGTAGCCTCGTCCTCGAACGTCGTGCCAATGATCGAATCAACGGCTCTCTGCGCGTTTGCGGCGGCGTGCACGACGAGGCGGTTATCTTCCTCCAGCTCCGCAATCCAGCTTTGCAAATATGCAGTCGTATTTCGGTCGGTGTGCTCGTTCGCAATCCCTACGATCGCGCAAAGGAACGCCGCTCCCATCTCGGCAACAAGCTCCTCTTTGCTGTACAGCTCATCGCCGAATCGTGCCCCAAAGGTGCGATTTAGGCGGCTCTTGTGGCCTGTACTGTGGATCAGCTCATGATAAAGCGTGCTGTAGTAGTGGGGGGCATCTACAAAGCGGTGACGGGCTGGCATGTGTACGGCGTCGGTGTGCGGGGCATAATAAGCGCGCATTTCTGACTCATTATTCAGATGAAGAGTAGGACGGGTCGTCCACCCGGTGACGATGGCCTCGCAGACCTCGTCCCGTTCCACCGCGTTCGGCGTTGTCGTCGGCTTCTCGATCTGCGGGACGGTCAATCCGTCGCACTGCTCAACGTTGAAAACGGTGTGATAGGTCAAAACAAAGGGCGGGCGGCGGTCCTCATCCTCGGCCGAATTTTCATCCTCTGTCTTGCGGCTGCGGAGTTGCTTATAGAAAACGATCTGAGTTCCCTTCTCACCTTTGCGAACGGTGCCGTTTAGTTCCTTCGCCTGATTGAAGGTGAGCCAGAATGGCGAACTATAGCAGCTCGACCATAGAAGCATGATGTTGATACCCCTGTACGGCCTCCCGGTGCTAAAGTTGCGCGGGAAAGGGCCTCCGGTGTGCTGCGATACCTTCCACGGCTTTTCCCACGGAATCACGCCCGCTTTGAGGCTGGTAATAATGCGGTCGGTCACAACTTGATAGAGGTTGAATTTCGGTGCGTCTTTCCTTAGTGGCTTTTTGCTCATCGGCGGATCCTCCTCGTTTTTGCCTTTTTGGCAGTGGCATGTGACATACATGCCGAACGCCACCTGGCGAAGGCGGGGGGTAGCAAGTGCAAGGTGGAGGGGTCTCCCCCACCCTTGAAACGGAGCGCTAGCGAGAGTGGAAAGGGCGAAGGTCTGCACAAGCGAAGCGCGGAAGACTGGGGACACCCCTTGCGCGCGCGAGGGGCGGAGCTCCCCTTAGCTGCTTTTGCTCGTCCAGGGGATCGCTGTCACTCTTACGCAATCGCCTTTAGGGGCAGTTTTGATGTGACTCGATCTCGAAGCCAGGTGCGAAGTAGTGCCTTGTGTGTCGAAGTGAGCATGGGTAGCAATTCGGTCAACACCGCGAGGAACGAGTCTTGTTGAATTTGCCTTTCCTGTTGAGTCGCGTCGAACGTACGCTCATCACAGAGCAAAAGCCCGATAGGCGTGTGGAGTGCGTCGGCAAATCTCTGGAGGCTGCGCGCACTCGGCAAAACTCTTCCGCGTTCGATCTTCGAAACGTAGGTTCGCGGGCAGCCTACGCACGAAGCAAGAGCTCGTTGTGAAAGGTGGTTTGCGGAGCGGAGGATGCGAATGCGCATCCCTAAAACAATCTGCAGCGTATGCGGGTGAGAGACGTACTGGGGCGATTGCTCCGGATGAAACGGCGGGCTCTGGGTGGTTACACTCGGTGGCCTGTGGCAACGACGGCAGAGGCCAGTGGAGGTTTCGAATTGTACGAGCTGGCAATGGTTGCAACGTAACACAGTGCGAGTGAAAGCGGGCGTGTGGGTGCTCATGGTTCCAATCTCCTTGGGCTGTCTTGTGTGAATAAGGGACCTAGATAATCCCTGCGGCTCTGAAAAAAGAGGGGCAACCAAAAGGAGTCGGAATTTTTCTGAATCCCTAGACCGACTGGTCTACTCTATTTGAAATACGAGGCAGTAAGGTCTCGGGACTCATAGGATGTATCACACGATGTCAGTATCCGAATCCAAAGGCACCGCTCTTATTACTGGCGCTTCCACCGGGATCGGCGCAGTTTACGCCGACCGCCTTGCAAAACGCGGTTACGATCTTATTCTGGTTGCTCGTAGCCAGGAGAAACTCTCTGAAGTTGCTGCGCGATTGAAGGCTACCGGACGCACCATCGAGACGATGGCTGCCGATTTGACGAACAAAACAGACGTTCAGCGCGTGGCCGAGCGGCTGAACACCGATGCCTCCATCACCGCGCTCGTAAACAACGCGGGCCTGGGCAGCTCTGGCAAGCTGCTCGATTCGAACATCGACGATCTCGAGTCCATGATCTATCTGAATGTCACCGCGTTGACGCGGCTCGCGCTCGCCGCGCTTCCTGGTTTTGTGTCACGCAAGAATGGCCTCCTGATCAATGTTGCGTCGGTTGTCGCCCTGGCGCCCGACCTTTTGAACGGCACCTACAGCGGCACGAAGGCCTACGTGGTGAACTTTACGCAGGCACTGAAAAACGAAGTGGAAGGCAAGGGCGTAACGGTGCAGGCCGTGTTGCCCGGCGCGACGGCAACGCCCTTCTGGGCCAAGGCAGGCCGTCCTGTGGAAGATTTGCCGAAGGAGATTGTGATGACGGCCGAGGATATGGTGGACGCTTCGCTCGCCGGCCTGGACCAGCATGAGCTAATCACGATTCCGGCGCTGCCCGACCTTGCGGACTGGGAGAAGTACGAAGCCGCGCGCAAGGCTCTGGGGCCAAACCTGTCGCGTCAGAAACCGGCGGCTCGCTATGGGATTCACAGCTGAGTCGATTCAGGGAACACTTCGAATCAACCCATGAAAAGCGGCAAGGAGCTTCTTATGACTGCAAAATCGACGCGTGAGCACTTGATCGATGTGGGCCTTGGGCTGATGCACCAAAACGGGTACAAGGCCACCGGGTTGACCGACATTTTAGAGGCAGCGGATGTGCCCAAGGGTTCTTTTTATCACCATTTCGTGAACAAAGAGGACTTCGCCGCCGCTGCCCTGGAACGGTACGGGATGCGCGAGAGGGAGCACGCGGCGTCGGTCCTGACGGATACGTCGACTCCTCCGTTGAAGCGACTGCGACGTTACTTCAGCGATCTCGTGAAGCTCTATGGCCAGAAGGGAGCGATTCCTGGATGTATGCTGGGCCGCTTCGGTCTGGAAATCGCCGCGGAGAGCCCGCAATTGAGGAATCGGATCAGCGCTTCCTTCGGCCACTGGCAGCAGACAATTGCGGCGGTGGTTGCGCAGGCAGTTGTGCAAAAGGAGTTGCCCGCGAGCACTGATGCGGAATCGCTGGCGGGATTCCTGCTGAACAGTTGGGAGGGGGCGTTGTTGCGCTCGCAGGTGGACAAGAGCAACGTTCCGCTGGAGCTTTTTGTGAGCACCGTTTTCAACGGAATTCTGACGCGGGAATTCAAAGGCAACGCCGCGATAGGAAAGACAATATCAAAGCCATCGAACTGAAAAGATTCGAAAACAGGAGGATTTATGCCTAATCTGAATTGGAAGCTACTCACCAAGAAGCGCGCTGGTGTTACCAAGGGCCTTCCGCCCGGCAAAGAAGATCTTGCCTGGGTCACCAATACCGTCACGTTGATTTATGGCGAACGCGACGCCGTTCTCGTCGATACGTTTCTTTCCGTGCAACATTCGAAGGAACTGGTCGATTGGCTCGTCGAGAGCGGCAAGAATCTAACGACGATTTACATCACGCATGCCCATGGCGATCATTTCTTTGGCATGAAGCTCCTGCTAGACCGGTTCCCTGGCGCGCGAGCGTTTGCCACCCGTTCCGTTGTTGCGGCCATGCAAAACCAGATCGCGCCGGACGTTGTACGTTCGTTTTGGGAGCCGCGGTTTCCGGGTCAACTTCCGTCTGAGCTGGTCGTGCCGGAGATACTCGACGGAAATACCCTCTACCTTGAGGGTGAAGAGCTCAAGGTGGTGTACCTGGACCACACCGATACGGTGGATACAACCGCTCTGCATGTTCCTTCGATCGGCCTAGTGGTATCGGGGGATGCGGTCTATAACAATACGCACCTTTATCTCGCGGAGTGCGATGAGAAGGCCAGGGGCGAGTGGCTGACCGCTCTGGACAAGATCGAGGCACTTCATCCACGTGCCGTGATCGCGGGTCATGGAGTGGATTACCCCGACAGCTCTCCTCGTCACATTGAGGAAACACGACGGTACATCCTTGATCTCAACTGGGTGGTGACAAGCACATCGACGCCCCTGGAGCTTTACGAGAGGATGCTGGCATTGCATCCGAACCGGGTGAATCCGGGTTCGCTCTGGGCAACGGCAAAGACAGCGAAACCGGAATAATTACTTATGAAGTTTTAGGTAGGCGCACAAGAGGGAATATAGACATGGCTAATCCAATTCTTATCACCGGCGCGGCCGGACGAGTAGGCGGGGTAGGACGCACGATCACCGAACTGCTGTTGCAGCAAGGCCAGGCGGTGCGTGCGATGGTGCGAAAGGAAGACGAACGCGCGCAGGCGTTGCGCAATATGGGCGCGGAGGTCGTGGTCGGCAGTCTGCTCGATCTCGATTCGATGCACCGAGCGATTGCCGGCTGCGAGACGATGTACTTCGGCATGTCGGTTTCGGACACCTATTTGGCCGCGACGGTGAATGCAGCGGCGGTGGCGAAGCATCACGGCGTGAAGGCGTTCATCAATATGTCGCAGATGACGCTGTCACAAATGAGCATTACCGAAACCACCGCGAGCCCGCAGCATAAGCTGCACTGGCTCGCCGAGCAGGCTCTGAACTGGTCCGGTCTGCCGGTCGTGCACGTGAGGCCGACGGTGTTTCTCGAAGGACTCTTCCTGATTATGACCGCGGATTCTGTCAGGAAATCGAATCAAATCAGACTCCCATTCGGCGACGGCAAGACGTCCCCGGTTGCTGCGGAAGACGTTGCCCGTGCGGTTGCCGCGCTGCTAATGAATCCGCAGCCACACATCGGCAAGACGTATCACCCGACCGGCCCGCAGTCCGAGAACATGCATTTCTATGCGCAGGAGTATTCGAAGGCCCTTGGTCGCACGATCACTTATCAGGACATCCCGGTCGAGGGTTGGCGAGACGGGCTGCTCCAGAGCGGCCAGCCAATGCACCTGGTGGACCACCTTACGACGCTCGCCAATCTGCATCGCGCGGGAAGGTTTGATCGGATGACGGATGACGTGCTCACGCTGACCGGGCAAGTGCCGCTGAGCGTGCAGGAGTTTGTCAGGAGAAATGCAGCAACATTCACCGCGTCAGCAAAAGAGGTCTGAACGGAGTGCGGCGGTGCAATTTCATTCACTCGAAGGACGGCTATCTCGACCGTCTGACCAACAATACCCACTAGAAGGGGGAAACAAAATGTCCACGATTAATCTTCACCAGACAACCACACTTACGCCCGAGCAGTACATCGTCGGACTTACCGACTTCGGGCCTAGTCGCTCGAAGATCTTTGGCAACAGCGCCGATGAGTACCTCAATGTGCGTCAACGGGGCAGCACGCAGGCCGACGTCACCGAGGGCTCGGGCGGCATATGGGAACGCCTGCACTACGACTGGTCCGATCCCAACCGCGTCGTGCTCACCACGACTGACTCCAACGTGTGGGGAGGCTCGTCGGGTTACGTCTACACCTTCACGCGTCATCCCGACGGCACGACCGACATTGACGTGGTCGTTGTACGCGACGGCAAGAATCTGAAGGGGCGTCTGCTTGGCTTCGTGCTCGGGACCATCGGCAAAGCCGTTTTGGAAAAGGCTTTTGTAAACAGCGTCAAGGCTATCGAAGCCCGGAACCCCGCGGCTAGGGAGCTAGTCGCAGCATGAGCCGGACAATCGAAGGCGAGTGAATTCTACAGACCGAAGGAGTCAGCCATGAGCCCCAACGAAGCACGCAGTAACGAAGTCCCACAAAGTAATGGACGGGGTACAGGCGCCACCAGGTATGCGTCCGTGCGCGACCTTTCCCAGGCGATGATTCGCGCCGCGATGGCGCACGGGGAGCATGAAGCGCGGATCGGCAAGGCCGACCCCAACTGGCCAGATTGGTACGCCGAGTACATGCTGCGGGAGCAGGCGGGCGAAGAGCTGCCCCAATAGAGGGTAACGAGATATCCCCAAGCGAGACTGAGGTCACAGATTGAGCGTTCGCTTCGAGCGTTGCAGACAGCTTCATCCAAGCGCTAAACCAAGAACTCAGATGCTTGATCGCCTCGAAGACCTTCAGGCGCGTTGCGGGGATAAAGCCGGCGCGCACGCGCGCTGCATAGTGGAGATCCTGGCCTCGGTAGAACCCTATAACGAGCGAATCAACGCCCAGGTGACTTGGCACATACCCACCGACGACGAATTCCTGCCCGCGGTTTAGGCGTTGCTTGCACCAAAGGCCGGTTCTCAACCCGGGCTGATAAACACTATCAGCACGTTTCGCGACGATGCCCTCAAGCGCATGCTCGCGGATGAACTTCACCATTTCCGAGAGCGGTCTGTCGGATGCCTCTGAGATTTCAATACGCGCATCCGGCTTGATAACTCAGGCGAGGACTTCTCGACGCGGCGAAAGCGGGAGCCGGGTCAGGTCTTGGCCCGTATGAATCAGGACGTCAAAAGCGAAATACAGTAAGTTCGCACAGGCTGATCGAAAGTTTTGAAGGAGATTGAAGTTCGGTCTGCCGTTTTCATCGATTGCGACAACTTCGCCTTCGATGACTGTCTCATCGGGAAGATAGTTCAGAACATCGGCGATCTCTCTGAATTGGGTGTTGAAGGACTTGGCGCGTCTCGAGTAGAGCATGACCTTTCCGCCCGTCTTCACGGACTCAAGCCTCCAGCCGTCGAGTTTTATCTCGTATAGCCAGCCCCCGCCAGTCGGCAGTTTCTGCACGGGCAGACACTCCACCGGCTCAATGAATCGTGCCAGACTCGTTGCGACCTTACCTGCCACCTGGACCCGCTTTTCATTGATAGACTTTGAGGATGGAAACGCAAGCGATACTCGCACAGATTGATGCCGAAATCGATAGACTCCAACAGGTTCGGGCAATTTTAACCGGAACGAGTGGCCGTAAATACAAAACCGCTGCCAAGTCTGCACTAAAGAAGCGCCAGCTCTCTCCAGAAGGCCGCGCCAGGATTGCGGAAGCGCAGAAGGCTCGCTGGGCAAAGACGAGGAAGACTGCGAAATAATCCGACTGGCGCACTGGCCCCTGCCAGCATTGCAGAGCCACGAGTCACACGGCCTTCATCTGGCGTTCCGGCTCGGTTAGTAAGAAGAACAAGACGCGCGGGCATCATGAATGGACGTGTTAATGGCGATTATGCACACAGTGAACGAAGAAACAACAGAACTGCCCTGGAGCCCCTTTTCCCTCCCTGCCGTGGAGGTCCGAGTTCAATTTGGGGTGGCTCTCTCCGCGTGATCGACTAAGAGCACTTCGACGGGGCCCTTGGCCGGTTGGAGCTTCAGCCCGAGTTGGTCCATTGCGGCGAAAATGATCGACAGATTGGGGCCGGCCGGGAGCCGGTTACCACCCGCATCGTCCGGCGCTGCGGAACCCGGAGATTTCATGACGTCCTCATCCGTATAGTTCAGATCTATATCGAATTCGCCGGTGAACCCGGTCTTGTCGAGGACCGGCTGACCCAGCGCCCTTGCCAGATCCCTTACGAGGTCCGCCATGTGCAACTTCCTCCCTTCGATTCGCAGCTCTGTGGACGACAGGAACAACGGCGCATAGCCACAGTCGGACGTCCCGGGCATGGGTTGCGGTGTCGTGCCGGGCGGAAATGAAAGGCAAGTTATGTCCTTCGCCGGCGGCAGTTTCAAACCGCTCTTTTTCGCTGTCAAATTATAGACATGAAGCTCTCTCGTCTCCCGGTGGAGCGTCAACCTGAATCTGTCGGCCAGGAGCGTTTGCAGCATCAGCCACGCGTGCTTTTGATCGGTATTACTCTCCGGCTTGGCCTCGATATCGTAGCCATCAGAATCGATCCAGGCCGGCCCCCCTATCACCTGAGAAGCCCCGAGGGGATCTGAGTGACCCTGGTAGGGGGAGTCGTGAGCAGCGTACGCAAATTGGATGAGAAGCCTGAGGGGAGCGTTCGTTGCGATAATCCGGCCGCCGGGTTTGTAAGCAACGCCCCTGCGGCCGGTCGCGGCATCCTGAGCAGAAGCATTTCGTTTGATTGTCGCCACTTCAAAGGCGGGGTGGGCCGACTGGCCAAACAATCCGTATACGGCGGTCGCCAGCAGAACCGCGATCGTGACGACAACCGGCCCCAGCGCAGTGCGCACGGCTGGCCGCGACTGGCCCACCAGTCTTGCGATGCGGGCGGCCAGGGATCCACCATTGGCAGCAAGCGCGGCACTGAGATGCGATGGACGGCAAGATTCCAAATGCGCCAGCGCGCGCGCATACGTGAGCGCATTGCCAGACGCCGAGACCGCCACGTCGTCGCAGCACAGTTCGCGCTCGGCGCGAATGTGCCCCGACACCCACCAGATCGCGGGGTGGTAGAACAACAGAGCTTCCGCGACGCTCTGCAGCATGTTCACCAGATAATCATGCCGCCGGATGTGCGCCAGCTCATGCAGCAGAAGAGCCTCAAGATACTCGGCAGGCAGACCGCCGAGCGCCCCCACCGGTACCAGCACCACCGGACGAAGCCAGCCGACCACCGTCGGCACCTGCACCAAAGCGGAGACGAGCAACGGCACGGGACGAGACAGACGAATCTGTGCTCCCAGCTTGCTTAGAGCCTCCTGCCATTCGCGAGGCGCACGTCGGACCAGCATCGACCGCATGCGTGCGGCAACTACCCAGCCTCCCAGCAGCCGAAACCAGAACGCAGCGGCGCCGGCGAGCCAGACGATCACGATCCACGCCAGGAACTGTGCCGGCTGTTCGCTGGGCACCGTGGCGCGGACGGAATCGGGCAACGTAGCGGCGGCGACAACGGTCGTGGAAGGGGCAGGAGGAATACTGCGGATATGATAGGCGGCGCCGGGACTTGCGTCCGGTTGCTGCATCAGGCGCCACGTTGCCAGCGGAGCGGCCATCATTGCGGCCAGAGCCGCGCAGGCTAGCAGGTATCGGCCGTTTGGACTGGACCTGCGCGCCATAAGTCGGCGAGCTGCCGCATATAAAAGTACAATCGATAAGCCCTGCCAGAGGAAGTGGACGAGTGTCCAGCCGAGGCGTTCTACCCATGCCTCGGAGGAAAGCATTTGCATGGCATTCATTGCGAACCTTCGTTCTCTCTGGCAAAGGTGTCCAGCATGCCACGGATTTCGTCCAGCTCTTGGCGCGAGACCGGCTGCGCCGCCAGGGCGCCAATCACCAAGCTTCGGGACGAACCGCCGAAGACCCTTTTCAGGAGGTCGCCCGCGATCTGTCGCTGGGTTTGCTCCTTCGGGACGCTGGCCTCGTAAACATGCGATCCGAAACGCTCGCTGCGAACGAGCAGGCCCTTTTCCGTCATCAATTGCATTGTCTTTAGCGTCGTGGTGTAGCGGTTGTCGTTGCCAAGATCGTCGTGAACTTCCCGTACAGTCGCCATCCCCAGCCGCCATAGGACCGCAAGAATGTCGAGCTCGGCGGCGGTAGGAAGCGTTATAGGTGGTTGCTTGCGGCGGGGAGAGGTCATGTCAAACAACGTACTACGATATAAATCGTACGTCAACGGCAAAAGTCGTAGCAGATTGTTGCGCAGCACGTGCCTGTACGCTGGCCACAACGGCCAGATTAGTGTGAATCAAAAATGCTCACAGGAGAACAGAAGGCGAATATCGGTCTATAATTCCGGCATGGGCGAAGAACGAGCCTCGACGACCAGGATGCGACTGGCAGGCCAGATATGCTGCAATTGCAAAGTCTCTCTTCCCCCACCGCACGCGCCCGGCGAACATTTTTGCGCCCGCTGTCGCGCTCCAGCCACCGTTCGTAGTCATTGGGGTGGAGAATCACCGGCATCCGATTATGGACTCGGGCCGC
>Ga0207156_10024_pt1 | contig 38317 bp, 52 predicted proteins | sample Alteio_BWMinHeat_24_FD_153514 | JGI IMG/M metagenome (GOLD analysis project Ga0207156, IMG submission 153514) | Enriched cells from forest soil in Barre Woods Harvard Forest LTER site, Petersham, Massachusetts, United States -... | ecosystem: Environmental > Terrestrial > Soil > Temperate forest >...
CTCGTCGGAAGCCAGGAAAATGGCATCGTACAGCTGCGTCCCCCCGTGCCTGTTGGGGCGTTCCCGGTCCTCCCCCGTCGTCTCCGGTCCCTGGGTGTCATTCTGCGACGCGCGCGACGGTCCCATCGCGTCCAGGTCCTGATGAAGTCTTTCCCGGGAACTGGTGAAATCTTCCAGCAGTTCCACCTGGTGGTCGAAGTGAATCAGAAAGGCCTGGTTCTTTCCCGCGCCTTCCTTGCCCGCGTCCGGTTGTTCAGGAAGCATAAGATCGACAAACCCGCCCGCGGCCTTGCGTTCTGCATCCATCGCCCCACTTACGCTGCGGCTTGTATCCACAAGCAGGCCGATCCGGAAAGGCAGATTGGGGTCGCGCGTAAAGCCCTTGATCGTCTGGGGACGGCCTTCGTCCGTAAGCGTGAAGTCGCTCTTCTGGAGGTCGTTAACCAGGGCGCCATGTTTGTCGCGCACGGTCACCGGCAGCACTACTTCGTTCACCTGCATTTTGAGTGTGGTGACGGGCTTGTCTGACTCAGGGGACTGCGCGGTGGCATCACGCTGCTGGGCGCGGACACGAAACGCCAGCAGGCTGCAGGAAAGGACCACGAAGGCCATTAGAAAAGTCGTTCGAATACGCATAAAGATCAAAGTCCGGATACCATCCTGCAGTTTAGACGAACAATGGCAGAAAGTTGTTGAAGCGTTCACCCGCGCAGCGACGATACGCAACGACGAATAGGCAGAGAACACGGATGTCCCAAATAATGTTACCTTTGTATATCTAAAGTAATGCGTTTAGTGTTACCATGGGTGCAACGGCCCCGTTGGTTCCTCCGGAAAATAAACCGTATGCATCAGGACTTACTATTTTTGTCCTCAACGGTGGAGAATCCCCCTCCGACGGTTTGCCTCTTTTATTTGCTGTATCTGAGAAAAAGCGCTCCGTGCTTCCCGTAGCTCTTCCCAAATTTTTCGCAACTTGTCAGGAGGCTCTCCATGTTACGTAATTTACGCCGCCGTCTCCACGATCTGTTCAGCCTGCCACAGCCCGCACCGCGAATGGCCGCCAGCTTCGATTCGCTTGTTTCGGCGAACCAGACCGATTTCCAGACTCTGGCAGAAAACAGCGCTGACGTAATTCTCCGCGTGGGTGCCGACATGAAAGCCATCTATGTCTCTCCTTCCGCGCGGGGGGTCCTTGGATGGGAGCCAGCGGAATTGCTTGGCAGGCATCCCAAGGATCTTTTTATCCCGGAGGATCTTCCCATCATCGAGGCTGCCGCCGCAACGCTGTATTCCGGAGGCGCTTCAACGGTCGCGCCGGCGGCACGGATTCGATGCAAGGACGGCAGCATCAAGTGGTGCGAATCGCGCGCGCGGCTTCTCGATGCGCCACCGGACCAGCTCGGGGACGTGGTCGTGGTGTTGCGCGACGTGACCGATCGCATTGAACTCGAGAACCGGCTCGCCACCCTGGCGATGACCGACGGTCTCACTTCCCTCGCTAACCGCCGGGCGTTCGATGAAACCCTGTCGCGGGAGTGGAAAGCCACAATGAGGACGGGGCTTCCTACTTCTCTGATCCTGCTCGATGTGGACCGGTTCAAGGCCTTCAACGACCACTACGGTCACCAGGTGGGCGATGATGTCCTCAGGACGGTGGCGGCGGCAGTCACGGCAAGCGTGCGGCGCCCTCGCGATTTTGTGGCCCGTTATGGAGGTGAAGAACTCGCAGTGATTCTGCCGGAGACCGATGCGGCAGGAGCTTTCATTGTCGCGGAGGCCGTCCGTGAAGCGGTACAGAATCTCGGCATACCGCACGTGGGCAACCCCGAGGGCAACGGATTCGTCACCGTGAGCCTCGGTGCGACCACCGCGGTGTCCAGCCTGGGCGGCACAATCAAGATGCCCGAAGGGCTTCTGCTGATGGCCGACAGCGCGCTCTACAAGGCCAAGCACAAGGGACGCAACCGCGTCGAAGCCTCGATCGTGCTGGCACCCCTGGAACTCGAGACCATGGGAGATTGAAGCCGCCGTCCCCAGCGCGATAGGCCTTCAGAGCAATCCTCCGCTGCGGAATGCTTCAGCCCTCGCAGCGGAGGCTCGAAACAACAGGCGCAAGTCCTATAGCCCGGCGATAGCCTTGTTCTGGAGCACCCGGACCACGACGCGACGGTTCTGCGCCTCACCCTCGGCGGTCTTGTCGTTGCCTACCTGGCGGCTCTCCCCCATCGCACCTGGGGCCAGCATATTCGTGAGCGGAACATGACCCTGCTGTAAAAGGATGTTGCTCACGTTGTTGGCGCGATCTTCACTCAGTTTCTGGTTCAATGTCACACTGCCGGTTGCCGAAGCATACCCCTTCACCTGGATCATGTAGCCCTTGACGGACTTGGCTTTTTCAGCCAGTTCTGTCAGCTGAGAGTTGTACTTGGGATCGACAGTCACCTTGCCGTTGGCGAAGTATACCGTTACTTCGTCGTAGATGTAGTAATCGTTCAGTTGGCCAAACCGCGCCGTATTCGCGGCGATCGCCGCCTGATTGGCCGCAACTTTCTCCTGCTGCTCTTTCAACTGTGCATTCTGTGCGGCAAGCTCGGCATTGTGCTTCTCCAACTCCGCCTGATTCTGCTGGGTCTGCTGACTGGTTTCGGCCAGGCCCGCCTGGATCGCCTGCGCCTGCTCCAGATCATTGCCCTTGAACCTTATTTTCGACGCGACGAGCTGGTTGTCCGAGTTGTACGTCCCCTCTACCTGAATGGGAAGCCCCGGAATCAGGGCTGCCATCGACATTTCTTTCTTGCGGGCCTTGAGCGCGCCGACAACCTGGGCCACATCCGTGCTGTCGGTCAGCAGAACGACGACCTTCGGCGAATCGGCGGTCTGCAAATAGATTTCCGCTCCGCTTCGCCCTTTGATCAATCCCTGAAGTTTGGTCTGGGCAGAGACCATCGCGCACGATAGTACAGCGAAAGCGATCATCAGCAAGACGATCGATGCCATTCCCCGTGATTTGCTGCGGCGCATACGTCACCCTCCTTCTTTCTGGCTCCCACGAACGATCTGTGCGAGAACCGCGAATCAGCAGTTCATCGCCCGAAGCATGCAAGGGGTCCCAACCCACGCGGAGACGGCTTCTCTCCGTAGGCGTTTGTGTTGACCTTGCCGCGGACAGTCTATGTCGCAAGAGAAGCAAGCCCCGGCCCGTTGCAGATATCCGTTGCGGATAATTGAAACGCACTGGAAACGTAGCAGGAGGGACAGGGACCTGCCAGTGGCAGTTTTGCTAGTATGAGGCCAAATCTCTTGAGAGTTCGTCCGGCAGACTGCAGGTCTGACTACTGCCGCAGGCGCAAACGAAGTTAGAACGCGTCAGCCTCTTTTTGGAGCAAAGAAAAAGCCTGCCGCTTTGGCAGGCTCTTCTTGATACTCATTGGTAGCGCTAACGGGAATCGAACCCGTGTTTTAAGATTGAGAATACTACAGCCTAGTTAATAGAATCAATAACTTGCGTAGTATTTAAGACATCTATGTGTACCACCGTGTGACCACGAAAAACAGCCCTTGGAGAAAACGGCCAATTTGTGGCCAATGGGAATCGAACCGGTAGCCAAAGTGGCTACCGAACCCAGTGGCGCAAAACCGGCTCATTGAATCACGTCACTGGCTTGCGGGAAAGCCGTCTTGAGTCCCTCCGCAGCATGGTGCCTCTGGTACTCGATAAACCTTCCGAACCCGGCAGCAACGTGTGTCTCCGTGACGTGGATGTAGTAGCGTGCCGTCACCGACGGTGAGCTATGACCCATCAGGCGGGCCAACGTGAAACGGTCCATCCCGGACTGAGCGGCGCGGGTGCCGAATGTGTGCCGCCAGCAGTAATATGCAAATGGCTTGAGACCTGAGTTCTGGATCGCCTTCTCATGCGCGTGCTGCATGGTGACGACGTGTCCCGACTTTCCGTTACCGGGGAACACGTACGGAGATGATTTTGGGTTCGCCTCTGCGGCCTTCCTGCGTCGGTGAAGAGCCTCAGCCGCACGCGGGGTCAAGGGGACGCTTCTGGGCGCGTTGTCTGACTTGCCATCGATTCCTTCGAAGCGAATGTGAATCACCCCATTTGGGCACTCTGCGTTCGCTTTCAAATCCACATCGACCCACTTGAGCGTCAACAGTTCGCTATCCGGACGCGGCCCTGCATCGACCGCCAGAATTGTTGCGTCGCGGAGGTTTATAGAAGCCTTTGCCAAGTAGAGCGCCTCTTCCGCGAAGCTCAGCACCCGGTCCCGGCCCTTGGGTTGTGTCAGTTCGTGAATCACCGGGGAGCGGTCCAGCTTGCCCCACTCCACGCCAAGGCTGAAAATCCGCCGCAATGTGCGCAAATCGGCATTGACCGTGACCACGGAGTTCCTCGCCACTTCCAGCCTGTGCCGGGCATAGCGGCTCACCACGTCACCGGGGATCGCGTCCAGCGGCGCGTCGGCGATGGCAGCAAAGTTCAATATGCGCCCCAGACACGTTTGATAGAACGTGTGTGTTCCTGACTTCTTGTGCGTTTTCACATGTTGCAGGAACTCCTTGGCGAAGGAGCGAAACAACACCGGCTGAACAACCACCTCTGGTTTGGGCCACGGGTCATTGGGGTGAATCTCCCCCATTCTTAGTGCTCGCCGATGCTCGTCTTCTACCTCTTGGGCATCTTTCTTTTTGTGCGTCCGTGCGGACTGCCGAATACGGAACCTCTCCACCGTCCCGTCATCCTGTTTGATGACCCAGCGGAAGTTATACCACCACGTTTCATTGCGCTGAAAAAGCATCGTCAACGCCTCCCTTTCTGCCGTTCAGACTTCGGTTTGTTCCCGCTGCCTTTGGGTCTGCCACCCAGCTTGCCGTTGGTGCGTGACGCTTCAGCTTTGCGTTCACTGGTCGCCGATCCCCGGCACACCGGACAAAACAAGATAAGGTCAACTTTGTGAATCTGGCATTTCATGGCTGCGATTATATACCCAACATGGTAGGATGCCTGTTGCTGTCGTCTTTCCACCGGGAACAACCGGTAGCAACCGGGAGGGAGCAGGTGTCCGCCGACCAGAGAAGTGCCGATCAACGGATCACCGAATGCGAAGCACGCATCGCAGGAAATCCTGAGACGGCTGATCGTCTGGATGAATTGACCTCTGAACAGCGGAGGCAACTCGCCGCACTGGAGATGGAGATAGAAACTCAGCTTGCTGAGAATCTCACGTCACGATGGGTCCACAAGGAATCGGCCACCCTGCTACGGGCACTAGATCGAGAGCGGCAGAAGTTACAGCGAGACTTAGAAGCGCATCTGGTTCATGCGCAGGACTCATACGGAAAGAAAGCTCTCGACCCATATCGCCATCGCGCAAGGCAAATCATAGGAGAGCCATACCGGACCGTGGCGGAGCAAGCTCTGAACATTTTGAAGAATGCGCCAGAGCGCGTCGTGACTGAACGCCCACCGATTGACAACGCCATGGTGCGACTCTTCCGGTTCTTCTCCGAATGCGGCTGGAGCGGTCACATGTCGGAGGTGCAAGTCGCTCGCCTGCGAAACACATTCTGGACGCAGTACGGCATTAAACCGGTGCCGTATCGCCCCAAGTGCATTGGAGGGCAATCTCCCGGATGCGACGCCGTTCAAAGTGCCGTCCGCCGCTCCAAGGCAAAACAACGTTGATGATGAATATGAATAGGAGACATTCACTATAAAATTCTGCCCAAAAATAATTTCCGCTGTCCTCTTCCCATATTCAAAAAATGGAGTGACACTCTGGTTGTGCTGGTAATAACAGATGTTTACCGGTGCGACGGGGGTATCCGATGCAGTCCACGTCACCGCGTTCGTACAAGTCGCGCAAGCCGAAGGCCGGAACCGGAAATAAGAATACCGTACAAGTGTCAGAAGAAGACGAACCCCTGAGAGAAGCTAAGGCGGCGCGACACGTTGGCGTCAACTATGAGACGCTTCGCCAGTGGCGCAGGAAGGGCATTGGTCCGCGCTACTTCAAGGCTGGCCAAAAGCTTATCCGTTACAGAAAAGCCGATCTCGATTCATGGATTAATGCCCGCCTAAGTGCCCCGACCTCTTCGGCGGCATAACAAAAACCTGAGAGAAGGTCGCCCTTCGCGCCCAGCGCGGAATAAGCACACGCTCCCGATCCTCAAACCCCCAAACGAGGTTTGGCCCCCAGACGTTGTGAGCGCTGGAGGCCGGATTGGTAGCACCCGTGAATTTCTATATCAAGAATACTCCAAAACAAAGAACCGGGAACATCCTTTTCCCGTTCCTGCGCCGGATCGAGGTGCCAGCATGACCCCGATCTCAAGGTTCACGCGGGCCGAGATCGCGCAACTTTACCAAATTGTTCTCGATAGCGATGGCCTTCATCACGTCAAGGGCGACGAGTTCCGCGCCCGCTGCACCCTGTTCGGGCACTGCGGCGACAACGATACCTGCTTTGTCGTTCACATGGACACAGGGGCTTTCCATTGCTTCTCCTGCGGCGTCGGAGGCAGCAACATCTTCTACTTCGCGCAGGAAGTATTACGCTGGCAGAGCACTTCGAATCAAGCCCCAGAATACGAGGCGGTAATTGCTTGGATACATGAAACATTAGGCACGCCATTTACGGAACGCATCTACTCCGAGAACATCAAGAGTAAATCTCACAGCGGCATGTGGGATCGGGCCAAAGCGCAGGCCCGCTACACCTTCACTAGGGGGTCGGGCTATGAACTTTACAGCACGTGGCGTTTCGTCGATGCCCAAGGGAACAAACAGGTCGTGCCTGACCACCCTTGCCCCTGTTCCCGCATTCCTAAGGGCGAATGCGAACCCAACTGTAAGGGTGGCCGTATTTGGGGGATGAAGGGCATCAAACATGTCCTGTACCATTTAGTTGCCGTACTCCACGCGCTCCTGATTTTTGTGGTTGAAGGCGAGAAGAACGCCGACCATCTAACGCGGGCACTGGCTCTATATATCTCTGTGCACGGTAGCTTCAAACTGGGCAATAGAACTTACACAGCCGACGAAATTGCAGTTACAACCAACGTTGGCGGGGCCGGTAACTGGAAATCGGAGTATAACTACGGATTAGAATTTACCGACAAAATCGCCATCAAATTAGGAGACAACAACCAAGCGGGCCGCAAGCACAATGAAGCTGCGTGCCGCGACATTTGCCGTTACGCCGACCAAACATTCACTTGCGATCTACCGGTCGGCGAAGACAAGGATATAAGTGATTACCTCGATCAACACGGCGAAAACGCCATCGCGGATTTTATCAAGCTACTGACGACGGAATGCAAGTTATACGCGCCGCCGTCATCTCCCAAGATCGTCCCTGATTTAGTTTGTCTTGCGGATGTAAAGGCTCTGCCTGTGCCGTGGCTTTGGCCGGGGTATCTCGCTTTCACCATGTTGTCTATGATCTCCGGTGATCCAGACGCGGGGAAGACTTTTATTGCGTTAGCCCTCGCCGCCTCCTTGTCCAATGGCCGCATGCCAATTACCGGTGAAACGTGCGATCCGGTGACGACATTGTACCTATCGCACGAGAACTCGCCTGAACACGTCATCCGTCCACGCTTCGATGCCCAAGGCGGCAATACCGACCGCTTTATCCTGCTGCGCGGAAGTCGGATGGAGGAGGACGAGGACGCCGTCAGAGGGAACATCACCCTGAAAGATGTCGCCATTCTCGACGCTGCACTCGCCCAGACCGGCGCGAAATTGGTCATCATTGACCCGATTCAAAGCTATCTGGGAGCAGAGGTTGATGCTCACCGGTCGAATGAGACCCGCCCTGTCATGGACGGTCTGATAACGCTTGCCGAAAAGTACGGGGCCTGCGTCCTGATCCTCCGCCATCTCACCAAGGCCCCCAGCGGGCGTGCCATTCACCGGGGACTGGGGAGCATTGACCTCACCGGGGCGGTTCGCACCGAAATGCTGGCGGGCACCGCGCCCGATGAACCCGACAACCGGGCCTTCATTCAAATCAAAAATAATCTCGGACGACGGATGGGTTCTCTCGCGTACAAAATCACGGAGGACGAAAGTGGCGACGAAATGAAGACCCGGCTCGAATGGACCGGCGTCTCCACCCTTACCGCCGCCGACCTGCAAGCACCCGAAGCAACTTCGGGCGAGACGGCTGGCGAGGGGTGGACGGAAACAATTTTCCGGGGTACTGCTCTGCTGACTGCCGAAATAGCCCGCCGCATTACCACCGGGAAACCTCCCATTCTCAAAACCGAAGCCGCCACCTTCCTTATGGCGAAAGGAATCACGCGAAACGAGGCCCGCCTCATCATCGCCAGCGACAGCTTCGACTTGATGCCCGGCAAAGGCAAAGGAGCACCGATAGAGGTTCATTGCCATGTACACACCGGTTCGGCGGCAAAAATGGGAGAGGCTGAAATCCCCAATAAAGACGCGGGTTTGGATGGCCTTGATTCTTGCCGTCCTTTAGGCAAAGACACGGCAAAAATGCCCCCCTCTGAAACCCGCATGGATAAAGACGATTTCAAATCGGTCATTTTTGCCGCCGAAATGGGTGTGTACGGAGACCCCCCTTCCGAAAAGGGTGCCTATTCGGGGCCAAACGGCAAGCCAAACGGGGCGGCTGGCGACGCCTTGGAAATGTCGGGGGACATCAGTTTCGATCCTGCGGATTGGGAAACGGAGGAACCGACCGCCGAGGGGGAGGACCGCTGATGAGTACCGATAATCGTGATCCGCTCGATCCGCACCGTCCGAATTTCATTTGCTGGTTTGACAGTCGGGTCCATTTTGACGCAAGAGGGTTTGCCCTCCGCCAGCCTCCCCAGTGGTCCACCACGGTCGGCACCCTGTACCGCGATCTCTGCAACTGGAAGTTTGACCGCAGCCAAGCGCCACCTACCCACGAGCAGTTCATGCTCCTGTTGCAGGAGTTGGGTTGCTCGATCCGCACCGTCGGCACCGACCAGTTCGTGGATTATGTCGGATTGAAACCGGACATCGAGGGCCACGAGTTATTCCAGCAAGAGCCACTGCCTGACCCTCACGAAGAAGCGTTGGAGCGAGTACGAAAGAACCTTCCGCCGCCAGTTGCCACGGCACCGGATGGCACGACCCCGTTACCAGCGGGGGTCAGGGTTGTCCAGTGGCAACTGAAGGAATCGCCGATCAGATTGTCGCTGGCGGAGACCATCATCGACACAGAGAAATTCGTCGCCACCACATTGCAGCAACTTAACCATCACTTGCACGGTAACAAGTTTCTGGATGGTGGCTGGGGCTTACAGGGCTTGTTGGATCGCCTGCGTGTCTGCGGCTGCGTGGTGGAAGTGATCGACGATCCGCCCAATGGAGGTGTGCGATGAGCACAAGCGTCCCGGTTGTTACGAAAAAAGTCATGCTATTTGGCAAATACAAGGGCACGCTGGTCGCCGAATTAAACGACCACTATCTGGGGTGGGTTTACTCGCTGGATGACCTGCGCCCGCCGCTCCGGGATTGGGTTGAGGAGGAAGTTCTCCGCCGATTGCGAGAGACCCCGATGCCCGACATCGCGAGCGGTTCTACACCCCCGGAACGTACGACCGAACTGATCGAGGCCGGGTTCGCCGCGCTGGTGAGAATTTATAGACCCAACGTGGCCGAGGCGCTGGCGGCGCGGGCGTGGCTGCTACGGCGCATTGAGGAATCGAATCGGCCCGGTGCAATGACTGCAAAGGAGACGGTATGAAAAATAGGATCATCTCGCGACTGCCGGACCCACAGCCACCACCAGAGCAGTTCGCTCCGGGTTCGCAAGTGTACCTGCGGAATTTTCGATTGGGCCATCCGGGTCGCGTTCAAGGTGTGCGGCGCGGAATAGTTATGGTGCAGTGGGACGACTGGAACCGCCTGTGCCGCCACCGGGCCGAGTCGCTGATTCTGGCTGAATACCCACCATCCGAGGACGAGGAAGAGGAAGAGGAGGAGCTATGCGACTAAGTCTTAGAACTGCCAATAAGAAACGCGGCGATGCGGAACGAGCACGGCGCGTGCGCCAGTTGAGCGAAAGTAAACAATCCGTCAGCGAAAGTAAGAAGCCTGAAACCCCTGCGGATGCTGCTGCGGAAAATCCTTACAGCAGACTTCTAAGAAAAATCCGCGAAGGCCAGTCGAAGTAATAAGTTCTTACTGGAATTTAATTTTCACAAGGAAGTGAACCACATGGCGAAAACCATTCCCATTGATCCCCGCGACCGGGTCCAGCAGCGAATTATGCAACGAGACGAGAATGCGGCTACCGCCGAACTGGTCGCCTGCACCAATGCCTTAAACGACTGCCTTGCGGGCTTGGCGCGGACTTACCCCGGCAGCATCGGATTTGGAGCCATAGTAGCGGGCAAGGTTCACGGGGTTCTGGTCCTGTCGGCGTCTGCGGAAGGTGAACTGTGCAGCCGGATTGCACCCGAGCGTATGAGAACTTGGGCACGGCTGATCGCGCACATGTCCACGGACCTGCGGGCCTATTTCGAAATCGAGTACCGCGTGGCGGTTTTGGAAGCCGATGGCGGAGAGGTGTTTAACCGCGGCAAACTATAGGGAGTCTCCTATAAACGGCCCGGCGCGCCATATTATAGGAGGTTTGCTATGTCCGACTCTCCGCTGGTGGCTCATGTCAAGCGCTCCCTCCGCCGTGCCATCCTTCACCACCTCGAAAAGAACGGCATGCGCAGACAGCGTCAGCATCTGCTGGCCGAGAAGCTGGGCTTGCATCAGCCCGATGTCTCTCTTTTGCTGGCGGGCAAGCTGGACCGCTTTAACGTGGAACTCCTGCTGCGCGTCACGGAGCGTCTGGGTGCGGAGTTCTGTTTTGATCCTAAAACCGATGCCCATGCTGTCCGCGCCTACAAAGACGTGCTGGCCCGCTGCCGCAAGGCCAAGAACGGCTCCGAGGCGCAAACCATAAAACCTGCGTGCAATCCCTGAAGGCTATGGACTCACCCATCGTCACCCAGTGGAAGAGCAGAAGGGAACTGGATAGACTTCTCCGCCATGTCACTCCCCGCAGCCAGAAGCCCACGCCGCGTGATGATCTGGACTGGCTGATGAAACAACTGGAGTCACTGATCGCAGAATTATCGCCAATCGCGAATCAGTAACGTAACACCAAATGGCAATGCCATGGCGCTGGCCATGATGTACCCGGAACCGGCAAATCACAGCGACCGGAGAAAGAACCAGCGGAATTAAATTCCGTTGGTTTCAGCGGAAAGCGTCTTGCACAAGCCCGGAGCGTTCTTCGTCACTCCCGTTCACTCTGGCCGACTCTGTTATCAAGGGCATCACCCCACTCGATCATCGGGGTCCGCTTCGAACCCTTCGTGGCAGTTCGGCTTCGCGCATCCTGCCCCCCCATATAATCCTCGTGGGAGGGGTGGACTATCTCCGACTTCACACGAACACTGCTGCTGATCTGTCAACTCATCGCAATCCCGCTTGCGTCAATCGCGGTTACAGCGATCTTGACTTGGGCGCGAGACCTTGACGCCACGGCGCGAAGGGTCAGGAAACTGGACGAACAGAGTAAAATCGTCGCCTTTTGGGATAGCTGGATGAAGACAGTCTCCACGACGGCACGGGCGGACGATTATGCGTCAACTGAGGCATGGATCGATGAAATGACTCATCAGGCACGGCGGGCACTAATTGATGCAGGCAAGTCTGTGCTACGGATATATCGCCCGCGAGACCCGCGAGAAGTTCGGGCCTTCCGAAGATACAGCAGGCTCACTCACGATGGATTCCAGCGTTATCGAAAGACCCTCCCATGGTATCGCCGCGCTTTTCTTCTGTACAAGGCACCAAATCCTTCAGCGCAACTGGCGAAGACAAGATTCTACGCAATCCTAGCCGGGTCATTGATCACGGTCCCGATCAATTCGTTTTTGGACAGAAATCACATAGCACCACCCATGCCGTCCATAAGCCCGGAGCATCTGAAATACCTGCTTTCGCACCGGGCCATGGCCTTATCGTTCGCAGTCTTGTGGGCTTTGAGCTTATTAGCAGTCGTCGCGTTATGGGTCGCGCTAATCATGTGGATGCGCAATCGGGTGATCAGGTTTGAAAATGATCGACGCTATTACCTCCGAGACCAGTTCGATCTAGAGCAGCAATCATGAGTTCTAGGACCATGCGTCGCTCAGACCTACGGTCCGGGTGCCGGTGCTGCTGCCGACACTTCCCGGTCCGGAAGGATTGCGCGAGGAACTGGCGGCGTTGCGTAAGGAGATCGTGCCGCGCAGGAAGAAAGCGGGGAGCCTTCTTGGTCCCAACCATGCTGCGGCTGTGGCGTTCTTTCAGCGCGTTATCTGAAGGGTGATGTTCACCGCGCTGCCCAGTGACTTGACGAAGCCTGCGACATACTTCGGCCAGAAGTGGCTGTCCATGTCCCAACGCCCCACGTTGGCGGTATTGACGGCGGTGATCGTCCCCAACGAAATATAATTTCTCGCGATGTCGTTGTTGGCCCCCATGATGTCGATTTCGAAGACCCCCGGTGCGCCGGAGAAGACCACCTCGAACGACAGGCCCCACGGGTAGAATGACCGATTCACGCGGGCCAGTTCGAAGGCAAGGCTGAGCCTGCCGGTGATGCCGGACTCGTTCTGCCAGAGAAACACTTGCTGGTTGCCGCGAAGCAATGCTGCTTGTCCTGTTCCGGCGAATCCGGGCATGTTTCTCCTTACTGGACCGGGGCTGGTCTGCGCCTGCGGGCCTCGTCCTGTAGTTCCCGGAGCGGCTTTGGGTGCGGTGCCGTCGCTGCCGCACCGATCACAGGCCCGGCCACCAGCGCCGGATGCAGGGGAACAGCACGCGGGGCGTTGTACAATCCTTGCGCTACACGTGTCCGAACGGCTGGCCACCGGGCGATATGCCGAGCGACCGCAAGGGGAATGTGGCCGCTCGCTCCCAGCGCAATGTCCGAAAGCGACCAGTGCGCGTTTCGTGCTTCGACCGGCAGACGGCGCTGAATCGCCTTGGCCGCGCCGACGAGGTTCGAGTAGCGCGTGTTCAGTTCCGCCAGTACCGGCACGGCGCTGTTGGTCGCATCCCGAACCGAGCCATAGACAGCGCCCAGCGACTTGTTCGTCGCGTCCTGCAACGGGTCTTCGGTCCACCTGATTCGGTCGCCCACCATGCGCTTGAACTGAATTGCCTTGTAGGGACTCATGCGCATATTTCTGGGGCCAGTCGGTCTCAAGATAACTTCGCCCTTGGCGGTGCGGAACGGCTTCCAGTTCTGAGTAAGTTCCGTTCTGACCTCGCGTAACTTCGCGAATAATGCCCGGTCGCCAGCCTTCACAGCTTCGACCATGGCATCGTCCAGCGGGCGCAACGATCCAGACACGTCCACAACCTTGCTCGCGTTGGCTGGCCGTTGCGCCTCGCGGTCAAGTTGCTGGCCAACATCGGCGAGTTTATCGGACACCCTGTTTCCCACGTCTTCCAAAGTGTTGCCTGTGATTTTTTCGTCAAAGATGGCCTGCGCCGGGTCTTTGCCGAATTTCAGGTCACCGGCCATCGGCCTGATCGTGCGCGTAATCATGCCACGCGGAATAGTTCGGGAGATAAATTCGCTGCGGGCAACCTTCCCGGCTACTTCGGGAGCCGCATACATCGCCGCGTTGCCCGCAAGCGTGCCCAGCGCCCCGGCAATGTCTCCCGTTCCCCACTGCTCGCCCACCCTCTCCCCGGCCTGCGCCGCAGTGGGTCCGACCCCCGGCAGAATGGTCGCCAGCCCGTGGCCCAGCGCTTTCTCTCTGTGCCAAATTTGTTCCTGCGACGGATGTAGGGACCAAGGGTTCGACTGCGCGAACTCTTCCTTGGCCGCATTCGCCTCCGCTTTCATGGGGCCAGTTATGAAACGATGTGCAATGAGGTCGGCTCGGCCAGCGAAGGGGTTGGCTGCTTCAATCTGCGTCTCTTCCGGGTTCTGCGGACCTTCCACCAGTCCGTGATACATCCCTTTGGCTGCGTTCTTGACCACGTCTACTGCGCTCGACAGGAATCGCCTCGCCGCGCTTCCCTTGGGTTCGGTCTGGCCTGCGGGGGCAAAGATCGGTCGGCCTGCGGCATTGGTGCCCGCGACCTTGACGCCCTGCGTGGCCAACCTGATCGGGTCGGGCATCGCATCCAGAAAATTGTCGTCGTGTGCCGATGCGGCAGTGCGCCGCCCGCCTGTCTGGGTCGGATCAGGGATGGTGGCCAGAAAATCGTCGTCGTGTGTTTTGGCTGGCATGTTACGGCCTCACCGCGCTGTATCCCTTGCCTTGTATGTAACCAACGACCTGCTCTTCAGTGGGCGCAGCGGTGCCGAAGTTAGCTTGTGCCTGCTGGGGGTGGTCTCGAAAATACTGCATGACATTGGCCACCGACCGCGCTCCCTTTGTCCCTGTCGCTGAACCGCCCGTGGATGCTGGACCGCTGCCCGCTCCCGATGCGGGCGTAAAGGCGGGCTGACCCTGCCTGCCCTGCGTAAATTGCAGCCGCAACGCGTTGAGCTTGCCATCCATCAGGCGCAGATAGTAGTTGATCGCACCGTGCAACTGATCGGGCGACTCGGAGGAATTAATTTCCTGATTGATCTGCGCGATTTCCGTGTCGGTCGCGCCCGTTCCCTTAAAGGTTTTGGAGATTTCGCCCGCAACGGCTGACTTGACGGTTTCAAAGTTAGTGGGCGCGGGGTCGCCAGTCTCTGCAGCGAAAGCATTCGCGAACTGGTTGAGCCGCTGAACGTCCCCGTTGTTCAGCGCGTCTGCCGTCTCACTTAGAAGCCTCAAGTGATCGATGGAGGTGTTGAAGTAACTGAGGTTTGTCGCGCCCGGTCCGGCCACCATGTACTTCGTAACTGCTTTGTCGATCTGGAAGCCAATACTGGCGGGCGATCCCGCTCCTTGTGCGGCCGCGTCTCCCGCCCGCATGAATGTCACCCGCTCCGGGTTCTGCGGGTCCAAGACCTGAACGTAACGGTCCGCTCCCTGCGCTGCGGCCCGCGCCACTGCCGGGGCGATGATGCGCTTGTTGATATAGAGATCGTAGGCGGCAGCGTACGCCTGATCGTCCGCCGTGAGCGGCTGCCCCAGCGCCCGCTTCTGCTCGATGGCGATATAACGGTCATCCCGGTTAGTCGGAACTGCCAGCCTGCCAAGCTGGCTCTGTTCTGTCTTCCACTGTTCAAACGTGCCCCGATATTCCGGGCGCAGCTTTCTGTACGCTTCAAAGTCCGCACGCGTTCTCGTGTCCGCGCTCTCCGCTCCCGTCGCGGTCCATCCGGAAGGAATTAAATCCGGACGCGAGGCATCGAACCATTGCTTGGAGCCGTCCGGCGAAACGTACTCTTTCCATGCCGGTTTGGTCTGAGCTAATCCGAAAGTTTTTGTAATCAGATCATTGAAAAACTCTGCCTTCTGTTCAGAGCTGGCGTTGGGATTGGCGGCTGCGTAAGCCTTCACCGACTGCTGTATGAAAGCCAGATTCTTGCGGCTGTCTGCCTCGGCTTCTTCTTCCGGCGAGGTTCCTGCCTCTACATCGAGAGCCGCCGCCTTCCGCGCCCGGTCCCGCTGCGCCTGCAACTTGCGCTGGTAAGGCGTCATCGATGCAGCCGCTGGCACAACTCGGGGCTGACTGGTCCCCGGAATAGTAACTTCCGAACCGGGTAATTTAATTGTGGCTTCCGGCGTTCCCGGTTCCAACGGCTTTCGAAGCTGTGCGGACTGATAAGAAGAAGTGGCTGGAAGCGTAACCGCCTGCGCTTCCGGCTTGATGGTTGTGTCGGCGGTCGTGCTCGCTGGAATCTCAATTGAGGCCGGGACTATCGGCTTATTGCGCGTGATTAATTGCTTGAGCCAGCCCCAGTCCTTTTGGAGTGCGCCGGGGGCGTGGTCGGGGTGGTAAACCTGCTCAATCGCACCCTCGATGTCGGTCAGCGCCTCCATGGCCCGCTCGCGATGGTCTCCGCTCAGGGACGGCATGGCGTGCGCTAGTTGCTGTCGCTTCGCGTATAGGTCGCTGACTTTTGCCTGACGCTCTTCGTCTGACAACATCTCCTTGCGGGCGCGGCGCTCAGCCAACAGACCTGCCGCCGTATCCCATCCCGATTGCCATGCTTGCTGGTTGGCCATAACCTACTCCGCTCCTAAGCCGCTAAGTCCTAGTTAGTCCTGCCGCTCTGCTAACTCAGTGCGGATCGCTTGCCTCGTTGCGGTTCTGCGTTCTGTTTCGTTAAGCGCCAGCGGATCGGGCAGTGTTCCGGCTCGCACTGCTTTTGCCACATCGCCGAAGCGGCTCTCCATGGGACGACGCATGTCGGGGTTGCTGCCGACGCGTTCGCTCCACTCGCGGTCCTTTCGGGCCTCAACCTCTTTTACGATGGTGGCGCGTTCGCTTTCCTTGGCCTGCTTCTCCAATTCCTGCCGCTTCTGATCCCAGCCAAAGGTGCGGGCCGCGTAGGTTTGCGGATCAAGCTTCACCGCGTCGGCCCGCTTGACTAACTCGGAGGGAGAGATAGGCAGCGGCTGATTGAACAGGCGCTGATGCTCCCACTGGATGTCGGTTAACACGCTCACGGCATCCCCGGCCCGCTGGTAAACCTGATTCACATCGAAGGTCGGACTGCCGGGAGTGGAGCCGGGAGTGTTGGCCACGTAGCGTCCTTGGCCATCGCGGGGCGTCGGTGCGTTCGCAGGCACAAAGCCATTGGCTCGCGCCGCCTCGTTCTGGGTTTTGTAGAACGCCACTTCCGCCTCCATTCTGACTCGCTCATTGTCAAGCCTTGTCCTTTCCTCATCCCATGTCGTCAGCGCTGGGGCGATCTGCGACTCGTAAAAATCGCGATTACTGCGCTGCGCCAGTTCCGCCGCTTGGCGTTCCTGCTCTGCGGCACTAATCACGCCATTGAACGCGGTGATGGCTCGGGGTTCGAGAGACCTGATCTGGTCATCGGTGAATCCGCTTTGTCTCAACACTTCTTCGACAGTCATTTTATTTCTGCTCCTTAACTTGGTCTGGCGACTTACTCACTTAGTAGCGTCGGATGGATACACATCGCTGAGTGACCTAGAGCGGCTACCCGGCGTGGCTCCGCGTGGCGTGTAATAGCGTTTGCCGCTCGTGGCCGCTGTCGCTGTCCGGGGCTGAAGCATGCCGCCGTCAGCGGCTCCCTGTGGCGTGGACCCGTCCGTGCAACGCTCAAGGTTGGGCTGCGCGATTGGGTGCGGCTCCGGAAAGCTGCCGTCCACGCACCTCTCCAGCGAGGGCGCAGACTCCTGTCCCAGCCGCTCCTGTACCTGCTCCGCCGTGACAGGCGGCACCGTCAGCACGATGCGCTGAGGTGGGGGCTGGGAACTTAGTGTGCCGACCACAAGATCGGCAACCACCTGCACTGTATCGAAATCCGTCAGTTGCAGGTTGATCGTGACCGTGGCTGCATAGGACAAGTAACTGTCTGTGCCGCGCAGATCGCATGACTTGGACAACTGCTCTCCGATCCGGTCCAGCAAATCGTTGATTACTTCCGCGCCATTGATCCTGCCCGGCGCGGAGACCGGTTCCATGATGGCTTCCATCACGCCACCTCGCTATCTTGCATTCGCTGTTGCTCTCGTTTTAAGTCGCGGAATTTTCGGAGCAGATCGGCGCGGGGGCTAATAACTTCGGTCCCGGATTCAATGCTCGCGATGGTCCGAATCGAACAATGTAGATAGTCCGCCAACGCTTTTTGGGAAAACAAGAAGTTCCTGCGAAAGCTTTTCCATTGATCGGCGCGTTGGCGGGCGAGTTTCCGATCCGCGACAGTAGCGGATGGAGTGCGGGGCGGGAGGGGCTTCTTCGGCATGGTACTTGTCTCCAAAATGAAAATGGCCCAGAACCGGACGCTCTTTCTGCGCCGCTGATTCTGAGGCCATTGCGTATTCCCGGTGGGAGTTACCCCGCCGAGAGTGCATGTATCACTCTGCCACAAGACTGCATCGGAACCACACGGACAGTCAAGCGCCTTCCGAAAAGAAAACCCCGATGATGGCGCACCGGGGTTTGGCTCTTGCTTAAAAAGGAGTATCCTGCACGCCATCACACACCGGTCCTGTTCGCGCTGGGCCAAGGTGCGGCGAACTGTTGGAGGAGACAGGGGAGAAGAAGCAGCGGGCGACGATCAAAAGAGCTACTGGGTGGGCAAGCAGCTTGAGTACCAGAAGAAGCCCGTGGGTAGAGCCGATGCCCAAAGGGGTCAAAATGGCCACTTTGGGAAGGGCGAAAAGGACGACCTTAAAACCCGCCAGTCTGTTGCTGAGCAGCGCCACACCAGCGAGCGCACCGTCAGCCGCGACGTGCAGTTCGCTCGTGCTGTCGATACCATCGCCAAGCTGGGCGACGAGGTAAGGACGGAGATTCTCGACGGCGACCTGTTCGACGAATCAGGGTGGATTCTACTCAATGCGGCAAAATCACAATGGCCCATTTGTGTGTTTTGCTAATTCCGTGATAACGGGCCATTTGCAGAACATATCTCGCACCACAGTGATGAATGTTGTAACTCGCACTTATTGTAGTTATAAGTGGGTTGCTTGAAAAATTGATTGACCCGGCGTACTCTTTGGTACGTCGCATTCTTGTATGACAAGAGGACAAATGCCCATAACGTTCCGACTCGAAAACCTGCTTGAAAAACGATTGGACGCGCTGGCCAAGCACACCGGACGGACCCGCACGTATTACCTGCGTGAACTTGTTGCGAAAGGCATCGACGACTTGGAGGACTACTACAAGAATCAGCACGTTCGCAAGAGCGAACAGGTTATTCCCACCCCGCAGGTGAGGCGGCGTAAAGCCTAAATAGCCACTACATTCGGACTGGTGCGAAGCCGACACCCGGCGGCGCAGCGCCAGAGGTGTGCATTCGGAAAGGGACAGAATGACGGGCGTAAACGATATGAGTGGCGCAACGATTGAGTTCGGAATACCGATTCACCCTGTCTGCGGAATCGTCCCACTGATGGACGACCAAGCCTTGGCGCGTCTCGAAGACGACATCCGCGAAAACGGTCTCCGGGTGCCCTTGGTGACCCATGATGGGATGCTGATAGATGGACGCAATCGCCTCATCGCATGTAATCGCGCCGGGGTGACGCCCCGCTTCCAGCCATGGGACGGTAAAGGATCGCTGGTCAAGTTTGCATGGTCGATGAATGGCGCACGCCGCGACCTTACCCCCAGCCAGCGGGCGGCGGCGGCAGTGCTGATGCTGCCGATCTTGGAACAGGAAGCAGCGGCGCGAATGGCCGAAGCTGGCAAGCATGGCAAGGAAGGCGGTCGTGGGCACAAGAAAACCCCTAGTCAAAAAGTTGACTCAGGGTTTAGTCCTGATCGCAACGAAGGTAAGGCGGCGGCGGAAGCGGCGGCGATAACAGGCGCAAATCGTCAGTACGTTGCCGAGGCCAAAAAGTTGAAAGAAGAAGACCCGGAAGAGTTTGAGCAGGTGAAGACGGGAAAAATCACCATCACTCAGGCGACCCGTAAACACCAAGAACAGCAGCGAGAGAAAGGGACGCAGGCCACGCGTCGCCGCAAGCCCGCCCCATACCAGCCCGACAACCCTCAGACCCGCTTCCGGAAGCGCCACATTAGCTACATCGAAGCCTTGGTCGCCCTGCCGCAGCCGGTCAGCGTAGAGACCATGGCGAAAACGTGCGGCCTTTCAGTACAGAACATGGAGAAAACCGCCACCCTCTCGAATTGGTCACTGGTCCCTTGGTTCAAGGTCAGCCCCGTGTCGTCGGATAAGTCCCTATACAACCTCAGAATGGATCGATACCTCCACGCCGTTTGCGAAGACCCCGTCCCCCGGCCCTCCTTGGCTAATGCCAAAAGTGCGGCTGAACTTAAGACCATCATCATCTCTCTCGGCGATCTGATCCGGGAAATAGAGAACCGACAAGAAGACATGAAAATTAACCGCAACCCCGATTGGAACCCGGTAATCGTTCAAAAGGTCGAACTGGTGTATTTGATCGAGTTTATTCTGAAGGAACTCAAAAAGTTAGCCGGAAGTTACTAACTCACCGGGAGGAGAAACATGAATGAGGAAGAATTCACAAACATTATCCAAGAAGGCATGGCGCAGATTTTAATTCTGGCGCTGGAGCAGGGATTCACTTTCCCGTTGCATGTTACCACCACATCGGCGGACGGGCAGGGGATGACGTGCATTTATCCGGTTGCGGATGGGGACGGGGTCATCGTAGAGGAGCACCTTGATCCAGATGGCCGACGGCTCATTGATCCCTACAAGCTGGTGGTGCGGGAGTGGGATAAAGAGGCGGGCGTGGCACGGGAGCGGGCGCTCAGATTGGTCGTCACGGCGGGCGGCTCGCCGCAGGTTCAGTGATGGAGGGCATGCCATCACGAGTCCCGGAGACTCATTCAAAAGTCTCAGATTTTCAAGTCCGTCGGCCCGACACCTTGCAATTCCAGAGCGTGGAAGGGCTGACGCGCATGGCCGGGGTCAGTGAATACCTGCTGCGCAGGCTCATCCTCAAGGAGGTGGTTGACAACTCCCTCGATGAGATGGATCGCGTGGGCGGCGATGCAGGCTCTGTCACCGTCCGCCGCGTTGGCGATGACACTTACATCGTCGCGGACGAGGGGGGCGGCATCGATCAGAATCCCAATGTATTGCGCGACCTGTTCTCTACAAACCGCCCCATGGTGTCGGGGAAGGTCCTGCGCAAACCATCACGCGGCACGCTGGGCAACGGTCTGCGCGTTCTGGTTGGCGCTGTCGCCCTGTCTGACGGAACAATCATCGTTGAATCGCATGGCCAGCGCACGACGTTGCGACCGCAAAGCAGAGGCGTCACCGGGATCGTCGAGCAGACTCCCGTTCCGCGTAGGCTCGGCACCAAGATCACATTCACTCTGGACGAGATCATCCCGCGTGACGATCTCGATCTTATGGATGCCGAGGCGGCGATCAACCTTGCCCGCGCTTCCGGCCCGCCTTATACCCGCCTCCCCTCACCGCGCTGGCTCGACCTTGATTACCTCGCCGAAGTCTTCGCCGTCATCGACCCGGACTCGATCACAGTTCGCCAGTTGATAGAAGGGCTGGACGGCTGCTCGGGTGCCAAGGCGGGAAAGATCGCCGCTTCTTTCGGCAAGGGACGCACCTGCCGCAGCATGCACGAACCGGAGATCGCCGCGCTGCTCAGACAGATGCAATCCGCCCGTGTCGTTAAACCGAAATCGCTCGGCCCCATCGGCGATTCCGCTTTCGGCGAGGCATTCGACGGTTACATCGTCGTCGAGACTGAGCTTGACCACGGCGCACACGAGCCACGCGCTCGCATCCCGGTGCTGATCGAGGCTTGGGCCAGCGTGAACAGCCGCCGGGGCGGTGAGGCAACCCTTGAGGTCTACTGCAACAGGACACCTATGGTGGGGGGCGCGAATGCAGTACGAGGCCAAGGCGGCATTCGGATATCCGGTGCGGGCCTCAAATACGACGGTGCGATGATGGAGGTTGACGGTGGGGATTGCGATCTGATCGTCGCAGTCACATCGCCGTTCATCCCCACCACGAGTCTGGGCAAGGCTCCTGATCTGTCGCTACTACAGCCGGACATTGTCGAGGCGCTGCGCCGCGTTTTCGTGAAGAGCCGCAATCGCTTACCACCGGACCCGGCGCAGCCCAAGCCGCCGAAGTCGGAATCGCCACCCAAGAAGCCGAAGCCGGAACCGTATCAAGCATCGGGACCGCTGGCGAAACTGCTCGCCAAGGAAGCGGAGGAAGCCGGAGAGTCACCGCTCGATTTGCTGGTGCTCTCGCCCCGGTACGATCCGTTCAACGAGACCGAGACGAGCCGTCGCGACGCGGAATGGTTCGCCAAGCAGGTCAAGCGTTTCCTGCCGGAGGATCGCAACGTCCATCTGCGCGGCATGTACTACCGATGTCTGGCGGCTGGCAATGTCCTCTTGCCGGACGGCACGCCCTTCGAGGGTACAGCCGCCAAAGCCAAGCTGATCGAGACGGCTGGCAAAGCCGCACGCTGGCTGGGGTTGGTCGCATTTGAACGGATCATTGATGAGCGGTCCGCGCCCCCCGAAATCTACGTCCCCAAGGAGAGACAGGACGATGCGACTGACGATCCGATCAGCCGGGAACTGATCGTTTCCGATGGGAGAGAATCGCTCGACGAGCCGCTCGGCGTGCCGGAACTCGACCTTCTTCTTCCTACACTCTCGATCTCCCATCCGAAGCTACCCCGTCAGCCGTTCCGCATCTGCATGATTGGCGAGAAGGTGTCCCTTGGCGAAGTTCTCCGGCCCATCGCCGAGGAAGTGCAGGGGGAATTGCTGCTGACCACAGGGGAGCCAAGTGAAGCTGCGGTTTTCGGAATCGCCAGCCGTGCCGCAGCCGATGGCAGGCCCCTTGTAATCCTCTACTTCGTCGATTTCGATCCGTCGGGATGGCAGATGCCCATATCGGTCGCTCGCAAGCTTCAAGCGCATATTTGCCGCCAGTTCCACGATCTCGATGTGCGGGTAATCCGGGTTGCACTGACTCTCGAACATGTGATCGAGTTCGAGCTTCCGGATTCGCCGATGAAGTCTGGCGAGAAGCGAAAAGACGCGTGGTTCAAAAGGTGGGGACGCAATCAGGTGGAGATCGACGCTCTCGCCGCGTTGCGCCCAGAGGTGCTCGACCAGATCGCGAGGAACGCTGTCGCCCCCTACTTCGATTGGACTTTCGAGAGCCGGTACGCCGAGGCGATGGAGATGCCCGAGGAGCATTTAGATTGGTTTCTCGATCAGCCTGTGTATCGGAAGGCTAAGGCTTTCGTCGGGAAGGTATACAAGCTGGCGGTTCGGGAGATGGCCGCGCTGAATGCTGCGATATCTTCGGCGGTCGATGCGATGCGCCACGTCGTGGAAAACGAGGCACCTGACTTATCCGACGTGGTGGTCGCGCCAGAGTTCGGAGACGACGAACCCGAGGAGGCCGTCTTCGATTCCAGCGATAAATTCGTCCCCGCGACCCAAAAGTTACAAAACCTTAAAGCTCTATCCGCTGAGGATGACGACGACAGCGAAGATCAAGAAGGAGAAGACGATGATGGTTAGTTACTACTTGCAGCGGGAGCGCCAAGTCGGCGCAGTTTAAAACAGGAGGGAGGGGCCGATGGGAGAGAAGAAGATCACGCGGCAGGAGATCGTTCCGGGGCGTGTTGTCGATCCGATAACTGGGGGAGACGATATGGACAGTTGCTGCCGGTCGGGACGACTGATTCTTGCTGATGCCAAGTTCTGCCAGCGGTGATGGCCCGTCAGAAAACCCGGTCCCCTCGAGTGACTGCGTTTTATTTCCTCGTCCGGATTCAGCAAAGATTGGTTCACTCCAGCAGATTTGTGCTCTCTGCGACGCTCTATAGGCCGTCTGGCATCATCTATCGCAGGGCAGCAAGAGCCGGTGGAAGAGATCAGTGCGCGGAAGCCGGTTTCACGCAACAACTAGGTTTTGCGTAGAAACTGGGTTTTGCGCAGAAACTGGGTTGCTTTTGCGCCGAAGCGAACAAAGCGAGACCTCTTTGCTCTCGACGATGGCGATCTGCTCCGCATGGACCAATCTTCTGTGACGCCTGCCGATGGAGAACACGCGGGGCCACGATCAACCATAAAACAAGTTTTATGTTGTGGTAACCGCCCTTAGTAATAACAACCCGCCAAGTTGGTAATATCGACTTCCCGGACGACCGAGGACTAACAATGATTGACCATGCTAAGGGGTCATATAATTCGACGAATCACCATCCGGGCGACAGGCGACCCCATCGCAACAGCGGCGAGCCTTGCAGCCAAAGGCGAACCGGAAGATGCTGTTCTGATTTCGATTAAGTAATAACAAAAGAAAGGACATCAAATGAAGAGCACGGCCACCTGCACCATCTCGTTCGAAGATGGCACCGAGGTCACCCACACCAACGTCGTCTACTCGAAATGGGAGGCAAAGCACCGCTTCATAGTGCAGCGCTACGCCCCCGACAATGAATCACGACTCCAGACTTTCATCTACAAGCGGAAAAACATCAAACACACGCTGCGCGAACAGGACTACACCGAGGCCATTGATCTGACCGAGAAGCCCAGCCCCGACGAGGGTCTGGACGATCTCAAGCCAGCGTCCATCTATATCAAGGAGGGCCTGACCAACCGCTGGATCATCACCTACGGCCCGCGCCAAGACCTCGCATGGACAGGCCAGCGCTGGATGCCGCACATTGGCGGTCGAACCATAGGCTTAGGGAAAACGCCGATTTCCAACTTCGCGAGCCGCAAGCAAGCCGAGGCTCACGCAAAAGAGCGCTTTCCTAATGCGGCATTGGAGTAGCCGACGAGGAGAGGTCTGAATGATCACCATCAAGATGACGCAACATGAATTGAACGCCCTGCTCTCCTTGGCCATGGACCGGCTGCTGGAGAAGGAAAACCCGATGCTTCAAGACGCGCTGGAGTGGACTGACGTGGTTTCCGGCGAGAAGGTCACCATTGACGACCTCGTAACGCTACTCAGCCGAGGAGGCTACCGATAGCGGCGAGGTGTCAAGCTGAATTGCAAGTTACGGGGGAGCAAATGAGCGACAACGATTGGGACGCGCTGCTGAAGAAGCTGAAGACGGAAATCGGATCAGTGGAAAACTTCGTGGTGAAGAGGATAGGAGACCCAATGAAGAACAGGCCAGACACGCCCGAGGGAGTCAAGGAACTCACCATGATGATCGAAGGGGAACGCATCTCGTGGGAGAGAAGGTCGCCGAAACTCAAGCGTGACATCACCATCTATCTGCAAACACTGACGCCGGAACAGGTCGAGCGCCTGAACCAGATCGAACAGGAACTGATTGAGATGGCTTACGAAGCGGAAGAGGAAACCAGAACCAAGACCGTATTGAAAGGAAAGTGAAATGGCGACACGGAAAAAGAGATTTGAGCAACTGGTACAGGAGATTAACGTCCACCATGACGCCATGGCCACCACACGCAAGAAACTGGCGAAGCTGCTCAAGGACTCGGAGAAGTTACTCGCCGCCACCAAGAAGCTAAGAAAGGGAAAGTAAGTGATCGACCATGAGCTTTAAGATGTCCCCGAGTCTTGCTGGGCAGCAATTCTATCGACTCACAGTTCTGGTCGATGATGGAACGCTCCACTACACCGCTGGTGGCGAGTTTTACCGCCTTGTGACGGTCCGATGCGAATGCCCAGCTAAAACCATTAAGGTAATTCGCAGAAGCCACCTGATAACCGGCCACACCCAGTCCTGCGGATGCCTGCGGAGAGAATCGAGAGCAGAGGCCAACCGCACGCACGGGAAGACCGGAACGCCAGAATATTTGTCGTGGGCGAACATGACGCAGCGCTGCCTGAACAAAAACAACACCGAGTATCACAATTACGGTGGACGCGGGATCAGGATATGTGCTCGCTGGCGGCGCTTTGAGAACTTTTATATCGACATGGGGCCGAGGCCGATGGGGACTGAAATTAACCGCATCGACAACGATGGCGATTATTGCAGGGCCAACTGTGAATGGGCACCCCTTGGCAGGCAGATGGTAAACAAGCGCTACGCCAAGAATCACAGCAGTGGACACAGGGGCGTTCAGAGGTGCGGTGACAAATGGCGAGTTGTGGTTGCTCAGAAATATGTAGGTCAGTTTCCTACAAGAGCGGAAGCCGTGCGGGTTGCAAACTGGAAATATCGCCAATTATACGGTGACGACTTGCCGATGTTCCAAGAACACAATCCCTTGCCGCCCGACTACACTCCGCCGCATGTGATGAATACCGTGGAGCGCAGAGCGGCGAACATCACCGGAAACAGGTATGACCATCTGCTAGTGAAAAACGGCGATTACGCATACTGCCAGTACGGCAGCGGGGAGCAGCGGTCAAGGATGATTCTTGTCGAGTGCGATTGCGGAACAATCAAGTGGACCAACAGGCAGGCCGTGCTGGACGGGCGCACCAAGACCTGTGGACATGGCTGTCCCTACAAGAAGAGAAGAAGCGGCCCATACAAAGGAAATGAGCGCCACCCGGTGGCGGAACAAATACCATGCAAAAAAGCCCCTACAGCGGCAAGGTAATTCCCAGTAAGCGGATGATCCTGTGGTGCAGGGAGCACCAGAAATGCTTTTGGTGTGGTCTGCCGACCCGGCTGGTTGATGGAAAGGCGTGGGACACGGCCACCCTAGACCACATTGTGCCCCGCTACAAGGGCGGAACCAGAGACGAGAGCAATCTGGTCTCTGCGTGCCGACTCTGTAACAGCAGGCGGAGTTACGAGGACGCGAAGGGACTGCCGGAAGGATCGCTGCTGGGACGATACCAGTCGCGCCGGAAACGTGGTGGCGGCACATATGTCACCAATCAAGACAAGGAGGAAAGTCAGTTGAGTAAGGACTCGATGAGCGATCTACAGAAGGAAAGCAAGGCGCAATTGGAAAAGCTGCGCCTGATGACTGAGGGTGAACGCATATCGTTCACCACCACCCGACCCAACTACCGGCAGAGCATGACGATCTACCCGGACAAGCTGACGCCCGACGAGCGGCAGGAACTGGACACGATCAAGACCCGGCTGATGGACATGGCCACCGACGCCAACGAAGAACTCACCAACGTGCTCAAGAAAGATGCGAGGTAAGATGGATCAACTCACCTTCGCCGCAACCGTAATCCAGAGGGCACACGCCCAAACCATCGCCAACAAACTGAAGTGGGATGGGCACACCGGAGGCCACGCCCTCGCGCAGCTTCTCCCCACCATCCGGATCAGCATCGAGTTCGACGAGCAGGATGTCGAATCCGCGATCTGGAAACTCCTATCGCTCCGCCAATCAAAGCGCGAGACCGGCCACATCCCGTAACAGCACGCCTCAGGTCTAGCGGCCACTGGAATGTTCTTCGGAGCTACGTTCGCTCTCCACGGCGTCCTTGTCCAGTTTCCCAGTGATCATCGTCCGATACTGAATCGATTGCAGAAAATGCGTCTGGCCGACTAGATCAAATTTCAAAGCGATCTTATACTCCCATGGACTGGGCGCACCGGGACCGATAATGCTGCTGAAGCTCTGGGACGACCCCTTTGGAGCCAGCGTCACGAAGTTGCCTCTATCATCGTGACGAACCGAGTAATCACCAGCAGGAAAGGTCTCGCCTGCGACCCTGAAGTTAAAGGGAACCTTGATAGTGGTTGTTTCCGCTACCGCAGGGTTTGCTGCCAAAGCAGCAGCCATGATCACGGCGGGCGCTAACGCGAGACGGGAATGTATGAATTGCATAAACTTCAATCTCCTTGTAGGCCACACTAACGAAATTCAGATCGGGTGTCGTCAAGTTCCCGTCCAAAATCAATCAAATTAAGGGGCATCAGACGACCAGCTAACAAGCGGAAAATGGAAGGTGTCGAGTGTCACATCTTGTGGCGCAATCTCTTGGTTATCATTTCCTGCTGGGTACCGAGAAAGCACGGATATCGTCCCGCGTTGCGCTGGGGCGAAACGGCGGCCCCATGTGTGTGATCCGGATGTCCGGTTTCAACTTTCCCGGCGGTGATACATAATGGCTGCTATGCAGGAAGTGCTTTCCAGACCCGGTGAATCGGGCAAACCGGTAACAGAACAAGAGTATTGGACGTTGGAACTCCTCGACCGGACCGAAAGTTGGCGACCGGGGTTTGCTGTCCAGCAGGCTCGTGGCTTCTGGAGCGAAATCGACCGACAGTTTATGTTCGATGAAATTGAGACGGAGCTATGTCCCTTACTTATCGATGCTGAAGCACGATATGAGGCTCGGAGGCTTGCACTCGTGAAGAAGGGCTTCGTTCATTCGGATATGGATTTCTAATAGCGAAAAGCCTTTCTTGCGGATCATTCAATATTGCGGTATTGTGTTCGCACCAATCATTCGAGGTGCCTTATGGTATGCAAGAGACAATTATGGCTCGCGTTGCTTTTGTTACCGCTTCTCATTGGCCCGACGAGCGACACGCTGTATTCGACCTGCACCGGGAGCGATCCCTGTACAGCATGCAAGAACTGCAAATATTGCAAGCACTGCGCCAAAGAGGGTGGGACATGCGGCGTCTGCAAGGGCCATCTTGCGCATTTGGTCTCACACCGATAGGAGAAAGACGATGCGGTTGATGACTGCCGCAGGACTGGTGATTCTCTGCGCCACGACTGGCGCTCAAACGATTCCTACCTCAGACGCGGCAAAGCATTTAGGGGAACAAGGGACCGTATGCGGTCGGATCGCCAGTGAACATAGAGCGACCAGCAGTCGAGGGACACCGACGTTCATCAATCTAGACAAACCTTACCCGAATCAGGTGTTCACGGTTCTTATCTGGGGAAGTGACCTGTCGAAGGTTGGAGCGATCCCATCCAGCGGTATGCTGTGCGCCACGGGCGAGATCACTTCGTACCGAGGTACGCCCGAAATCGTGGTCAAGGATGCAAAGAGATGGTACGTCCCGAAGTAACTACATGATTTCCCAAGCGGAGCGGTTTGAGTGTGTTTCTGGCCGGTGCTATCGTACGGCCAGAATCTTGTAGGTTTCCGACTGGAGTTTCTTTCCGTCGAGGCTGACGGGCCAGAACAGTTTGGCCCCATCGCCGTGGAATTCCGCTTGGATGGTATCGACCAATGGGACGCGGCAACTGCGCCGGTTGCCGATAGGACCAGCCATGTGTTCGGCGAACTTGTAGGCGCAGTTCACCACGGCTGTGCGGCCATCGGGAAGTTGCAGGGTGAGGGTCGCCCCAGATACCTGAAAATTCGCGGCAGCGGACTGGGCGGCAGTGGCATAGGAGTTGGAAAAGTAAGTGGCGTAGGAATACGTCTGCTCGCTGTCCTGATGGTTGATGATTTTCACGGTCACCCGCTCAGCCTTTTCGGCCAGCAGCAGAGAGGAAGACAAGGCAACAAAACAAAGCCATTTTTTCAACGAAATTCCTTTCGGTTACACATGTTGCGGATGGTTCTCTCTTGAACGGCGAAAAGGGGCTAGCCCCTTCGCTAGCCCCTTTGCGTTTATCGCGTTCTGAAGCTTATTTCGATGGAACGTTTCTGCGCCAAGCGTCAACTACTTGCCCACGAAATTCAAGATTAACAGTGATTCTTGCGGTGGAAAATGACACGAATGGGGCAGGGATACCGCAGCCGAAATAGGGGTATCACGCCGATTCGCACCTCCATGCGGTTCGTTCTTCCGCTTGTGCTTCAGCCAGTCGCCTTCGGTACTGTCGCGCAGAGGCTCAAGGCTGGGTACTGTTGCGGATGCTCTATCTCCAGCGGCGCTCGCCCCACGCCGGGTCTGGGTCGTCCTCGTCCACCAACCCATCCATATGCGACATCAGCGCGTCCAGCAGGGCCGCGCCCTTCTGATAGTAAGCCAAGGTTAGGTCTTCCGGACTGGGGATCATCTTCCCGCCATCCGCCCTCGTCAACATCTGGCCCAGCCTTTCTTCCCCGCCCTCCAACCAAGCCCGATGTAGTTCGTCCAGCGTCGGCCCTTGCTGCTTGGGTTGCTGGCTCTTGCTTTCCTGTTGCTGGTCCATAGCAGCGTGCGCGGGCGGTGGCGCGTCCTGTCGCGGGTCGGGCCTCTGCTGATTGTCCATATATCGTCTCTCCAATGCCTGCTTGGTTCACGCTCGATCCGGCGGATGCGTGAACTGGGCGTCAACTAAGGGGTCACGGTCACGTTAACGCCGTGTTCATGGCCCCAACTCGTGGACAGTCAGTCGCAACTGAAGCAGCGGGCGCTTTCCCGGCGATGAAATTTAGAACGGTTTTAGAGGCCAATCATCAGGAGGCTTGGCCTTGAGGCTGGAGGCCAGATTCCGTGTGCATCCACGCGACATCATCGAATGCGGCAATCAATGTCGGTAGTTCTTTTTCCACAAATTTCTTCCATGCTTCTGCAAGCTTCTCGTCAAATGCCTCATCCTCCAGCCCGTAGGCGCTCTCCGGAAGGAGTCTTTGCTTGTAAATCATCGTCCATTGCGGGTAGAGCTTTGTGGCACCCGTGAACGGTTTGCGTTGCGCCAGTTCGAATAGCTTTTCTCGAAGCTCGCTTGGGCCGGGACCGATAATCAACTTTGCAACAAGCCAGCCATCAAGGTTTTCGACCTCGAACAGGAGCATTCTCCCACTTAAAGTCCAACCCGATCCCTTTTTCAAAACTGCTGTGTCGAGCTTCTTGGGTAAAAACCGAATGTATGACTTACTACAGTGGTCTAGTATGAGTTGGTCATTCTTGCTAATTTCGTGTTCGAGGAATTCCCTGACGTGCTGCACTCGGTCGGGTCTATGCTCATAAATCAAATCAAGTGCCGCCTTATGCCTCGCATAAAGTTTCTTACACAGTTCTGCAATCTGTGATTCGGACAAGAAATGCCTCCTTAACATCTCGACGTAATGCTCAATCAGCACCCTAACATCAGAGTCAAGTGCCTTGCCGCGCAGGTCAAGAATTGATGTGAGTAACTGGCAGACTTGGTTGTATCCAATAGCGATGTATCGTTCATCTTTTGGATTGTCGCCCTCGACTGTGAGATAAATGGGAACGATCTGCCATTCTGCGTGTTCCCTGTTCACCGTTGAGAGGTACCGCCTAAGTTGGTCATCGTGTTCAGTGCTGCCAATCTTGTTCTCGATAATGACGGCGAGATGGTGTGTCTCATCCCGGATAAAGATATCGATATTCTGCCATTCACAGTGAACCTCCGCCTCCGTAAGGTTCCACACATCAATGTGTATGGGCGTGACGCCATCGATACGTCCTGTCAGTGCCTTTTGAAGAAGCGCCTTTATGAAAACATCGCCCAGCCCGTGGTTTTGCTGCGGGCATAGCAAATATGCAAGAAATGCAGAGTGCCGCACCTCTTGCCGCATAAGGTTCAATGCCTCGAAAAGGTTGAACTTTCCAAGCAGAAGTTCCAGAGCGTGGATGTCGCTGTCTGCAACTAACTCCTGAAGTATGCGATAAGTCCGTGCCTCGGATTCAGCAGCGATTTGATTTGAAGGGCTACTCATGGCCTTCGTCCTTTGCCGTCGCGCTTGCGTATTTCATTTCCACCGAGCGGATGCACTACCGTTTCTAACCTTTTTAACTGGTATCGTTCGAATCCTCTACGGCATGGCGGCATACAGTCCGCCGCCTCGCCTTGCGTAAGAATCGAAGATGTGCTGGTAAACGACTTCGCACTTCTTTTCATAAAGCTCCGGGGAATACGTTCGCGGCAGTTCATCCAGAACGGTTTCAATGGTGAATCGCACCGCCGCCCGTGTGGCCTGCCGTTTCTTTCAATCCAGCACGAGTTTTTTTCACTTCGCGTTCCTCAGCCTTGGTCAGCGCGACCTCTGGCCTAGTCAGCAGGTCGAAGATGGTCAGTTCCTCCTCGGTCAGTTCCTCGCTGATAACTCGTTGTGGTTTGCGCTTTAACGGGAACAGGCTGGTCCCAAACTTAGCCTCCTATGAAACTATTCTGCGCCTAGTTCAAGTGATCGCTGGCGTCGGAATGTGCTTCGGAACGGAAAGGCTTAGTGCCTCCGGCGGTTCGATTCAAACTGTCCGCCGCTCAATGTGGCTCTATCTCCTGATTCGTAATCGACAGGGATTGGAGGATAATCGGCCTCGCTCGTTACCCACACTCGCAAATCAAGCGAGATTCCCTCTTGCCAGATACACAATGGTATTGTGTTCGTGGAACGATCTACGTAAAGCAACGGTGTGCTCTTCCCCTGCACTTTCCCCCAAAGCTCAGACCGGTTCAAGGGAATGATTACTGTCAGCTTTTGATCGTGGATTTCGAAGTGAAAAGGCCCATCGTCTTCATCGAGGAATATGTCTGGAGGCTGAGCCGCTAAGGGAGACGATGTTCTCGGTTGCGCAATGAAGCTTAAATGGACCCAAAAATCCGCCCCTCGTTTGTATGGTACTTTGATTCGAGCGGACTGATAACCGAATGTGTGCTCCCGAAATCCCCAATGCTTCGAATAATCTGCAACCAGCCTCAATGCCGTGCGTGTATTGGTGTAGCTGGGTTTGAGGTCCGTTCTAGCAGGTTTATCTTGCATGGCACTCTACCTCGCGGCATCATAGTCCTGTAGATTGGTCCGTCAACATCGAATTCTACTCCCGAAGTGCTCATCGCGTGGCACGATTCCATGCGATTCGCTTCACTGGGCAGCGCAATCTGGTTGTCAAAGAAGGATGCTAGAGACGCCAAGCCGCAGATGAAATCGCCATCGCCCGACGCTTAGAGTCGCTGCGCGGGCGAGCAATGTATGCTGCCGTTTTGCCTCGGGGCAAGACATGGCAGCGGTTCTTCCTGCCCGAATTGAAGCACCAACAACGACCTGTTCCTATGCCGAAACATTGGACGTACTCGAACTGCCTTTTTAGCCTCTCCCGAGCAGTTTCGATTCGTTCCCGACATCTAAGGTTGGCGGGTGCGATTCCCCGGTGTGCTGTTTCTCGGCGTGTAGTACCGCTTGCGGGCCTTCGGTGGTCCGGAGTGAGCCACTGGCGCAGCGCCATCGACCGAGCGCTCCAGAGACGGCGTAGGCTCCAGCCCCAGCCGTGCCTGTACCTGCTCCGGCACGACGGGCGGCACCGCCAGCGCGATGCGCTCCACCGGCTGTTGGGAACTTAGTGTGCCAACGACAAGATCGGCAACCACCTGCGCGGTATCAAAATCCGCCAGTTGCAGGTTGATCGTGACCGTGGCTGAGTAACTCGCGCGTACGAATCGCTCTGGCGCAAGTCGCATGACTTACTCAGCCGCTCGGCGACGCGGTCGCACAAGTCGAGAATAATTTCCTGTCCGGTGACGCGACCTTCTACGCGGACTGCCTCCACGATGGCTTCCATTTATGCCACCTCTCCATCTTGCAGCCGCTGCTGCTGGATTTTGAGCATGCGGAACTTGCGCAACAGATCGTAACGCGGACAGATGACTTCGCGCCCGGATTCAATCGACGCGATTGTCCGTCTGCTGCAATGGAGATGGTCGGCTAAAGCGGCTTGCGAGAAAAGATAAGTCTTCCGGAAGTCCTTCCATTCCTCGGCTCGCGCCTTGGCCTGTTTCCGATCCGCAGCGGTGACGGGTGGAGTGCGCGGAGGAACGGGCTTGGCAACAGGGGGGGTCTTTTTCGCCATTGTGCTATCTCCTAAAGAAAAAGCCCCAGAACCTGCGGCGCATAAAAAGCGTCCGGTTCTGAGGCCATTGCGTATTCTCCGGTGGGGAATTACCCCGCCGAAAAAGGCATGTTTTCTCGTCACTCAAAGACTGCATCCAAACCGCGTTGGTGGTCAAGTGAAAAGCTGCTCCCCGTCTCCACTCTGGTCGGATATGTCGCTTCGGTCGCGATGCTGCGAAGTCTGGACGCGGCGAAGCTGTGGATCATTAAGGAGCACCGGGGTCGGCGCAACCTGACCGAAGAGCGGGACAGTTACCTGCGGGGTACACAGCATGATCTGGAAAAGAGGCTGGCGCACAGGCCGGAAGAAAACGGCGCCAAAATGACGCCGATGCGGACACGGGAACGGATTGCGGCGGAGCATCGCGTTAGCCCCAAGACCATCGAGCGTGATGCCAAATTCGCTCGCAATGTGGATGCCATCGCCAGCGCGGCGGGCGAGGCTGCGAAGAACTCAATTCTGGACCGGGGAGTTAGGATCGCGCGGCAGGAAGTTGCGCTGGTTCTGCGCAGTTGGTTAGCATCAACCCGACTCGACTTTGGTGTATGTGATCTGGCTTAGCAAACCTTTCGATGGAAACGCATGAACCGCTGCGGAGGTCTTGACTGCAATGGAAACGCAAAAGCTAATGATTCACGGAGACCATAGCGGGCCGGAGGAAGACATTTTGATCTACCTCTACAACAATCCCGAAGAGCGGCACTCAACAGACAGCATCGCGTCCCGGCTGGAAGATGCAACGCGCTCAACGGAAGAAATCGTCAATGAGTTGAAATCGGCCATGACCGAGCAACCAATAGAATCAAACCGGCCCAAAGCCAAGCGGATGCGAAAGCCAGAAGATGTTCAACGAGACGTTGAGTCACTATTAGTGAAAGGGTTGATTCAAGGAAGGCGCCAAGGCACTCCCGGCCATATTACTCACACCGATATTCAACTCACACAAAAAGGTGAGCGCGAGGCAATCGTCGCAAAGGATCGCGTCAGAGAGATAATTTGTTCCATTCCTCGGCCCCCGAAACACGAGAAACAAGAGCCGATGTATTTGAATAAAGCCACGATGCACGCAGGAAATATCGTCCGTGAAGCCCGCCTGAATGCGAATGTGACGCAGGCCGATCTCGCTCGCCGCCTCAACATGACCCAGACCGGTATTTCGCGGATGGAGAAACGGGAGAAAGTCGGCTCGGAAACACTTGAAAAAGTGGCTCAGGGACTGGGGTTGAAGCTGGAAATACGGTTTCTGCCGGTCACGCCTATTTGACCAGTACCCCTCATACCCCTCGCATTAACTCCGAAAGGGTGATGCCGAATGAGTCTGCAAGCGTTTCGAGGGACCGGAGACAAGGCTCCTTCTGCCCACGCTCCACATTGGAAATGAACGGACGACCGAGGCCAGAGTGAACGGACAGGTATGTCTGGGTCCAGCCGCGCTTTTTCCGCAGCGCCCGGATTCGCATTCCCATCCGCTGACAAACGTCTTCTGCCACGCTTCCAATTCTGGATGTACGCTATAGACAACAAGTCGCCTATAGGATACAAATGTATCTGCTTCGTGCCGTTTGCCAAGTCGAGTACAAATTCAGTCAATAGGGCGGATACAAGCTCAGGGGGAGACTTGCGCTTCGGAATGGCCGCTCGTGCGGCCCAAGTTCTTGGCAGTGGAGGTGATGCGATGAACCCGCAAAGTAATGTAGGAAATGCGACCTTCCGGCCACCAAGATCGCGGGCACCTAATGGATCGATCCCCAGTTAGCTGCCCGTTGGTGGCGCAGTCATTCCACGGCGATCTTGAATGGTAAGCACACAACCGGGAGAGTCAAGGCTTATGGGAAATAAGAACGAGCAGGAAACAGGAGTCGGCAAACAAGCTGGCCTCCCCAACGTTACACCGATCTACCAGCACGTGGATTCCAGCGATGTGATGACCACCGGAGAGGTCGCGAAATATCTTCGTTGCAGTCTGCCCACGGTACGCGCCTTGGCTGAGCGCTCGTGGCATCCGCTCCCCTGTATCAACACCGGCAACCGCACCCGGAAACGACGCGTGTTTCACCGCCCCAGCGTGCTGCGCTGGATGCAGGAAGAGGAAAATATTCCAGTTCATCCTGCCGCCGCGAAGGAGCGGAGAAAGGTGCGTAAATAGGATGCTGGGTTTCGATCAGCGACCGGGCGTCGAGTAAATGAGTATTTCACGAGGTGAGACTCTGCGAGTGAAAAAGGAGAAGCAAATGCTGGAGCAACACTACTCGCCCGCGCAGCTTGCCAAGCGCTGGGGTTTCTCGGACGATTTCGTGCGGGAATTGTTCCGGTACGAATGGCGGGATGAATATCCATCACCGAACGCTGCCCGTTTGGCCATCCTAGCAAATGAGCCATGCCCTATTGTGTCGCAGGACAGGGATCACACGACCATCGAAGGACAGGTGATATTGACCATCTGGTAGATCGTTTGGTGCGCTCGAAATCATCACAAGAGCATACTCAGATGAGTCACTACCGGGCAGGGGAACTTCAAACGCTGACACCTTGCACTCTGCCTCTCGACCCATACCCCTGAGTTGTGCGAGTAGAGTTACGTGTTCACAAGGAGATGTCATTCTGCCTCCGCACCGTCCATTTGATGCGTCATTCGTTGAAAAGGCAGAGCCTGAGACTCTGCCCCTACGGTAACCTTTAGATATCTTCTATTTACGCGTAAGGCATCTCGCAAAGTATAGCCACAGATCGCAACGTGATCTGTCCGTTAGGGGGTCCATATCACAACCTGCCCCGCCAGAAAACGGCGGGGATTTTTCGTAGGTATGGAAGCAACGGGTAATGCGGCACGGCCAATCGAATGGGGTAAGTAAAGGCGTCAGGCTTCGGATCAGCTCGCCAAGAATATCGCGTCTCTGTATGGCTTTGCTAATCCACGTGATAACCAGTACGCGCCCTTTTTTGTGGCCGCGATCACATGGTCGTCGAAATGGACAAGGTACTCACCGTCCGGCAAATCCAAAGGTGCGTCGATTACAGCGCAGTCCGAGTAAGTGTACTCGTCCGATCCGGCTCTTAGTTTCGGGTCAAGGGGTATCTTTCGCGCAAGAACCTCGCACGCGGCCTTGCGGTTCATTCCCTTTGCGTATCCGTGTCGCAAGACAATCGGCCCTGTAACTCGACTCGCCAGATGTTGCACCTCGCCCTTCGGGATGCGATGCAGAGTTCCTGACAATTGGTTGCCTTCCGGCGGCCACGACGGCCCACAACAACGGCTACGACCACGACCTCACGACCGCAACCCCAAAGAACTGGCTTGGAGAAAACGGTGCCGGTGAGGGTGCAGGACAACTCGCGGCGGGGGCATGGACTTCAGACAGGCTGGGGAATACTGGGAGATGGTGAACCGGCAAGGGCACGCCGGGGCGGAGAGATGGCCAGCAAAGGGTTTTGTCAGTGTGGCAATCAGGACTGTCTCTGGTGGCTCTGCTGGATTCTGTTCCGCCACCAATAGGTTAGGTCAAAGGCTCACACAAATTCGGCCTGTCGTTCTTCACATTGCCCACGTCAGGGCCGACTTTCCACGCTCTCATAAAATCCGCGTCAAATGGTCGGAGCAGGTCAACAGGGAGCCGGTCGGGATCACCGGGATCAAGCCAACGGCCATAGTCGGACGGTTTGAGAATCACGGGCATTCGATCATGGATCGACAGGTAGGAAATTAAATCGTTCGGGTCCGTAGTGACGATTGTGAAGGTTTCAAGCACCTCACCCTTGGCACGATCTTTCCAACGCTCCCACAGGCCAGCAAACGCGAAGATGCAGCCATCCTTCATGGCGATTGCATACGGCTGTTTTCTCTTGGCATCGATCTTCGCCCACTCATAGAACAGGTCGGCTGGAACCAGACAACGGCGGCGCTTGAACGCATCGCGGAAAACAGGGCTTGTCGTGATCGTCTCAGCCTTTGCGTTGATCGTAGAGAACCCGACCTTCCCATCTTTTGACCAATACGGAACCAGACCCCAACGCATGGCAGTCAGTTCCCGTTGGCCGGTCTCACGGGCGAGTCTCACCACGGGCTGGAATGTCTGGGGAGCGATGTTGTATGACGGTGCAAGCGACGAGTCATCATCGTTAAACACATTGGTGTTGTGGGTTTGTGCCCACGCTGCAATCCGTTGTTTGTCGGCCCGTCTACCGTATCGCCCGCACATGACGACAGTCTACTTCGCAGCCCTCTTCTGTGCTGCCCAACGTTTCCGCTGTGCATCCCCAATTCGTTTGCGGGCTTCTGGACTCAAGACGCGTTTCGCTCTGGCGGTCCGGGTTGAGGCAGACTTATTGGCGCGTGTGCCTGTACCAGAACCGGTGAGCAGGATACGGGCTTGTTTGAGGCGTGAAATCTCTGCATCGATGGAGGACAAAACGTCATTCAGACTCATGCGGGAAAGTTTACCTTAATGCCCCGTGGGCGCAAGTTCTTGCGGGAATCAGTCTGCACAGATAAATTTTCCTTGCACTATTCTTCGATGTCTTCTGCGAGCGTCAAGTCACGGGTATCGACAACCCCAGTTTTCCCCGAGTCTTCCCATTCCAATTTCGTTTTGGTTCCGTAGTCTTCCAGCACTCTGCCATAACCTTCTGTCTCAGGCTGGTCCTCACGATAATGACGAACGCGGTTTCCGATTGTGAATCCACACATAGAATTTGCTCCTTCACATTGCAATTGTCGGGCGAATCGAGACCGATTTGCCACAAGATTCGCATTATGTGGGATCATGTTTGCAAATGCGAAAGATCAATTCGGACTTCTACCTTACTGTACTCATCCCGTTATTGATTGTTTCAACCGTCTCCCTCGTCATTTGCGCACGGGAGTACAGCAAGGAGTTCTTTCGTTTGCGGCGGGCTATTAGGTGGCGAGAGAAGCGCGATAAACCATACAGCGAAACAGAAGGAAAGGAATTTGTTGATTGGCAAAATCAAACAAAGAAAACAATGC
>Ga0207156_10025_pt1 | contig 38132 bp, 32 predicted proteins | sample Alteio_BWMinHeat_24_FD_153514 | JGI IMG/M metagenome (GOLD analysis project Ga0207156, IMG submission 153514) | Enriched cells from forest soil in Barre Woods Harvard Forest LTER site, Petersham, Massachusetts, United States -... | ecosystem: Environmental > Terrestrial > Soil > Temperate forest >...
GCGCCCTGTCTCTTTAATAAAATTTAATAAAGTTCCTTGCATTAAACGCATAAAAAATCTATAGGTTAACCTGAAATTTTTATTTATAGGGGGAAAATATGGCAGTTGCAATGAACGTTGATGCAGGGAATGCCGTGCCATTCCATCATATAGCAACTCGGTCTCTTCACTAAGATTAGGATAACTTTATACGCTTGATCAAGAATTTTATATTTACATGACTTTCTCGAAAAAGAAATTTTTCTTTTACCACCCATAAAGAGGGTGGTGAATTACTACCACAGAGGAAAGGTTGTATTATTATAAAAATAGTTTTATTTTTATATTATTTACAAATCATTTAGTAAAAACATTTTAAGAGGAATTTGTATGGCAGCAACATCTGCATCAACAGGATCATGTATACCATTAACACCACATCCACTATCTAAGCCACCGACAACAGGCCCAGCGGCATTGCCACCAGCGCAAGCAAGAGCCTCACACCATGCCTCAGCGGCAGCCGCCGCTACAAACGCAGCAACGGCGAAAAGGTCCACCACCACCGGAATAGATATAATAAACACAGCATTTCCTAAGAGCTGTAGCTTTTTGATGTCTAATCCAGCAGAAAAAGCAAGAGCGGCCGTTATGGCAGCAGCAGGATCATATGCGTCGGCAGCAGGAGTAGCGGGTGAGGTTACTGGTAGAAAAGATGTAGCAGATAGACTTGATAGGTCTCTCTCAGCAGCAGTATATCCATCATTTGGGCTATCAACAACAGGCCCAGCGGCATTGCCACCAGCGCCAGCAGCAACCTTACACTATGCATCAGCAGGAGCAGCCGCCGCTGCCGTTGCAAGCGCAGTAATAGCAAGAAGACCTACTACCACTGGAGTAGATATAAACACAGCACTTCCTAGAAGTTGTAGCTTTTTTGTGCCCGGTTCAGCAGAAAAAGCAAGCCCTGCCGCTATGCTAGCAGCAGGGTCATGTGTATCGGCAGCAGCGGGGACAGTTGAGGGTGTACAAGGGACTCTTACAGCACATGCAAGTGCAACAGGAGCAGGAATGTCATCTGAAACAAGAGCATTATTGCCATCCTCAGTGACAGGAAGTGACAGAGAACCTCTTACTACAGAAGAAGAGGAAGCAAGAGCAGCCACAAGTTCAAACATCGCAATCGCTGCTCGGGAGGCAGGAAAAGTACGAAGAGAAACTTTTGATAGGTCTCTCTCACCGGCAGAATTAGCATCTTGCACTCATGTCATTAAAGAACACAGAAAATTGGGAATGGTCTTAGGAATGACAATTGGTGCAGCTGGAGGTTCTGCTATAGGAACTGCAGGAGGCCCTGCAGCGCCTGTAACAATATTTATAGCCGGAGGAGTGGGAGGTTTATTAGGGTGTGGGGTTGGTTATGGCGTTGGAAGCTATACGGGGTATCGTGCCGTTGCTGCTATGAAAGACAAAGCGTATATAAAATGGGAAGCACGTCAATCAAAAGAGGTTGTGGAAAAATTCCGTGAAATATTTTTTGATGCTCCTGAATTGGCTGTTTGCGCTGATAGTACTTTCGATTGCCCTATTGAACATGCTGTGAGAGATTCATGTGTAGATGAATTTGGAATTAAAACTCCCCATGTTTTTGAGTTTTCACAAATCCAGGCGTATGTAACAACTCGTAGAAAGTGCCCTGTTAGCGGACAAGCTTTAACAGTGACTACTCTCAAGACAGACTATGAGAGAATGGGGCGAATATCTGAGGCTTACCAGACTTTCATAACACAAAAAGCAGCAGATGCAACATTACCTGCGTGCTTCAGCGAAGGCTTAAGTAAACTAAGAGATAATATGTTGGCTAAAAGGGATGATTTTAGAGATCGTCAAAAAACAACCTTTGAAGGACACATAAAAGCCGGAAGAATGACTGGACCAGAAATGGACTGGCATATGTTTCAGATTACTAGACATCTATATGCACGTGAGTTAGCTATGATGGAAGTATAAAAAAAATTGTCTAGGAGAATGGATTTTTCACCTTGTCACAGGTAAAGGACTTCTACTAGGAAACAGTAACCCTGGACGAAGCCGCTTCATTCGGGGAAAATAGAGTTTCTATCAAAGTTTGTCGTTATAGAAAAGCAGTTTGCACAAATCTTTTGACATCGAAGGTTGGAAAAGTTAGAGTGACCGATCTCCGAAACCGTTTCAAGCATCAAATAGAGGATTCATGGGATTTTTTGGCAGTTGTATCGCTTCCTGTGGAGCCTTTTTCCAAGATTGTGATTGTTGTAGTGAATGTACTAGAGGGCCTCTTAAACATCAGTTTGTGACAACCACTGCTCTTTGGATAATTGCCGGCTCTGCATGCTTAATAGTTTTATGTACGGGAGCTTATCAGGATCCCGCTATTGGATATGGGGTAGCAGTCCCTGCGTGCTTAAGCATGATAATAAGTGGAGTATATTTGTATTGTCAGTGCGAAAAAGAAGGATATGGAACTCCCAGGTATGAGACCAACAATTCTAACTAAGACAGGACGGAAAGGGACATAAACTTCATAATCTCCTAGTCATCTGCACACGGACCCCCACTGATCTTATACATGATCCGCCATCGCTCTCATTCCGGGTGTAATTAGAAGTGGAGCTCAAGCAGCAATAAGCAGGTCTTCATTACAACGCAACTTTTTCAATAAAGATCCCATTTGCCATTACATCGTATTACCCTCAAATGTAACATGGCGGCCGCATGATCCTCTCGCCACCATGCCCCCGGTATTTTTGCCTCTCCTGAACCACAAAACGATGGCTGCTCTCGATCTCCCCAGACCCCATTGGCAAGCCCTTTTCAATCGCTCCCTTATAATCCAATTGGTCTTGCCTTGATGACAAATAACGATGGCATACCCTTATTAATGCCTCTTCATCTGGTAGAGTTTTTTTTATAGGGTCGCCCATTCTCTATCTCGTCCAATAATCGTTCTGTCTGTTCCTTATTCTGCCTATCAGCCCAACCTTGCAATGTTGTCTGACCAAGTTTACGCACCTCCTCGATAACCTGCTCTTCAGCATCATCTGCCCTTATACAATCTCCATTGGCATTCTCCGCAATATCCAGAATAGATTCAAATCTCTCTCTTAAAGTAGGGTGTTTCTTCAGACGCTCCCAAAATCTTTCACCAGCTAATTCCATCAATACCTCCTCTCCTGATTTCCTCAGTTCCTAAAAAGTATGCAGAATCTCGCTTATTTACAAAAGGGGTGCTCCACTTCTAATTGCACCCGGTATAATTGGTTACGGTGAGATGGGATAACCCCATAATCCTCAGACTGTAAAACAATTTACCCTATGACTTTCTAAGCCCTTCTTTCAAGTAGGGTCCTCGTCTCGTACATTCTCATGTAAGGAAATTTTTTCACGTGAGCTGTATTGAACCCATGTCCATGCTTCGCTAAAAATAAAATAATCGACAACATTGAAAGTCTTCCTAAAACCCCTTCTGTTCTTTATATCAAATACTCTGCGGCATGCTGCATCCCAAAAAATGGTATCTCTATCTTCTATCATGGTCGTCATATCAAGAGGATTGAATCTTCTATCAACATACGAAGAGAGAAACCTAAGTTCTGCAAGGAACTCTTGATCGGATATTATAGGGCACTCATTGCCCATATCAGTGCTCTGGTCATATAAGAACTCTTGGAACTGTATTCTCCATGCCTGACGGATAGAGGTTGCCGTGGCTGTATTAAGTCTAAATGCATACATGATAAACAAACCTACTCGCATGCCTCCATTGTACTCCGCAATTATCCCCATTACTGCATCGGGGAAAACGGAGATTGAAGGATGAGCAAGACGAGGGACGGTAAGTACCGTATCAAAACTTTCAATACCCACAGGTCGTTCTAATCTTTCTTCAAGAATTTCAGTATCAAAAATTCGTCTTGCTTTTCGCTCTGCTAAATCCAAAATTTGCTGTACTTTTTGCTTTGCAAGAGAAATACAAAAAAGACAAAAGCCTACAGAGGCAGATCCCATCAAAGTGACCATAGCCGCATGTTGTGCCATGCAGGCAGCATTGAAAGAGCCATAACAGGCTGTGAGTACCACAAGTGCTATAGAGGAAATAAGGGCAATGAAGAGCTGCCCTATGGTGCTATAAATGCCATAACGGGTGTTGGAATAATTATACTCGGGTTTAACAAAATGAAGCATGATTTGAATTATAGAATAATAAAATCTTTAATTCAACTTAAAGATTTGTAATGTGTCGCGGCAAGATTGAAATGTGTAGTCGTAAAGTTGAGGGCCGAGGAGAACCACGAAACTCCCTAGCACTCTCATTCCAGTTTCCTTATCATGTTTTGTAATCAGGCAAACCAAGCTCATTGAGAGATTCCACCTTAGCCTCCTGAAGAGCCTGGGTTTGTGGATCAGCATAATAATAATAAACCTTACTATCAGCAAGACGGATTTGGGCTAGATAGGGATAAAGTGGGCGGTTAATATTTTGGTCCCAGAAAGCCAGTCGGATCCCAAGTAACTTGTCTTCCACATCAGGTGATCTGTGAGGACCTGCAGATAGCTGACAATACTTTGCAAATAACTTATCGTGATGAGCTTTATAGAGGAGCTGATAGGAAAGATCCGCAATCAATGGACGTGCTTGCTCGATAGTTAGGGCTTGACAGGAGGTAAAGTTCAGCACCCATATAGCTGGATCAAAATCTATTAAAATACCAAGTCCACTGTTAAGAAATGTCAACTCATGTTTTTTGGCTAGTTCCGTCCCAAGCCGATCTAAAGCATACCGAGGCTTAGTATCACAGCTTGGTCCCATATGCCTTGCACTTGTGAAAAATAGAGCAACGACCGGTAGGAATAGACCCATTTTTTTATAGTATTTCATTGGCACCCTAGCACTATTTGCTTAGCTTGTTCATATGTCTCTTCGTGGAGAGTATAAAATTCCCTCTTTTCAGAATCATAACCTTTGTAATAGATTTTGTGTCTAACCAGGTGCATTAAGGAAACATAGCCATTTCCCATCATGTTGCCACTTACATCATCAAAGCCAATCCTCAACTCAACATTTTCGTATAGAAATGGGTAGTTATGCAAGTAAGGACGGATGCTTTTATCTGCATTGATTCTGCGCAAATATTCTTCCATCACTTCTACATATAGTTTTCGGGCCCCTTCTATATTCAAAGCATCGAATGCTGTGTAACTAACACTGATTATTTTAATGTCACACATCATTGCCCCCCCTCCCCCATCGAAAAATAGCCCTTTTTTTTCGGCAAGCTCATGAGAATAAGCACCAACAATCCGATGTGACAACTTAGTGTAATCCATTGAAAAAACCTGCAGATTTAATGAGAATAATAAAATAGTTGCTAAACAGGAAATTATTTTGATCATCTATATTTATCCACAAAATCTTGGCCCAGTTTTGTCATTTGTCTTCCATAAGTGCCATCCATAAAGTGCTCCTTTAGTGGATTCATCGTTGTCGGTGTGAGAAAATGCACGTTGCTGCTTCCACCACATACTGCCTTTATATATCTAAAAGTACTTGTCATCGATACTAGATCTAAACGGCTGATGTAATTTTCTGCTTTTCCAAAAGCTTTTTCAGGAATAATAGTGGCAGGCCCAAAGGCGTTTACTTCGATTCGTTGTCTTTGTTCATATTTCATCAACTTCCCTGCATTCATAAGATGTGTTGCCCCTTGACTATGAACGTTACCCACAAATTTATGGCCTGGGTCTTGTTCTAATTTCTTTAAAAAATAGTTGGCCGTCATCCTCTCCGTAGAGCTTACCATGCCCAATTTCGCAAGGCCAGTAGCAATTAAATCAGTCAAAAATCCTTGTGAAGCATTGTACAACACATCCGTTTGCACACCCCCATTGGCTATTGATTGCTCCTGCGCCTGCGCTTTCGCAGTCTCCGGATTCGTCATAATACCATTTTTATAAAAAAATGACGTTCCCGGAATCTGTTTACCAGGTATTGTGTAAACCTGATTTTGATTCTTACGGTATTCACAGAGTTCAAAGAATTTCCCTCCCGTACCCCAACGTCCCACAGATTCTACAAGATCCCGCACTCCTGCCATCGGAATAAGATGCATCCCCATCAGTTGTATTCCTCGGAACACCCCATACATGGTTCTTCTAAAGGCGCCTCCTATATTCTGCGTACCCGAATAAGGATTCTCCCACAGTCCATATAGATCAAAGTGGGTGAGAGGATTATTGTGCACATAGGCATAAAGATTCGGTCCGTCGGAAAAACCCTGTGGATCTGTTGTGATCCAACGCCCTAGGGCAGGAGAATAGTACCGTCTGCCAAAAAAAAGGAGGTTCGTTTCTTGCTCAATACGTTTACTTACAAAGCCCCAGGGAGAAAAGGTATGGCCCGTCGTCTCCTCTCCAAAAGATGTATAACGGTATGTCTCTTTCGGTGTTTGGGTTTTGGAATCAATGAGCGTGATAACACAGCCTCGATGATCATGTAGAGGTATATACGTTTTGCCGCCGATTTCCATGAGGACGGATGCGCCAATCTCCGCTCCCAATCCCTCCCCTAAAACACGCAATTGCTGGATGCGTCCTTTCTTATCCGTAGCGCCAATTTCATTATTGCCGTCCCAAAGATAATACAGATGCATGATCTCATCTCCATCGTCATACACCTTCTTGGAGAGACGTCTGTGAAAAGGATCATAGGTATAGGTGATTTCCAATGTCCCTTTTTTGACTTTGATCAATCGATCCTGAGAATCATAGGTAAATACGCTTTCTTTATCCGAAAGCATATTGCCATTGGCATCATAGGTAAAACCTACGATCTGATTCAGTGTGTTGATGGCATATGTCGTATTATCTTTGCGCAGACGATTGTTGAGTGAATCGAAAAAATAGGTATGTTCGTTCTCCGAAATGAGTTGATCAAGGTCATCATAGGTATAACGAGCATCTGCAGCTCCCAGTGAATCCACATAATTGTAATGGCAAAGGTTGCCCGTCACATCAAAGGCATCCTCAGGAAAAAGAGCGGTAAAGTACGCCGAAGTGCATTGTCTCCACCGAGAAAGAGCGTCTCTTTCGATATGGACACTTCCCAAGTTTGCAGGAAGATCTGCTTGTATAAGATGCCCTTCTAAGTCACGTTTCGTATATGTGTGCGTCTGATTTTTGCGGGTAACTTGATAGAGGTAACTGGCTTTATAGGTATACGAGATCTCTGAAGTGTCTGGAAGTATTAGGCTTATCCTCCTTCCTTGGTCATCGTAGCTATTTGTTAGTACGAGATCATTGCCTATTTTCTCTTGGAGAATATTGCCTAAAGCATCGTATGAGCGTTGCGTGGTTGTTTTGCTATGTATGTCAAAGATGAAGGTGGGTCTATCACATCTATCATAGGTGTATAAATAATGAAAACCGGACGAGGAATACTGAGAGAGACGCCCCAAATCGTCATAGACATGATTCAGAGGTGTGCCGTCAGGTTTGATGAGAGTTTTTAGTCGTCCTTCTTCATCATATAGGTAGGTCGTTTTTTTCTCCCCCGACTCAAGAAGAGATTCAATCCGATTGGAGGGGCCATAGGTCCATGTATTTATTAGGGTTTTAGTGGGGGTGGTGTTTTCAAAGACATGTTCTGTTGTCTCTATTTGGTTGCCATTAGCATCAAACTTACGTGTTGTTTTTTGAATAGGCTCTTTTTTGGCATTTAGGATTGTGGTTTCCTTTTCCCGGCCACGGCAATCGTAGCAGGAGATCCTTTGGATCCCTTTGGGATTCGTGACCGTTTTTATTAACCCCTTATCGTAGATGTAGGAGATCTTTGTGGTATGGCCTAAGGCATCTTTGATCTCGATAGGCTCCCCTCTTGTATTATACAGAGTTTCTGAGACCCCTTTTGAGGTTATTACTTTATTGCGATGGCCAAGGGGATTGTAGGCGTAATTCTCCTTCTGGTGGAGGGTATTTTGTGTATCCTCTATTCTCTTTTCGATGGGTCTGTTGAGAAGGTCGTACTCCTCAATGCAAAATGTATCCCCTGATTGGGTTTTGGTGAGGCGCCCTAATGTGTCGTAAAAGAAAAACGTGTGCTGGGAGGCGGTTTTTGTAGAGAGTTTTCTCCCGGCATAGTCGTAGGTGTGTGTTGTTACCACACCCTCAGCATTGGTAAGAGAGAGCTGACAAAAGGGAGAATATGTAGCTGAAGTTGTCTTGAGAAGACCGCCTGAAGAGGAATAGACTTTCTCTTGAATAAGATGGCCGAAGAGATCATAGACATACCCTTTTTTGGCTCGATTGCGATCAATAGAGGAAAGAAGTTGGCCATCGGCTCTGTAGGAGAAATGTTCCTCTGCCTTATCAGGATGGGTGATGCTGATCGGTTGCCCGCGAAAATTATACTTCTTACAAGTTTCATATCCTTTTGCATCAGTCTCTTTGATTACATTGCCCAGAAGATCATATTCCTTTCTTTCACAGGCACCATCGGGGTGGAGAAGAGTTGTTAGGCGTCCTAATGCATCGTATTGGTATTTTGTTTCAAAGCCTGATTCATCAATTGTGGCAATCACTCTGCCCAATTTGTCGTAGCGTTTTTTGAGTTTGAGATCATTATCATCCTTTTCTTGGATGGGGCGGTCAGCCTTATCATAAGTCCACTCTTTCCTCAGAGTGTCTTTAGATAAGCTACCAAGGTTGTTGTTTCGGTCATAAAAAAAGACGCTCTTTTGTCCTAAAGCATCGATTGTATATAGAAGGGTCTCATTGCTATTATACTCATTTTGGATGGCATAACGGAAGGTATTAGTGCTATCGTAGTGCTCCTCTTTGAGCACCTTGCCAAAGGGGGTATATGTGTACGTAACTTTAGAGAGCAGAATCTCTTGACCCGAGGAGTTAATCGTTCTCTCTTCAAGAATTTCAGGAAGGCCAAAGCAAGGTTGTGAATTTTTAGGTTTTATGACAACAATCTTGCGAAAAGTCACAGATCTTAAGTCATTTGGATCTTCACTTCGCCCATCATCGACAATAGTTTTAATGCAAACAGCGCAGTCATCATAAAAGTTAAAGGCACGTTTGATAATAGTATTGCCATCATATACAAATTCAGAAGAAAGAAGGTTGGTGCCTTTGACATAGGCATATTTAATGCTTTTGCCAAAGTCATCTTTTTCTGAAAGTTTGAGGTTGAAGCCATCATCTGAGTAGGTGTAATAGGTACTATAGCTCTCAGTGCCCTCACCTATCTTCTCTTCAATAACATTATGATTTTTATCATGGAGGTATTCCTCCTTGGCAAAGAGTTTTCCCTGGCTATCTTCTGTTGTTTTTGAAAGAAGGTTCCCTGTCTTTGCTTCCCAGTTATAGCGATCAATACGATACAGCTTATTATTTAGATAATTTTCAACAGCCGAGATCTTTTTATCATTAAAGCGATAGATGATTTTATTTCCTTCAGCATCGATAACTTCGGTAGCTCCATCTAAATAAGTATATCTCCCGATACAACATAACTCTCCGTTGGGTCCTACAGGGGCGTATTGAGCTGATACTTTGTTATCCTTGTACTCCGTTTTAAAAATGCGTCCGTCGGGTTTTTCAACAGACGCGAGCTTGGCATCTTTGTATTTGTAAATAACGACGGGATTATTCGGGGAGGTAACGGAGGCAAGCAGGGGGTGTTTCTTATCTTCATGAATGAATAAGGTTTTTCTACCATCACTTCCTGTAGCCTCAAGGCCCATAATATTACCACCCGGGCTCCAATAGCGAAACTTGATGCTACCTAACACTTTTGTCTTTGTAGAATTATACGCTGTGATTGAGCTTAGCAGTCGATAGTTAGGAAAAATCTCTTCCTTTCTCCATTTTTCATAGGAATAACAGAGAATATTTCCATTGGGTTTCCTCTCCTCAAATATATGAAGCGCATAGGGTGTCCATAGGATAGGCTTAAGAATGATGTTCATCTTAGTTTTGTGCCCATTCATCCATAGCTCTATGGGGACCTTTTTACCTTGGACCCAGGGATGATTCGGTGTATTGAAAGAGCGTTTTCTGCCATCTCCGTCAATGATCTCTCCCCCATATTCAAACCACTCCGCATTCTTTCTTTGAAAAGAAATTTTAGTGTTTAAGGGATGGTTTTGCCCTCCTTGTGTATTCACATAGCTTTTCTGTTTATCTATTGAAAAACCAAACGTCCCTGAAATAGGAGAAGATGTACCGTGTCCTTGCCATGTGCCACTTTCATAGCTTGTGATCTGCCCTTCCTCATCACCAATAGCTACAAATGTAGGTTCGCCGTATAATTCAAGATTAGCAGCAGCAAATGTTTCAGGATTGTACTGCCATCCCCCGTAGCGAGGTTCATAAGGGGCTGAGTGGCAATAAAACTTGCGCACAGAAAGGGGTTCACATCCCTCGACTATAAAGTCTGCTCCCCCTTCCATATATGTACCTGTTATCACATCAACTCTAGGAGTGATGGCGTAGGGCGTTGAGGTAACCGGTGTCATTTTCAGGCTCTCTGCTTCTTTTAATATTGCAGGTTTGTTATCAGAGGACATGTCTAAAATGAGCTCTTCCTCAGCAAGAGTGGGGGTTGTTGTGAGGAAAAGAGAGAGACTAAAAGAGAGAAAAAGCCATTTAATCATAAAGATTCCTTTGATTAGAGAAATCTTTTATCAAATACTTAATTTTTTGTTAATAGGATTTTTTCGTAATCTAGCGAAAAGGCAATAACTGTTCCGTAATTAGGGTGTTACGGGTAAACTACAAAGTACCTGCAAGATTAAAACCACAAAACTATAGGATCTCTATGTCAGCTGCCGCTGCATCGTCCGGCTCGTTGCTACCATTAGCCCACCACCAGCCTCCGTCAACTGCTGCCTCATCATCTAGCTCATCCGCGGTCTCCCCTCATCCATCAGAGATGCAGATTGTGCGATCGGAGCTGGAATTGGTCAAACTATTTGAGACATTTGCACATAGTCTCTCCCGGAATCAGACGGGTGGCTTCACCTGCTGGTTCCGATCGCGCCCCCCGTTTTATTTTAAAGCCGTGATTGGTCTCTATAATGCGCAAACCGAATGTGGACAAGCCAGTAAGCAAATGGAGTGCCTGTTCATCCGTGAATCCATCAATATCCCATGGGAACACGGTGGTACCATTGACACATTTGGCAGTCCCTCACTGAAGGCAGTGGGCCAGGTTTACTTCCGGTGCCCCACCTCAATATCCGCTGAAAATAATTTTAATCCTGCCTTTATTATGCGCAACGCAGGGCGTATTCTTGACGATATCACGTGCGCTTGGTACAGAGAACCAAGGATAAGAAGAAGTGGTTACACCCTTGCTCGATTCCGCCCAGCCATTATTATTGTCGCCATTATAGCTATTTCTATAGCAGTAAGTCTCATGCTCAAGAAAATCTCCTCCAGTATTTAACAGCTGTATAGCTTTAATTATCGGCAGATAAATAGCTCAAAGCGAATCGGCTTAGGCAGAGGCGCTTTTTTTAGCAGAATGTCTCTCGTAAATTCCCAGGCGGTTAGTTGGCAGAGCGCCTCGCAGTTCCAATCGATTGGTTCGGGTGGTGCACTTGCATCTGTTCTTTTTTCGAAATTACTCAAAGGGGTGAGTCCTATGCTGATCAGGAGGGCATCGACTACCATACGCCAAGAGGTTGGATGGCCACGCGCGCTAAGGGGCCATACGGCTGTATCGTGGATGAATCTGCCAAACGCACAGAAAACGGTTCTTATTTCCGTCTCAGTTGGGGCCGATCCCGGGTTGTCGCTGTAGATGCGTTGTGCACACTCTGCTAAATGAGAGAGAAAAACTCCTCTATCCCCAGACCCAGTAGGGTGTTCCCAGTGGTCTTTATAAATGGTGGAAGTGCGATATTTTTTTCCCCTAATTTCTTTAATTATATCCACAGGAAATTTGCTATACATTGCTGCGATTTTTCTGCCGTACTTCTCATAAGTTGAGCCTGGCTGGAAATAAGTTAGTGCTCTTCCACCCCAAGGAGGTACGCCATACCGATCAAGATCACGCAGACCGCCCAAAATCGCCTGGCGGCGGCGGATATCTCCCCCTGCCATTTCTATAATTTTTTCAAAGTTGCAGCCAGGCCGCATATTGTGGAGCAAAACTGCCACTCCCCTGCGGTACTCTTGGACATAGAGCTTCCAATTGGCATCACCACCATGGATCGCCCCATGGGTATCATTGATAGGCAGGGGTGGTCCTAAATCCGGTATTCTATTAACCATTGCAAGAACGGCTTGGAAATGGGCCACTTCCTGTTCTTGTTTTGGAGTAAGCGGGCAAGAGGGGCAGGTGAGCTGTGGCAGCAGGTGGAGATGCCCCAATGAAATCGCAAGATCGATGAGTGGGCCTCTCTGGTCAGCAGGAAAATCAGGTGGTAGGATACAATCAACAATTTTTTCAAATCCAAGAGCGATGGCTCTTTTTAGAGCATCGGTTATCTCTTCTCTGGGAAGAACAATTCCGTTTTCTCTAGCCTTTTCATTAACCCATTCCACTCCCTCAACGCTTCCGATCTCACATGCCATGAGAAGAGCATGGGACAGATCCTGTTGAATATATAAGGGGTTGCCTCTCTCTTTTGCTCTCTCTAGAAAGCAACGGCGTAGCTCTTGGGAAAGCACGGGAAATTCAAAATTAAGTGAGGGTTTTCCGCTTAGCTCCACTTTCAATCCCTCAGCACTTCCTCCCCTTTCTAGAAAATAAGAGGCCAAATCAGGATTTCCATCGCAAAAAGCTATTTGTGCAATACTTTTATAGCGAACGCCAATGAGGGGAACGGGAATGGCTCGTTTAAAACAATCTTCGGGAAAGGAGCGGAACATCACGTCGGCCTCTTCTCGAGAGCGGATTGTTAAAGAGCCGCGGCTGTAATAGGGGCAGTAAATTTTTAGAAGAAATAGTTCCACATCTCTTTGGTCATAAGCCAGGTACCCGATCAGCACCTCTACAGGTTTCCCCGTAGAGAAAACGAGGTGAAATTGGTTGGGCAAGAGCGAAGCGATAACAGCTTCAGGATCCCTACAAGCGCTTGGTTCCGCAGCAGCACTGGCAGCTGCTGTAGTTGCTGTAGACAGTGCCCCCACAGCTGCTCCCTCTACCCGGGCAGCCGCCGCTGCGGCTGAGTGGTGGGCAGTAGCTCTTACTGACCTTGCTGCTCGACAGCATAAAAATGCATTTGCTATAGATACTCCAATTCCTGCTGCCATAAATATTTCCTCTGGTTACTTGGCTAAGAATTTTACCGTATCAATGGCAGCCATACAGCCTGTTCCGGTAGCCGTTGTTACTTTCCTATAGATACTATCTGCTATATCTCCCGCAGCAAAAATCCCCTCAATGCTCGTCTGTGTCCCCTTCGGACCCACAATGACAAACCCATTATCCCCAATAGCTAACTGCCCTTTAAAAAGGTCCGTATTCGGCCTTCTACCAATAGCGATAAAAACTCCATCGCAAGGATACACCTCTTTTTTACTCAGCTTTTTATCCTGCATCAGCACGCCCGTCACATGCATTTTATTAACATCCAAAATATCAACAATTTCTGTATTGAAAATCACTTTGATCTTTTTATGACTAAAGACCCTATCTTGAAGATAAGGAGCTGCGCTAAATGCTTCATTGCGCCAAATGATAGTCACCTTTTTGGCATAAAGGGCAAGGGTTAAAGCCTCCTCTAAAGCGGAGTCCGTCCCCCCCACTACTACCACCTCTTTCCCCTCGTAAAGATCCCCATCGCAGGTGGCGCTACCATGCACACCCTTTCCCTTCAAAGCTTCCTCCGAGGCCAGCCCTAACCATTTTTTTGCCGTTCCCAAGGCAATAATCACAGATTCTGCGTACACGATATCACCATCGGAAAGCGCTAATTTAAAAGGCCTCTGCGATAGGTCCATAGCATAAACCGATCCTGGGAAAAATCGGGCACCAAATTTTTCCGCTTGCATGCGCATTCTTGCTATCAACTCCTCGCCACGAATTCCTTCAGGATAGCCAGGAAAATTCTCAATTAACTGAACAACTACCAACTGCCCATCACATTCATTACCCTCAATCACAAGAGGAGACAAATTAGCCTGCCCAGTAAAAATGGCCGAAGTTAATCCCGCAGGTCCCGACCCTAAAATAACCACCTTTTCTGCCCTCTCAGCCCCTAAAGCAATACTGATAAAACTAAGAAAAAAACATATGAGAATTTTCACAAAAGATCCATTTTAAGTTGTTGAATTTAATATAATTAAGTGAATATTAGTCGTTGATTGGAAATAACGCAAGGCCATGTTCAGTTTGAACGGTCTATTCTTTGATCACAGCTTGATCCCCTCACGCAAGTAAGAATCAAGAGTGATGATTTCCCCATCAATTTTTAACTCCTCCATGCCCGCTTGTAAAGCTCTCTGCTCCCTCGCCATTGTATTTGCATCCTGCATATCCCAAACTACTTGCAAAAACTTCTTGTGCCCTCGAGGCGTTTGTGCCAAAAAATCAATTTCATAACGCTCAGATGTGAGATAATAGTGTATCGTACAACCAAGACGCCTCAACTCCAAATAGATAACATTTTCAAAAAGCCTCCCAAGATCATTTTCATAATCCAAAGTCAATGCTCTAATCATACCAGGATCAATGGCATATAACTTTTTAGGGTTTGTATGCACTTTTCGAATGGATTTGTCATAAATAGCTACAGGAAAAGCGAGATAAGCATCTTCAATGTGATCTACATATTCATAAAGAATATCTTTTCCAATTTGATATCCTTGAGTTTTTAAATCATTATAAAGTTTGTTTACAGAAAATGGTTTGCCAATATTATAAATCATCGACAAAATCATATACTTAATTATAGTCGGATTTTTAATATTATGTCGTTCAATGATATCTCTGAAGATAACAACATCGAGATACTCTTGTAAGGTTTTTTGTTTGACATCGGGACTAAATGGAATAATTTCAGGAAATCCCCCATCAGATAAATAACTATGAAATATTTGTGTCAGTTTGTCTTGGGCTCTTTTATCATATAGACTTCGATCAATTGAGACCTCTTTTGCTACGATAAATTCATCAAAGCTATATGGCCAAATTTCAATAGCTAGAGAACGGCCGCGCAGGCTTGTCGCAATCTCCCTGCTCAGCATTTTGGCTGAAGATCCCGTCAAGAAAATGTCTGCATGCTTAGTATCATGCAAACGCCTAATAACTATGGGCCAATTATCGACATTTTGGATTTCATCGAAGAATAAATAGCATTTATTATCGTGATTTTCAGGGTAGAGCGAATAGAATGCATCCACTAATCTTGCCAATTTCTGTTCATCCAAGGGCAAAAGTCTATCATCTTCAAAGTTGATATATAAAATGGCTGTCTTACTAATACCCTCATTAATCATTTTTAAGATCTGCTGATAGACAAAGTAGGTCTTACCCGCACGACGCATCCCAATGGCTACTTTAATTTTCTTCGGAGCCTCGGGAAACTCTACCTTTCTTTTTACAATATCTTTAAGAAAATTTAATTTGTCATGGAACTCCCCTAACAAAATTTGGAGTACTAACGATTCATTCATTAAGTTTCCTTGCCTTAAGGGAAGATATTATGGAAAGTTTCCCTCATATAAGGAAAGATTAGCATATTTCCTTCCTTAATGCAAGACATATAGTGGCTATCCCAATCTCTCCAATATCAATTGGGCCTCTTTTTCATCAATTAAGATGAACTGGTTGAGATTTTGTTCATAGCAGTAGACATCGGCATGGGCTATATCAAACCACCATCCGTGCACACGAAGCTGCTTTTTTTCTAACCGCTCACGGACAAATGGATAGCTTATAACATGCTGTATCTGTTGCAATACATTAACTTGAGAGATCTGATTGTGTTCTGATAACGCTGGATCAATAACAAAACCCCCTCTCACCCGATTTAAAGACTCTTCCCCATATTTCAACCAAGCGGCGAGATGGGGGCAACACGAAGTGTTTACACCTTCAGCAAGCGCCTGCATGGCACCGCATTCAGAATGACCGCAAATGATAATATCAGAAACATTGAGAGAGAAAATGGAAAATTCAATTGCTGCCTGGGCGCTGCTTTCGGAAGTTTCAGCAGAAGCTGGAGGTATCAGATTACCGATATTGCGTAAAACAAATAAATCCCCAGGGTTTGTGGAGGCAAAAAGATTGGGCACCACTCGACTATCAGAGCACGCTATAAACAGGGAATCTGGTTTCTGTCCAAGAGCTAATTTGGCAAAAAGGGTCCGATTCTCCTCGGTAAGATTCTTTCTAAAATCGACTAATCCCTGAATGAGTTTCTTCATTTTCTTTGCTGAAACAAAAAATGGTGTCCTCGCTTAATCTAGCCGCTCAATTGAGTTTTTGGCGAGCTTCTTATTCATTAACTATTCTCCTAAAATCAGCATAAGCAGATTTCAGGAGAAAATCTAATTGCGTAAAATTCTCCTAAATGTTACATATACATGTATTAACCTGAGATCAATAATGAGTCTTTTTCTTGGAAGGAAGCAAGAGCTTAGCCGCTTATCGCGCTTAAAAAGATTGAAAAAGGCCTCTCTCGTCATAATCAATGGCAGAAGAAGAGTGGGGAAAAGTACCCTAGTACAAGAGTTTGCCAAAACTAAGCGGCTTATTTCTCTCTCGGGGCTCCCTCCTACTCCTGGCATCACCCAACAAAAACAAAGAGATGCGTTTGCAGATCAGCTTTGCACTCAACTCGGCTTACCTCGTGTGAGTTTCTCCACCTGGTCAGATGGATTCAGATTTCTCGGTGCCCAAATTGGAAATGAAGAAGTCATTGTCTTATTTGATGAAATTTCTTGGATGGGTGGGCTTGACCCTAGTTTTTTAGGCTCCTTAAAAATATGGTGGGATCAGGAAGCAAGTAAGAAGCAAGGATTAGTGCTTATCCTGTGTGGCTCTGTTTCAACATGGATTGAAAAAAATATCTTGCATAGCACAGCATTTGTAGGAAGAATTGCATTGGTCATTCGTTTACAACCCCTATCTATCCAAGATTCAGTTTACTTTTTGAAGGAGAAAGGCTTTTCTGGATCCATTTACGAAATACTGAAAATTTTATCCGTCACGGGAGGTATTCCCTGGTATTTGGAATTAATCGACCCTAAAGAAAGCGCAGATCAAAATATTTATGAGCTTTGCTTTGAACCAGCAAGCCAACTAGTTAATGAGTTCCAAACCATTTTTCACGATCTTTTTGAACGTAAGGGGGAGTCGTATCGTAAAATCTTGCAAGTTTTAGTTGAGGGAATGAGAACGCAGCAAGAAATACGAGACCTTTTAAAAGTAGAAGAGGGTGGCACATTGAGCGACCATCTTAGGAATTTGGTAGCTGCTGGATTTATCTCAGCACATTACCAATGGTCTTTAAAAAAGGGCATTATTGGAAAGCAAAAACTCTATCGACTAAGCGATTGCTTCCTTCGTTTTCAACTAAAATATGTGGATCCTTATAGAGATCTCATTGAACAAGGCTCCTATAAAAAAGCAGCTACGGGCAAACTCCCGGGATGGGATTCGATTATGGGCTTCCAGCTAGAAAGCCTTCTGCTTGCGAATCGAGAATTTCTATTCCAAACACTAGGATTAGATCCTTCCTCTGTAATCTGCGATAATCCTTTTATCCAAACTCCGACTACGAGAAGAAGAGGTTGTCAAATCGATTATCTGATCCAAACAAAAATGAATAGCTTGATTATTTGCGAGTTCAAATTCAGTAAAAATGAACTAAATTCATCGGTTCTCAATGAGCTTAAACAGAAATCTGAAACCCTATCCGTTCCTAGAGGATTTGGCAAGGCTCTTGCCCTTTTCCATATCGGAGGCGTCTCGGCAAAAATAGAAGAATGTCCTCTGCTCTATCGAGTCATTGACCTCAGAAATTCACTAACCTGAGGTATCAATTTGTGGTTTTATTTTTTGGAAATGGTATAAGGTAAGCGTGAAGTAAAATTTTACCAAGTTCTGCAACGTGAAGAAGAAAAAACCCGTCCTGTTCATTCTGCTCTTTGCTGGTTTTATCCTATTCCTTTTCCTAGTTATGCAGCCTCTGACAATACGCTACAGCGGTAATATCGCCATCCTGTTTGCTAAGGGAGTCATAGCCATCAAAGAACGCAATCTCCTATTCATTATCCAAGCTATCATGTTGCTAATAGTCATCCCCGTATACATTCTCACCTTCATCTTTTCTTGGAAATATAGAGCCCATAATGTTAAGGCAAAGTACACCCCAGATTGGGATGATAATCGTCTTGCCGAATACATTTGGTGGGGCATTCCTTGTCTCCTCACTCTCATAATCGCCGTGCTAACATGGGTAAAAACATATGAGCTAGACCCCTTCAAACCCATTGCATCAGATAAAAAATCCATGACAATACAAGTAGTAGCCCTTCAATGGAAATGGCTATTTATTTACCCCGAAGAAAAAATTGCTACCGTAAATTTTGTGCAATTTCCAAAACAAACCCCCATTCACTTTGAAATCACAGCCGATGCCCCCATGAACTCCTTTTGGATCCCTCAATTGGGAGGACAAATCTATGCCATGCCTAAAATGAAAACAGAGCTATATCTACTTGCCGATGAAATAGGTGATTTTCAAGGCTCCTCAGCCAACCTCAGCGGAGAAGGATTTGCAGGAATGCACTTCCTAGCTAAAGCCACAACCGAAGAAGAGTTTCATCAATGGGTCCACACAGCACAACAATCCTCTTACGCTCTCAATGTGCAAGAATACAATAAATTAGCGCTCCCCAGCCAAAATAACCCCGTTACTACTTACCTATTAGAAGAGAAAAATCTGTTCGATCAGATCATAATGAAATTTATGCACCCACCTAAGAAAGAATAACATATGTTTGGTAAACTAACCCTAGACGCTTTCAAGCACGAAGCTAGCCAAAACATGGCCGTCATCATGATGACTATCACAGGTGTTATGTTGATCGGTCTTATTTTCTACCTCAAACGCTGGAAATGGCTCTGGCATGAATGGTTAACCTCCCTTGATCCAAAAAAGATCGGTGTGATGTACATCATCGTAGCCATACTCATGTTCCTCAAAGCCTTTGCCGATGCCCTCATGATGCGCGCACAACAAGCCCTCTCCGTTGGCAATGCCCATGGTTTTATCTCCGCTGAGCACTTTCAAGAAGTCTTTTCCGCTCATGGCACCACGATGATTTTTTTCGTCGGTATGGGAGTCATATTTGGCCTTATGAATTTAATTGTGCCACTGCAAATCGGAGCAAGAGATGTCGCCTTCCCCTTCCTCAATTCTCTCGGCTTCTGGCTATTTGCCTCCGCCTCTATGCTAACCCTCATTTCCCTTGCTATTGGAAAATTCTCTGCAGCCGGATGGCTGGCCTATCCCCCCCTCTCCGGTCTAGAATATAGTCCCGACGAGGGAGTCGACTATTGGATATGGATGGTACAAATCGCAGGCGTTGGAAGCACTCTTACAGGCATTAACTTCTTGGTAACCATTCTCAAAATGCGCTGCCCAGGAATGACTTTGATGAAAATGCCTATCTTCATTTGGAGCGTTCTTGGTGCTTTAATCCTCGTCATCTTTGCTTTCCCCATCCTCACAGCAACACTTGCTATGCTTGCTTTAGATCGTTACCTGGGTATGCATTTTTTCACAGCCGGTTTTGGGGGCAATCCCATGATGTATGTCAATTTGATTTGGGCCTGGGGACACCCAGAAGTCTATATTCTCATTTTGCCCGCATTTGGTGTCTTTTCTGAAGTTGTGCCCACATTCTCAGAAAAGCGCTTATTCGGCTATGTCTCCATGGTTTGGGCTATAATAGTCATAGCTTTTCTCTCATTCATCGTATGGCTGCACCATTTCTTTACAATGGGCGCAAGCCCTAATGTCAATGCCTTTTTTGGTGTTATGACGATGTTGATTGCCATTCCAACGGGTGTGAAAGTATTTAATTGGCTATTTACGAAATTTAGGGGGCGTGTGCATTTCACCACCCCCATGTTGTGGTTTTTCGCCTTTGTACTCAACTTCAGCGTAGCTGGTATGACAGGTATATTGCTGTCAGCCCCCCCTATTGATTATGAGGTACACAATAGTTTGTTCTTAATTGCTCATTTCCATGGTATGGTCATTGGGAGCATGCTATTTGGCGTCTTTTCTGCCTTTGCTTATTGGTTCCCCAAGGTCACTGGCGTTATATTGAGCGAAAAGTTGGGTGTGTATGCTTTTTGGTGTTGGTTTATCGGTTTTCTGCTCGCCTTTATGCCACTCTATATGCTTGGATTTATGGGCGCTACCAGACGTTTAGACCACTATGAAGCCTCTACTGGATGGCAACCTTTGTTTCTTTGGGCAGCAGCAGGTGCCCTCATCATTGCATGTGGAGTTGGGTGCCAAATTTTACAGATCTATGTGAGCATTAAATATCGTAAACAGCACTTAGATACCACTGGCGACCCCTGGAATGGCAGAACTTTGGAGTGGTCAATTCCCTCACCTGCTCCTGTGTATAATTTTGCCATTGTTCCTACAGTAGACCAACGTGATCCTTTTTGGGCTGTAAAACAGGGCCAGGCACCTCCCCTTGAAAAACTGCCATATGAAGATATTCACCTACCCAAAAATACCGCCATAGGTCTATACATCGGAGCCTTGAGTTTGATTTTTGGGTTTGCTTTGACCTGGCACATCACATGGCTTGCCGTCGCTACCTTACTTGCTATCATCGCCTGCCTGATCACCCGTCTTTCTGGAGACGATGTCCATGACACAATAACTGCAGAGCAAGTGGAGCAAATGGAACGGGCAACGAGGCAAAAATACGCATGACACACCCTTTAGTACTCCTCGATCAAAATTTTTACTCATATTCGTGCTTAGATTTTGTTGAGGCAAAGCAACCGAGGAAGCACGGAGAGCGAAGGCAACTTATAAAGTTGTCGAGCTCGAGTGCGATGTCGGGCAACAAAAGATGAGTCGAATATGAATAAAAATTTTGATCGAGGAGTACTAGCTACCCAACCGCCCAAATATCCTGACCCTCACCAAGATGCTTTTTCCAGAACCATCTTAGGGTTTTGGGTCTATCTTATGAGCGATTGCATTCTGTTTGCCACTCTTTTTGCTACATATGCTGTGCTCCACACTAGCACCTTTGGCGGACCTGCAACACAGCAGTTGTTCAGCCTAGACATCTCTCTTGCCGAAACTCTTGTCCTGTTAACCAGTAGCGTTACTTGTGGCCTTGGTATGATAGCTGCCTGTCGTAATGAGAAGAAAAAACTCATCGCTTGGTTTAGTGTCGCTTTTTTATTAGGGCTATCCTTCATCATAATGGAATTGATGGAGTTCACACACCTTGTGCAAGAGGGCAATAGCTGGCAAAAAAGTGCCTTTTTATCTTCCTTCTTCACCCTTGTAGGTACACATGGACTACACGTTTCGATGGGTTTATTGTGGATGATTGTATTGATGGCGCAGATTTTTTATAGAGGCATAACAGTCATTACTTTTCGACGACTTGTCTGCTTTAGCCTGTTCTGGCATTTTTTAGATTTAGTATGGATTTTTATATTTACATTTGTGTACTTGATGGGGGTGATATAAGTGAGCCATGATCCGAGCTTAACTGAGATTCAGAAAGAGTGGCATGGGACGTTGAGATCGTATGTGATTGGATTCCTAGCTTCCCTTTTATTAACGGCTGTGGCCTTTATTTTAGTCGCTGCCCGTGCGCTTGCAGGGCGCCCTTTAATGTTTACAATCGCCGCACTTGGCATGGCACAAGCACTGATACAGTTGATATTTTTCTTGCATGTGGGGCAGGAGTCCAAACCACGATGGGAGATGGTCGTATTTCTTTTTATGGTGTTGGTGCTGTTTATCATTGTCACAGGATCGCTGTGGATTATGTTTGATTTGGATAACCGTATGATGGGGAGCATGGTGCATGATTAATTACTATCTCTTGACTAAGCCGGGCATTATTATGGGCAATCTTATCACTGTGGCTGCTGGATTTGTGCTGGCCTCAAGGGAACAGATTGACCTTTGGTTATTTTGCGCTACCTTGGTAGGTCTGACTCTTGTGATGGCCTCTGCCTGTGTTTTCAATAATTACATCGATCGCCATATCGATAAAAAGATGAGCCGCACTAAAGAGCGTGCGCTGGTAAAAGGGCTTATTTCGGGGCGGAATGCCCTGTTTTTTGCTATTTTACTTGGATTAATCGGCACCCTGACTTTACTTTTATACACCAATCTTTTGACAACCCTTGTCGCAGGCTTAGGGTTCTTTGTTTATGTCGTACTGTACAGCCTTTGGAAGTGCCGCACAATTTATGGAACTGCCATAGGAAGTATAGCAGGGGGGGTTCCGCCGGTTGTGGGTTACTGCGCTGTGAGCAATCATTTTGATGCTGGAGCTGTGATCTTGTTTATGATAATGGTGCTTTGGCAAATGCCCCATTTTTTTTCTATTGCGATGTATCGTTTTGATGATTACGTAGCGGCATCGATTCCGGTTTTACCCGTGATTAAGGGAGCGTATATCACTAAACTGCATATGGTGCTTTATATTATCGGATTTCTTGCGGCAACCACCATGTTAACGGTATTTCATTACGTGGGATATGTGTATCTGATGGTGGCGATGATACTGGGATGTATATGGCTTTGGCTATGTATGAGAGGCTTTAAGAGAGGCGATGACCAAATCTGGGCGCGTCAAATGTTTCGCTTCTCTCTTGTGACAATCGTTGGGCTATGTGTTACCATCCCCTTTGATGTCATATAGAATCATTTGACGCGGAGATATCTATCTCAAGCGGTCTCGCGTTAAACTCAAGGAATATACGCTATGCAGGAGATCTCTATGAGAGCATCCATAGGAAGTTTTGCTGCTTGCACAGTTTGCCTGGCAGGCTTCACACCTTGGAAAAAATGTTCACCATAGACTTCATTCATCGCTTTGAAATGACTCAAATCTTTGAGATAGACTTCTGATCTCACAACATTTTCCAATGTTAAACCTTGTGCAGACAGAATCGCTTTGATATTTTTGAGAACTTGTTTGGTTTGCTCTTCGATACTTTCTCCAGCCAGTTTGCTCGTAGCAGGATCAATGGCAATCTGACCTGAAATATACAAAGTCTTTCCAGCAAGTACTGCTTGAGAGTAGGGACCGATTGCTTTTGGCGCTTGATCAGTCACAATCTCTATTACTTTATCTGCCGCGACAAGAGGTATGGTAGCTAAAGCCATGATCACGATGAAAGCAGGCAAGAGTTTTTTATAGTTAATATGCATGAATTTCTTTCTCCAATGTTTTATTTAAAAAATGACTAAATATCACTTTTTTATGGAGAACATAATACTTCAACCTTAATTAATAAACTAGCATTATTATCTAAGGCTATTATCTTTACTTGTCGTCTCCGCATTCTTTGCAATCATTCACGAGAAGACGCTCATGGTCACCTTTAAAATTACTCATTGTTGACATCTCAATGATAACTATGGCCACTAGCGCAAGTAAAATGCAGTTTTTCATATTTTCCCCTATGTAGATCTAGAGGTGGGATCTTATTACAAATATACTCTTATTTACAACTATAAATTCACGGCCTGTACCTCTGAGATATAGGCCGTGAACTCAGCTATCTATTACTTGGGGCTCTCAACAGTAGCGTTGAGTGTTTCTTTCCCCAATTTATAAACAACTGAAAAGCCTCCCACGGCACGCGCTTTTCGAGCAGCACCTAACATCGATTGGCGCCAGTTATCCACTGTCATGCCCTTTTGCCAACGAGTCAGGGCCGTGTTGGCTGGATGTCCAGCCAAACTACCAAGGGCTCCCGCTGTAAAAGCTGCGGTATATTCGACAACGCTATTGTCGCCAAACCTTCCTTTCATGACAGCAGCTAATCGATCGGCAGCGCTAAGGCCAAACACAAAAGCTGTCTCCTGAACAGTGATAGCAAGGGCTTGCCTCGCTGAGAACCTGCGGAGAGATTCTCTCACTCCCCATCCCATAGTTTGCCCATTAAAAACCGCTAAGACAGGTGCCGATGCAGCTCCAACGACCGCAGAGCTTGCCAGCATTGATGGCAAACCTGCTTGGCCTGGCTCTCTGGCCATAGCTCTTTCGCAGAAGCTTTGAAATACCATTTGGGTGCCAACGATGATACCAACAGTTGGTGAAGCCCTAAAGCCTTCCCTCAATCCTTCCAGCATACTCATTCTTAGAACCGGCAATCCCTGCTGCTGAGCGCTCTTAGCAACCATGTCACGAAAGACGGGAACGATTGCTGCAGAAGCTGCAAGTGGGGGCACCACGTAGGGTGCTAACAAAGGCCAAAACCCCCGTGATGGTGGTCCACTTGGGACAGCAGCGGGTGATGTTGATGATGCCATATAATTCATCCTCTTTTAAAAAGTTATAAAAAAACAAACTTTTTCGGAATCAGACATTAATCTGATTTACCGAAACAAAAAAATAAATGTAAGAGAAATTATGTATTAATTCGCCTAACGGCGAATAATACGAATCGAGAGGATAGAAATGAAATTTTGGACAACAAAAACCGAAGGAGCACAGACGACATCCGCAACTGCACTAAAAGTGGGCTGAGAGTTTGAGTTCTTTGCTTCCATAGTGGCGTCCATTTTAGAAAATGCGCATATTACTTAGCAACAAAAAAGGGTATAAGCCTTAAGTTTTTGAATAGTTGCTAAAAAAGAATGGTCCTTAATCACTACTTTCTGCAAAAATGAAGATAAATGCCCTCCTATTTTCATCAAAATGGGGGAAAAATAGGGGCTAATATGAAGAGAATCATCAAAAAAGATCTGCTTAAATGGAAGAACCACCCTGGACGGATGCCTCTTCTCCTTAGAGGGGCCAGACAGATTGGAAAAACATACATCATTGAACAGTTTGGCAAAGAATACTTTGAATCGGTTCTGACTATCAATTTTGAAGAATTGAAAGAAGTGCGCAAAACCTTTGATGGGGACTTGGATCCAAAGCTGATCATTCGAGATCTCTCCACCCGATTTAGGCAACCCATCATTCCTGGGAAAACGCTTGTATTTTTTGACGAAATCCAAGCTTGTCCCCACGCTCTTCTCAGCCTCCGCTTTTTCAAAGAACAGATGCCAGAATTACATGTGATTGGAGCCGGATCACTTCTGGAGTTTATTTTGGGCGATGAGCGGTATTCATTTCCCGTAGGTAGGGTTGAGTATTTTTATATGCGACCTATGTCTTTTATGGAGTTTTTGATGGCAAAAGGAGAGCTATTAGCACACAACTCTCTGCAAGAAGCACACCTCAATGATATCGGTCCCGCAACACATGCACATCTTCTTCGGTTGGTCAAAGAATATTTTATCGTGGGCGGGATGCCGGCAGCAGTGGCTGCTTTTTTGAAAACCGGGCAATTTCTAGATCTTGATCCAATCCACCAGAACCTTTTGAATACTTATGAAAACGATCTTGGAAAATACCCTAGGAATGCGCAGCAAAAGTTCATGAGGCTTTTGTTTGAAAATGCCCCCAGGCTAGTTGCTGAGCATTTTAAGTATTCCAAAATCCATCCTCATGCTCAATCACGAGATTATCTGGAATCTCTTGATATATTGACGCGTACAGGCATTCTACATCAGGTATTTGCCAATGCTGCTTCAGGAATACCTCTTGCAGCACAAAAAAACGAAAAGAAATTCAAACTCCTTTTTTTAGACATTGGACTTCTTCCTCACTCGCCTCTTTCAATCATTGATGCAGAAAATATCACCCTCGTCAACCAAGGGAAGTTGGCTGAACAGTTTGTGGGCCAAGAACTCATTGCCTATCACAAGCCTTATCAGCGCACATCATTGTATTATTGGGAAAGACCAAAAAAAGGCTCCGATGCGGAAGTGGATTATGTGATTGAAGTGGATGTGAATATCATTCCCATTGAAGTTAAGGCCGGAGAAGTAGGAAGTCTCCGTTCTTTGAAGCAGTTCATGATGGAGAAAAAAGCTCCTTTAGGCATTCGGATCAGTCAAGCCCCTCTTTCTCTCGAGAGAGATGTTCTCTCCGTACCTTTCTATCTAATTCAAGAGATCCCTCGTCTCTGTAGAGAAATTTTGGGATAACCATGAAAATTCTACAGACCTGAGTTTTGAGTTTAAATGCTTGAGATTCAAAGAGCATTTTGATGTTGCTTTGCAACAACCGAACGAGGTTATAGCCAGAGGCCCTATACCGAGTGAGGAGCTCTCGCGTTTGTTGCAAAGATTCGCAAAATGCATTTGAAGATCAGGCATTTAAACTCAAAACTCAGGTCACAGATTAATGTCAAGTTGGATAGTCCATTTCCAATGCCCATTGATTTTTGCATCATTAAAAAAAACCGGCCCCATCAGCAAACTGATATCTGGTGTAAAGTAATAATACAGTCCAGCACCACCGCCACCAATGGTATTTTTACCTGAAGCATAATCCGCAGCCAAAACCCATTTATAATATTCCTTATCCTTGCAATCTTTCGTTTTGCAAAAATTGCGAAGAAACCCAATCATCCATCCCTGCCAATTTTTTCCCATCGCCCTACTTCCCGAGAAGGCAGCGATATAAAGATTCCCACCAATACGTTCAGGCAAAGATGTGCCTAGTATAAAATCCACAATATTTTGATTTGTTCTCCCCCGACCTGCTGTGCGTGTGCCCACATTGTATATCCCCACACTCCAAGAAGGCGCTTTTGAAAAGAGAACATTTTCAGCCATTCCCACCTTAGCATTAAAAAAAACAGGGTCTTTTGCGCCTCCCAGATAATCAATTCCCACCTCTGCAGCAAGATCCCCCCAATGAAAAAGACCATAGGTTAAACCCACATCCGGAGGAAGAGACGATCCATGACCTCCTCCATTAAATATGGTAAAGTAATTGTCGAGACCGAAATGCCAGATATCATCCGCTTGAATATCCGTTGTGCAGACCGTCCAATATACAGAACTGGGCGTTGCCTTGACTAATCCCAATTTTAATAGGAACAGAAATGTGAAAATCAATAGACTTCTTGCGTAACTCATTGATACCACAACCTGAATTTGTGTCATTAATTTCCGGAAATGGTATGACACTTCCTGTAAAGTGCTGGCAAAACGAGCAGCGTCAAAAGAGTAGAGCTGATCAACCCCCCAATCACAACTGTGGCCAATGGCTTTTGAACCTCAGCGCCTGTTCCCGTAGCAATGGCCATCGGAATAAATCCAAGTGAAGCTACAAGCGCTGTCATCAACACCGGTCTTAACCTAGTCATAGATCCCCTCTTGATGGCCATTTCTAAGGGCATTTTTTCCGCAATAAGTTGGTTTATATACGTTATCAAAACAAGACCATTCAGAACAGCTATCCCCGATAAAGCAATAAATCCCACCGCAGCCGAAATCGAAAAAGACATCCCTCGCAGCCATAATGCACATATTCCCCCAGAAAGAGCCAGTGGCACCCCGCTAAATACAATCAATGCGTATTTCAAAGATTTGAACGCCGCAAAAAGCAAAAGAAATATCAACCCTAAGCATAAAGGAACCACAAAAAATAAACGCGCTCTTGCAGAAAGCAAGCTCTCAAACTGCCCCCCCCATCCTAACCACATACCCGAAGCAAGAGATACGTTTTTTTGGATTTTCTCCTTAGCCTCCTCAACATAAGACCCCAAATCTCTACCCCTTACATTGGCCTGCACAGCAATAAACCTCTTGCCATTCTCCCTCATAATTTCATTCAACCCAACAGAGGCTGTCAAATGCGCAACTTGCGCTAAAGCAATGGTGGGAAATAATGCCCCTGTTTTACTGGCAACCTGTTTAGGAACAGGAATAGGAATATTTCCTAATGCATGAAAATCCTGCAAAATAGCCTCAGGCAACTTCACCAAAATGTCAAAGCGACGATCTCCTTCAAAAATCTGCCCCCGCTTTCCCTCCCCCCACTCCAATTGAAAGCACTTTCAACACATCCAATACATTCAACCCCACACGACTAGCCGCATCCCTATCAACCTTAACATCTAAAATAGGCAGCCCCTCCGTCTGCGCTACCTTCACGTCAGCTGCTCCCGGGATTTTTTTCAGAACCTCGGCCACTTTCTCTGCCATATGTTCCATACTTGCAAAATCATCCCCATAAATTTTCACTGCCAAATCTGTACGCACACCCGAAATCAGCTCGTTAAAACGCATCTCAATGGGTTGCGTAAACTCATAATTATTCCCAGGAATCTTCACTAACTCCCTTTCCAATTTCTGAATTAAATCTATTTTCTCCAAATGAGGATCGGGCCACTGTTTTCGAGGCTTTAAAATAATAAATGTGTCTGACACATTCGGTGGCATCGGATCTGAAGCCATCTCCGCTGTCCCTGTTTTAGAAAATACGTAAGCTACTTCCTCAAAATTTTTAATCGTTTTCTCAACAACTGTTTGCATATCAGTTGATTGTGTAAGAGATGTGCTGGGAATGCGGATCGCATGCATAGCAATATCTTGTTCATCCAAAGCAGGAACAAATTCCTGTCCTAATTGATAAAAAAGAAAACAGGACGCTATGACAATGCCTAGTGCTGCAGAAATCGTTGCATAGGGAAACTGTAAAACCTTATCAAGTAGGGGCGCATACCCTTTCTTTGACACATCAACAATGGCATTTTCTTTCATCTTAAGAGGGCCTTTGACAAACAGGGCAATCATGGCAGGGACAAATGTGAGCGAAAGAATAAAAGCAGCAATCAAGGCAAAAATCACGGTGATGGCCATAGGGTGAAACATCTTACCTTCCACACCAGAGAGTGTTAAGATCGGAATATAGACAATAATAATGATAGCCTGTCCAAAAACAGTGGGCTGGATCATTTCCCGGCTAGCCGCCAGAACCTCTTGGAAACGCTCTTTGCTACCCAAAACTCTACCCAGTTCATGCTGTTTGCCACTCAGTCTCCGCAGGCAATTCTCTGTAATGATCACAGCCCCATCGACAATAAGACCAAAATCGATGGCACCTAAACTCATCAAGTTACCACTGATATGAGACTCCACCATACCCGTTGCCGCCATAAGCATAGAAAGAGGTATCACCATGGCAGCTATCAGAGCCGCTCTGAATTGACCAAGAAAAATAAAGAGCACAGCAATAACGAGAAGAGCTCCTTCGCTCAAATTTTTTACAACTGTCTCTAATGTGGAATTCACCAATTTTTTGCGATTTAAAATCGGCTTAATCTCAATATCTGGCGGAAGGGTGTTCTTTATTTCTTTGACCTTGTCATCTACAGATTGCGCGACCGTCCGACTATTTTTTCCAATAAGCATCATCGCAGTGCCAATAACCGCCTCATGACCATTGGTCGTTGCACTACCCGTGCGCATCTCTTTACCAATACCCACCCGCGCTAAGTCCTTCACCCTAATCGGGATCCCCTCTCTTGTTGCTATAACAATATTTTCGATTTTCTGGGAAGCATCGAGTCGTTCATCAGATTTGATCAAAAAAGATTCCCCATTCTTTTCGATATACCCGGGACCGATACCAGTATTATTTTCGTATAAATGAGCGATAATGGTGTCAAAACTTATTCCAAGCGCCAGCATCTTCTCCATATTTGGCTCAACGTGATATTGACGAACATATCCTCCGATGGAATCCACCCCTGCTAATCCTGTGACCGCCTTCAACTGAGGCTTGACAATCCAATCCTGAACAGTTCTTAAATAGGAGGCTTTTTCTATACCGGTCTTAAGAAGAGCCCCTTCTGGGGTCAAATAAATGCCCTCTTTTTGCCAACCAGGTAGCCCCTCCTTTATCTTGGCTTCCTTGCCTTCAGGGTGCTGGAAATCGACAGTCCACATGTAGATCTCCCCCAATCCTGTAGAGATTGGGCCCATTTTGATTTCAGCCCCCTCGGGAAGGGTATCTTTGATTTCGTTGAGCCTCTCATTTATTTGTTGGCGCTCAAAATAGATGCTCACATCATCATCAAAGATCGCTGTGACTTGAGAAAATCCATTACGCGTTAAGGACCTTGTCATCTGTAGACCTGGAATACCCGCCAATGCCGTCTCTATGACATAGGTCACTTGACTCTCCATCTGGGTAGGAGAAAATCCAGGCAATGTTGCATTGATCTGCACTTGATTGTTGGTGATATCGGGCACAGCGTCGATGGGAAGATGTATAAACGAATACACACCAAATCCAATGGTCACCAGAGTAAAAATGATGATGGCCATCGGGTATTGCAGGGAAAACTTTAATACTTTTTCTATCATTTTTAATGCTCTGGCGTTTGACTAAAACCTGCTTTTAAAACAAAGGTGTTGCTAGTAGCATACTCTTCACCTGGATGCAATCCAGAAATGATCTCTATATTTTCACAATCGCTTCTTCCTACCTGAACCTCCCTTTTTTCAAACCCCTCATCCACTTTGACAAAAACAAACTCCTTGCCCTCAATGCTCTGTAGAGCCTCTTTGGACACAAGAACAGGAACCTCAATCTCACCTGTAGCGATATTGACTTTAACAAAAGTGCCGGGGCGCCAATAACCCTTCAAATTACTCAGTTCACCGATAGCTTTGGCTGTGATTGTCTCCTCTTGAATGATGGGACTGAGATAGATGATTTTTGCTCGCTCAGATACCTCTTCCGTAGGGTGGATCACGTCCACCATCTGCCCTGCTTTGACCATCATGAGATCGTTGGGGAAAATGCCCATCTCGACCCAAACATCACGCAAGCAAGCGAGCTCATAAATAGTCGTTGTGCTTTCAATAAACTCGCCTCTAGTGATATCTCGGCCAATCACAACCCCTTCGATCGGAGAACGGATTTCGTAAGAGCCTAAATCCACGTTATTCTGACCTATCATTTTTGCCATTTCTGCCTCTTGACACCCAAAGACACAAAGCTTCTTCTTGGCTAATTGTAGATTAATTTTTGACTCTTCATAATTAGACTTTGCATTGAGATACTCCTCTCCCGATGAGATTTTCTTTTGATAAAGGGAGGCTTCCCTTTCGTATAAAGAGGCTCCCAATTTTTCTTGTTGAAGGGCGGAGAGATAATTAGCTCTAGCATCTACCATATCCCGACTTTCAAGGACAGCCAACACCTCACCTATAGCCACTGTATCGCCTATGTTTTTTCTGGTCTCTTTGGCAACGCCTGAGATTTCTGGTAAAATATGCGCCAACTTGTCGGGATGAATGATGACTTTGCCTCTTGCAGCAAGGGTTGTCACTAACTGGCCCCCTTCTACTCCTCTGATTTCAATGCCTGCATCTTCTATTTGCTCCGAGGTCATGGCCACCCGCAGATGTTCACTATGATCTTCTTCAACCAGAGACGCCTCTGAAATGGCCACAGGCCAAAAATACCAGCCTACAACCACAATGATAATGGCTACGAGTGAAAAATAGATGATTTTTTTATTCATGATCTTTAAGTTTTTGTGTTTAGATATTGAATATCTGCATGCCTTTGATGATAATTTAAAAGGGCTTGGATATACCTCCCTTTCACTTCAAAAAGGGTTTGTTGTGAATCAAGCATGTCCAAATACTCAAACTTCCCTTCCCTGTATCCTTCAGTTGCAAACTCAAAAGATTGGGTGGCCACTCTAAGAACAGTCGACCTTAAAAGATCGACTTCTCCATAGGCCCTCACCCATTCTTTGTGAAGAATACCCAGCTTAGCTTCAAGAGTTGAGCGCACAGAGGCATACTCATCATAGCTTTGGGCCTTTATAGCGCGTGCTGTCTCGATATTTCCCTGATTTCTATTAAAAATGGCTAGAGGCAGAGAGACTCCCAAAATCATCCCTTGCTCGCCACATTCCCTCTCTGTTTTATAACCAACTAATACTAATATATCTGGGACCTGCTCTGCTTTTTCAAAATTAAGATTTTGTTGTGCAGCTAATTGTTCAAACTGTGATTTAACCAATTCTGGATTATCTTGCACTCTTGCAAGGCAATGATGCCAATTTATAGGTATGTCGACTTCAAAAAAAGGATAGGCCACGTCATCGAAATCGGGGCATGTCTCTCCCCAGAGCAAGGCAAGCCTTTCTTTAGCTACATCGAGATCTGTATTTGCTTTCTGTGAGAAGATCTCCGAATGGGAAAAAGCAATCTCTGCTTTATTTTTTTGCATCAAGGACACTTTGCCGGCGTCTACTTTGTCTGTGACGATGTTGAAAATCTCTTTGCTGATTCTTTTTTGCTCTTCAGCCAGGGAGAGGAGCTCTTGGGCAGCTGCTACGGATACAAATGCTTTTAGAAGTTGATTCAATTGTTGAGTGACGGTGGCTTCGTAACCTGCTTGTGCAGCATAGAATTGGAAACCTGCCACTTTTGATCTAAATGCTCTTTTTCCACAAGTTTCAATGGGTTGAGCAATTTCATAGCGAGACTCTGCAGCTCTCCAACCGCGCCAACGTTTATTTCCGAATACATTTTCGACGCTATAAGAAAAGATGGGATTTGGATAGAGGCTGCTTTGAAGCCATTGGCCATCTTTTTCGTGAACATTTGAGGCGCTTATTTTGAGTGTGGGGGAGCACTGGAAAAGTTTTTGCGCAGCCATATCGAATGTCAAGGTGACTGCTTCTTCAGCACATAGTACCGAAGGAAAAAAGAGAAGAATTGATATTATATTTCGAAAGCCCATCCTTTCTATTCTTTAACGACTTTCGAACCCAAATGTCAACTATCATCTGCTTCTTCGGGAGCGGCCCCCGCTGCGGCTGCTACCTTTGGAGGTGGTAACAAATAAGGAGGAACAGCTGCACCCGCTGCAGCTCCTTGGGGAGCAGTACCTGCTGCGGCTGCTTCAGGGCTAGCACTTGCTGCGGCTGCAGCTTTTTCGGGAGACACATCTGCTGCAGCTGCTGCCTTTGGAGGTAGCAAAAAAGGGGCAGGGACAACAACACCTGCTTCACGCAAAAGAAATAGCACATGCTTTCCATAGAGAGGATTTAAGACTTCTTTCCACTGCTTTGGTGCTCTACGGTGCAACAATAGTTGAGAAATGGAGGGCCTGGGAATAAGTCCTGGACCCATTATGTCTCTAAACAGGGCTGGATGCGCAAACACCTGATTCAATTGACCGGTATACCGCATAAAGAAATTGATTAACTTCGCATACTCAATGAGCATACCCTTCGTGGAAGTAACCAATGGTAAATCAGGACCTAGGTAATCGCGCACTGCTTGGCAGGTAGTAACCACAGGCGATTCTGTACGCCCTTCCCCCCGCCATAGCGGGGCAACCGTGATGTTAGACATGGAGTCATAACTGAAGCGGTCAAACATGCAGTAAAAAGTAAGCACATGTTTAAGAAATTCTCGCATTTTTTCCCGAGTAAATTCTACCGGAGTATAACCTAAAACCTCGCGAAGTCGTGTATGGAATATGTGAAGGGCCAAATGAGAGATACGCTCACTTGGATTAGTCTCGCTAAAGCGGGCAGCGGCAGCTGTTGCTGGATTTTCCACCTCCTCTCCCGCTGCAGCAAACCTGGCTAAATCCTCACTTGGAAGGTAAGAAAGGATTAAAGGATGTAACACAGGGGGTAAGATCTGGTGGAATGCTCCTAAACTCGTATTCTGTATTAATGCTGCCATAGCAACCTCCTAAATTATCTATGGTTACTTGGTTTGTGTATCTTAATTTACTACACATGTAGTAATTAAAAGCACACATCTCAGGTCTTTAAGAAACCCAAGCGAACACAACCCATTGAGATACAACATTGTACTACAAGTGTAGTTTTCTAATAAACAACAAATATTTTTTGAGAAAAGCGCTCAACAATTCTGCGTAAAAGCGTAAAGTATAGATAAGATAACTAAATGTCAGTATAATGACGTTTGGTATAACTAAACATCAGGGCTAGCGCATGTCATATCAACACATTTCTCGAAATTATTGGGAGCAACGTATTGTCGATGCGTGGAAACGACGCTCGGTCATTTGGTTATCAGGTGTGCGGCGCGCTGGTAAAACAATGCTATGCCAGAGCCTTTCAAACGTTGACTATTTTGATTGTGAATTGCCTCGCGTTCGACAAGTATTAGAAGAGCCTGAGTCTTTCTTAGAGCTTACACGTGGGAAATCTCTTGTTTTAGATGAAATACATCGCTTACACAATCCTTCTGAACTTTTAAAAATAGCAGCCGATCACTTTCCGGAGACAAAAATCATAGCAACGGGTTCATCCACTCTCGAAGCTTCCAGTAAGTTCAAAGACACTCTCACTGGTCGCAGAGAAAGGATCTGGCTTACACCTATGCTGATCCAAGAAGGAAACGCCTTTGGAAATGCCAATCTGGAACATCGCTTTTTATTTGGAGGATTGCCGCCATTTTTTCTCAATACGCAAGTTCCAGAAAGAGACTTTCAGGATTGGGTGGATTCATACTGGGCAAAAGACATCCAAGAACTATATCGACTGGAAAAAAGATATTCCTTTCAGAAGTTCCTTGAACTCATATTAGCACAGAGCGGTAATGTCTTTGAGGCGACCAGATTCGCATCACCCTGTGAAGTCAGTCGAAACACAATTGCGAACTATTTAAGTGTGTTAGAAGCTACTCACGTGGCACATGTGGTGCGGCCATTTAACACCTATCGCGCTAACGAAATAACATCCGCTCCCAAAGTCTACGGCTTTGACACTGGCTTCGTGTGTTATTATAAAGGCTGGCTAAATCTGAGAAAAGAAGATCTTGGCCTTCTTTGGGAACACATCGTTTTGAATGAACTCCAGAGCCAATTGCAGACAAAAGAGATACGCTATTGGCGCGACAAACAAAATCACGAGCTTGATTTCATCTTGTTGCAGACGCACAACGCTGATCCCGTTGTCATCGAATGTAAATGGAGAGCCGGAAGCTTCGATCCTACTAACTTAAAACACTTTCGCCAATATTATCCTAAAGGGCGTAATTTTGTTGTGGCTTCAGATGTCGATATGACTTACCAGCGCCAATACGGCGAAATCTCTGCTTCATTCATTGGCCTATCTCAGCTGGTAGAAACCCTGATCGGTAAACAAGGATAAAAAACGCCAGTTTTGGATAAGCGCCAAAAAATATGCAACTAAGGTTGTTGGGAACTTATCGAGCTGTGCTGTAAGGAGTAAACCAAGCATTTATCTTAGCCTTCACCTGGACTGTGGAAAGAGCGGGGTTAAAGCATGTAGAACATGAACTCAAAGCAGAGGCTGTTGTACGAATCAAATGATTACATTTGGATAGCAATAAACAGTCAATCAGCGCCTCTTCCCCTTTCTGATAATTATTCCTATTTTTAAAGTGGAGAGGCACGCCATCATTTGAGTGCAAAGTGGCGGCATACACGATTTTTTTTGTATATCTATTGAGCATGTGTTGCAAAAAAGCATCTTCATCGGTAGCAATAAAGATTACATACTCTTGATTCTTTAACTTCTGAATATGCAGCTCCAATATCTGCACAACTTCTTCATAACTCACTCTTGATACCTCGAGCTCCTTATCTGTTCCTCGGTAATGCACACCGATGACATATTTATCGTTAAAATTTTCTGTAGCAAAAGAGCCTACTTTTTCAAGGATCGTTGGTTTAATCTTGATATATTTTTGGATTAACTCAAAAGCCCTCCTGCGAGACAAACAGGCTCCAGCTACGCAAAAATTTGATGCATGGCCATCTTTGCAGTGCGCATTTCCGTAGATTCTTTTGTCTTGAATATACTTGGGAAGGGCAGAAGGGTCTGAACAGATAGATATAGGCTCAAAATAGTAGCTCCAAAAGTTGGTTCCCTGATCTGGGTCGTAGTATAATCCCCTTTTACCAAAGTCGACTTTAAGCCCCGCTAAATCGGGGTCTTTCCCCTTTTCGTAATAGTCTAAAAGGCCAAGTACAGCGTAGACATTGGCAAATAAACCTGTCTTCGAAAATTCATGCAAAACAAGATAATGCTTTTGAGTGGCTCCTAAAGCCATACTCTGCAAGAAATAGAATGCTATAAGGAGGAATCGAATGCTATTCATAAAAACCTTGACTTATTCTATCAACTGCGGGGTATATTACCAAAGATGACACTTATGTACGCACTGATTTGTCCTCTCTTCTGCTGTCTGGCCACCATCATTTTTGCAAGTGAACAAAGAAGCGATTTCCTCACAAAAAAAAGCATCGATTCCCTTAAATACCTCGAGGCTCACTCTCAAGCAGAGTACCAATTAACCTTCCAAACTTTGACTAAAATCGAAAAGCATTTTGATAAAGCATCTAAAATGCAGGCCCTAGACCATGCCCTCATTCCCAAAAACATCCATTTTATCTGGATTGGGCCCAACCATTTTTCCAAGAGCTATATCACAAATATTGAAAGCTGGCACAGATATAACCCCGATTATGAAATAACATTATGGACAGACCGCACACGACATTTACCTCTGGCTTTTGTCACTCTGGCTGATGTTAATACTTTGAACCTAAAACTTAAGGGGAAAGAGTGCTTCTCCTTTGCTGAAAAGGCAGATCTGCTTCGTTATGAAATCCTTGAGCAATGTGGCGGTATCTATGCAGATGTCGACACAGAGTGTCATCGTTCCTTCGATCCCCTTATAAACACATATGCCTTTTTTGCAGGGATCGAAGATATTGCTTCCATGGTGCAAGGCAGACATTTGAGAGTGGCTAACGCTATTTTTGGATCTGTTGCCCACCATCCGATTTTACAAAAAACCATCCAACACATAGCAGAAAATTGGCAGAAAAACACTGATAGGCTCTATAGGCTCTCTGCGCAGTGGGAACTGGAGGACTACATCAAATTTCTCTCCCCCTTCATAAGAACTAATCTCCCCTTTACTAGCTGCATCTTTGAGACCCCTCTAGAAGAAAGAGACATCCTTCTTCCCCCTTCCTTCTTAGGTTTGACTTATTATGACGATGAGGTAGGGCTTTACTGCACCCATCATTTTGCTGCATCGTGGACACCTAAAATGTTATTTGTATCTTCTTCAGAAACTACCGAAAATGTTCATAAGCTCCTCCAGGTCAATAAAAATGTGCTACAAAAAACCCTGTCCGGTTCTACCAAAATATTGACATTTGGCATACTGAACTTACTTATTTCTCTTTTTGCGCTCGGTATTCTCTTGGTCGTTCTGCGCTTGCGAAAAAAAAGGCCCCTATGAAACGCCAGTTTTGGATCAAGAATTGCGCATTGCTTTTTTTATTGGGTGTGACACATCTAGCCTACTCTCAAGATGGGGATGCATTTCTTACGGAGGAGGGACAAAATCAACTTTCCCATATCCATAATCATCGGCAAGAGCATTATGCTTCTACCCATGCTCTCCTCACCCAGTTTGAAGAGCACTTTCGTAAAGTTGCGGGCAATACAGATCACTTAAGGAAACAGATCCCTCATACCATTCATTTTATTTGTCTAGGGCCTGTAGATTTTTCTGAGGAGATCTTGACTAATATCGAAAGCTTTTATCACGCTCACCCTCATTATGAACTGATTTTATGGAGTGATCGTCTTCGATACATGCCTCTTTCCTACATCAAGCAGAGAGTATTGTGTTGTTTGGGAGAAGAATCACATCTCAAACGATCACAAGCCCAAAAAGAGAAACTGAGCATCCTCTGCTATGAATTGCCAATATGCCTGATAAATGAATTTCACTCTGCACAGACGTATGAAGAAAAATCAAGTATTCTTGCCTATGAGATCCTAGAAAAATTGGGTGGCATCTACGTTGACTCGTCAGTTGAGTGCCATCAGTCATTTGATGCTCTTACCCATTACAAATTTTTTGCAGGGATGGAAGAGATAGGACCCATGTTCGACTATCGTTATGCGCATGTAGCCAATACGGTCATAGGCGCAATCCCTCATCATCCTATTCTTCAGAAAACTATGCAAATAGTGCACGAAAATTGGGAGGGTACCACAA
>Ga0207156_10026_pt1 | contig 37209 bp, 36 predicted proteins | sample Alteio_BWMinHeat_24_FD_153514 | JGI IMG/M metagenome (GOLD analysis project Ga0207156, IMG submission 153514) | Enriched cells from forest soil in Barre Woods Harvard Forest LTER site, Petersham, Massachusetts, United States -... | ecosystem: Environmental > Terrestrial > Soil > Temperate forest >...
AGCTGCATACCATACGTTCATCCATTTTTCTGTTAAGTTCTTTTCTGTACACCACTGAGAAAATTTGACAACCGTCTCGGTGGTCGGTAAATTTCGCTGAATTTCATCTGCGTAAATAGAATGCTGATTTGATGCGAAAGCATGAAGGCGACGGAGATAAACAGTCTTGCCAGAGCCCTTCCTGCCAACGATGATCCGTGCAGTGAGATCGTCTTCTTCAGTTGCAAGGCCGCCCCATACGGAACTGCCCCAAAATGGTATGAAGTCCTTTTGTACGGCTTCGATATCAGCTCTTGATCCGTCAGGGTTGCCAAATGGTCCTATTGTGTCAGTCACTGAAAATCTCCGGAATACTAAATCGTCAGGATACACTCTTCGGGCGCTTAAAGAGGATTTCTAAAGCATAACTCGGTTAGTTATCCCTTTTATTCTAACCAATTTTCGAAGCTGGACAACTTCATACCTAAAAGCAGGCCAGCCGTTGTATATCAGCTCACGACATCTAAGTCAAGGAAATCCTACGTGTGCAGGTGATGCCTCAGTTAGAACTGAGTAGTGCGAAGTGGAATTACTAAGACGCGTGATATAAAGGGTATGTGGATAATTCGTCCCGCGCTGCTTAAGAGTGTCCTCGGTCAAGGTGTTAGGAAGCGATCCCATGACCTGAGCGTGATCAATCCGCCACCGCAGTCCGTGTTGCTGCGTATTCTTGGTGAAACCGCCCGTTGATTCCCGAGCAAACCAGTCGCGTTGAAAGCCGAGCGCCGCAATCCACCGACCGAATGGCATCGGTGATGTTTGTTGATTTATCGTCGCGGACTCCGACAATGCAGGTGCGGCCGATGCCACCGATAAGGAAAGAAGTTGCGGGCAGAGACAACAGGTCTCACTTCGGCTCCTTAAGGCGCTTCAGGGCTTGCATTATGGTTTTACCAATGACTTCTTGGCGCGCCTTCTTATCTGTATCGCTGACCGCCTTATGCTTCACTTTGACCTTATACCCCTTAACTGTCTCTTCTCGGTCCTCATCCCGCGCGTCGATCACTTCAATGAATTCGATGACGCTTTCGGGGGGCAAAAAGGAGACCCGTTTCATGTCTTCTGGATTGATGCTGGTTGAGGCCGCTTCTTTTGCCTGAGCTAGGAACGGCTTCTGGGTAGAAATCAAAATGACCTGATCAAATCCGGCAGCCAGGCACTTTTGAATATTGGAAACTTCCTGGTCTTTGCTTGAGGTTACTGAAATCTCACAGGCTATTGATCGCTGTTGTTTTTCAAGGGCAACATCAACGCTGCCGATGCCGTCAAGAATCTCCTTCTCAATTGTCGCCCGATACCCTCGGTCTTCGCCAAAACGTTTGACAAGCTGCTGGAGGTACTTGTGTTGGGGTCCGCCGCGGCCAAGCAGAGGAGGCTCGGCATTGTTCTTGTCTGAGCGTTTTTCACGGGGTGCTTTCGGGGGATGTGGCGCGACTTGAATTGGACTTGCCTGCGGGATTGCTGGCAGCGGAAGCGGGTAGCTATGACTATCTTGCGCTGGACGAGTTGTCGCCGTGGTCGTAAGAGGCATGCCGTAGCAAAGATGGGTGAAGTCAATAACTTCCTTCGTACGGTCATCTGGCGGCGAAGGCGGCGGATGGGTCGCCATCAGAAATATGTCGGATGCCTTGGTTATTGGCTTACAGAGCGCGTGAAAATTCGGAAGGTCGGCCAGGTCCTTCGGCTCATAGTGGCCGAGTTCGTGTTTGACGGCCTGGAGGTCTTCTGGCCAAAGCTTGAACAGAATTGTCGTGCCGACGTTGCCAAAGATCGCTTTCTTGATCGAATCATCGAGCTGACTGATGTACTGGTGGCCAAGGGATAGACACAGACCATATTTTCTAGCTTCCGACAGAATGCTTTCAAAGGCCGATCCTGTGAAGTTTTGGAACTCGTCAACATAGAGAAAGAAAGGGTGACGTTTGTCTTTAGGCAGGTTGGCTCTTCGCATGGCGGCAAGCTGGAACTGGGATACCAGCAGGGAGCCCAGGAGCTTTGAGTTATCCGGGCCGAGTTTGCCCTTCGAAATCTTGGCCAGAAAGATCTTCTTGTTTTCAATGATGTGCGAGAAATCGAGCTTGCTGTCTCCGTGGGACAGGAGGGCCGCTAGCGCAGGCGCCAGTAAGAACTTGCTCATACGCGAAAGGATGGGCCGGGCGGCATCTTTGGGATAGCTGGGAAAATCATGGTGCCAGTAATCACTGATCTGCGCGTCACCAAGCTTTGTCACAATGCTGGATCGAAACTCCGGGCTGCGCAGGAGCTTTGCGATGTCGGCAAACGAACTGCCCGGAGTGCGCAGCAAGGTGTAAAACGTGTAGCGCAGAATGTCATCCATTCTATCGCCCCAGGATTCCGAAAAGCGCTTGAAGGTAATGAGTAGATCATCGGCAAGGAGCATTACCTCTTCGTCCGAGTGGGCGTTAAAAATAGGCAGCGGGATGGTGAAGTCTTTTCGCGTTGGATCAAAGTAGATGGTGTCGCGGATGCGGTCCTGCGGAATATGGCGCAGAAGGTCGTCGGCAAGGTCGCCGTGGGGATCGATGACAGCGATTCCCTTCCCTCGCTGGATGTCTTGCAAGGCCAAGTTAAAAAGCAGCGTCGATTTTCCAGTGCCGCTTTTTCCCGCAAGGTACAGATGACGATCGCGAACGCTGTCAGGGAACGTGACAACGCTGGTTTGGCCGCGGGCCGCCGCCGTGCCCAGTGTGATACCTGGAGCCGTATAGAGGGGCGGGGGCATCCTTGCCTTTGCGGACGCGGTTTCGAGCAGGTCGGATGTGATATTGGCCGGCAGGTGAACTAGGCTGGAGAGTTCTGCCTCATTGACAATGTTCCAGCGACCGACTGTGTGGATAAGGGGATTTGCCGGCCCGACTGCTGAAACCTGCCAGGCTTGATCCTTGGTTTCAAACTGCTTCAAAAAGTTAGAGTTGAATTTCTTTGGCACCCCGGGATCTGATGACATCAGGCGCAGCGACAGTAGCCAGGGGGGATATTTCTTGCCAAGGTCGCGGATTCGCTCGGCAACATCGCTCGACTCCTCCTTGATCTGCTTTGCCCAGTCTCTCTGCCCTTCAGCGAAAGCCTCAAGGGTCTGCTGATACGACTGTAGGCAAGCCAGCACAGCGTTGAGCGAGTCGGTTGGCACTGGAGCGCAAAGAACCTGAAGGAGGATTAAGGCGGGGGGTTGTTTCTTGGAGATTGTTGAGAGGATTTGGCTGTAAGGAGACTTGGAAAAATCAGACAAAGTTCTGAGAAAGCGATAAGCAAACTTAGGTCGTGCCCATAGCTTGTGCAGTGCCTGGGGAAGCGGGGCCGGCGACACGGTAACGATGTCGGCCGGAAGGTAGATGGCGGCCTGTCGCCGGATAAGCTCTTGGTCCCGGCTGGCGCAAGTAACTTGGAAGTAGGCGCTCTCAGGGCGCACGACAAGCTCGAAGGCAATGGGGTGCGCGAGGTTTCTGAGCTGATTGAGAAAGCTCTCCGCATCTTTGGGCTTTACGTCTGCGTTGGGAAGGATCTTAAAGCACACAGGGTCCCTGCCAAGTGATGCCTGGGGGAGGGATAGGCCCGGAGGAAAACGCAAATGAGGCTTTTTGTCGTTTGCAAAGGAAAGCCCAGCAATGTCCTCAGTCAAGAGTTCAAAGAAGTCCGCTTGCCACTCCATCGCTTGGAGCTGGATCGGGTTAAAGCCGGGCACTTGCTTAAGCTCCGGCAGCGACTTCGGAACCATTTGCCCTTGGTTCTGGTTGATTACTTTGTACAGTCCGTAGGGATCGCGCGACAGCCAGATGCCGGGGTAGCGGTGGACAACGGTGTACAGCCCAAACTCCTTGAAGTCGGCTTCGGCTCTTTCCAGCGTTTGGGGATTGCCGACCAAAAGGTACGTAGGGCGTTCGTGCAGGACCGAGGGAACTGAAGGTGACTTTGATGTTGCTCCTGGCTGGCGCACTTGAAAGACCAGGTGACGCGGGACGCTAAAGCCGTAAAATGAGTTCGAGGCGGAGCGGTGTTCGTCGTCGGGCGCCGCCGTGGGCCGGCCTATGGGAAGCCCAAGGCCTGCTAGCACTGTCTCATCTGCTGCCAGCAAGGAGTTGACCTCAATTGGAATTGCTCTGGCGGGCAAACATACTCCAAAAACTAGTCGAGATCGGCGTCAATGTAGACGCGCCGGCGCCGCTGCTCGTATTCGACCTTGAGGTCGGCAAGCATATGGTCCTGGTCCTGATCGGTCAAGGTTTGGTCGGCGACAATTGCTTGGCGTGCCTGCTTGTACCAACGATCGATGAAGGCGGGATCATCCGCGCCCTCGACTCCCCTGGGCGTGTTTGACGGTTTTAGGCCCTGTTCAATGTTGTGCCTGGCGATTCGGGCTCGAGCCTTCCGCAGCTGCTGCTCTTCAGTGTCTGCGTCAAGCGTGGCCAGTGTCAGATCCTTTTCTTTTTCCTTGATGACGAACTCGCGTTCAAGCTGGGCATGATCGTGCTGGGCACGGACGAATTCTGTATGGGCCTGCACCGTCGAGCGAGCTGCGGTGTAGAAGCTGGCCCAGTTATTGAGCGCCGCTCGTTCGACCTTTCTGTTGAATCGCTGCTTGAGGAGTAACAGGTACTTATTGAACCCCGGTGTTCCGGCAAGCTGGGCTAAGTCATGCTTGATACGACGTTCATCAAATACGTCGGGTACGCTGGGAGGAGTAGCAGTGAGCGCGCCGCCTTGGGGCGAAATTACGGCCAGAGGGGAAGTAGATTCGGCCGGCCCTTCGGCGGGTTTGGCAATAAAATCAGGGTCTAGACGGTTGCGGTCTTTGGCCATTTTGATTCCTCCTCGTCTAAGAAGTATGGATTACGTAAGAGCCGCTTCGGCCTGAAAACAACCAGGCAAAGGCCGCTGGCTACCGCGAGCGCACCGCCGGCGTATGCCGGGATCGTGAGGCCGTTTTGCAGGCATGCGTATGTTGTCATCGCGAAGATGTCGAGGCCACTAAGGGCGATGTAAAAGCGGGCATTTGTCCTCGTGACATATTTCTTGCCTCGATTGTTGACTTCGAACTCGTGGTACTGGTCGTTGAAGGCGATCAATTCTTGACACTGCGCGCCGGTGCACGAAATTCCGTGATAGGCGGTGCCGCAGGTCGGACAGGAAGTGAGGACGTGGCGGGGGCTTCCGACCGGACATCCCCCTGGGCACTGCCAGCGCCCTTTGAGCGCAATTTCTTGCCTGCAGTCTGGGCACAAGAGGAAAGGAAACCACGTTTCAAGTATTCGTCCGCGAAAGACCAATCCAACCAAGGCAACAAGTGGGGAAGCAATTGCAGTGATGAACACGGCTGGGTAGAGCCAGGAGGCAGCGATGCTCGAGACAAACGGCGTGTAGATCGCCGCCACAAGAAGCGTCCATAGAAGCAGGAGCCAGGTGGAGCAGGAAACAAGCAACACTATGATTAGCTTTCTAGTAGCGAGTTGGCTGAGTGTAAGCGGCCTCATGAACGCGGGGAGCGCCTGCGCCGCCGCGGCGCGCGAGTACAGCCAGGCGACTAAACAAAGCGATGACAGAAGAAAACAGAGTCCTATAAGGGAATCAAACATTCTAGTTCCCGGCGATTCTGTTTCGCATAGCCTCAAACCAAGCTCGGGCCGGTTCGTGGAGACGCTGATGCACGGGATCACCCGGCAATAGGCAATTTGTGTCCACGATCTCAACTTGCACAATCACGGTAAGTGCTTTCGCTTGCCCCTCGGTGTCGACCTTGAAGCAGATAGTGCCTTTATAATCCGGAGACCAACCATCGCGTTCGGGCGCTCCAAACTGCGACCAGGGGTTCAGAAAGAAAACTCGATCCGGCGGGTGAATTTTACAAAGCAACTTTCCATCCGGCGTTTGGTTTTCAATAGAGCCGAAACAGTTGGCGATAACGGGAATGCCGGTGTCAAACCACCCGTCCTTATATGACAGAACAACGCGCCAAGAATTGTTGCCAATCTGCTTGACGGAGGCAGGAGGAATCGGCTCTGGTGCCGGTGGTCTGGGTGCTGGCTGGATTTGAGGCTGCACAGCGACGGGCTGGGGCGCAGAGGCAGGTTTATTCTGGGTTTGTTTAACAGGTTCTGGCGGCGGAGTGACCGTGGGATGGGTCGAAGGCGGAGCGACCGGCGCGGTCTGAGGAGTTGGAGCCTGCGTAGCGGTAAAGAGCGAGCTTCCGCGTAGGGCTTTTGCAATTACTCCGGACACGCCAAGAGAGAAGAAGACCATCGAAAGGACAAACCAATTGCGGCCAGCGGCACGAGCATTGCTCATTGATTGTTTACTCCAGCGCCTGAGGTCACACTATTATATGTGAAAGGCCGTCCTGCCGAAAAGAGAAATAGTTACGTGCGGGTAACTGGGTGGGTGATTGGCAGGAGAGTTTTGCTACCACAAAATGGTAATAATGGGGCTCGGGAATGGTTGTGCGAGTATTTGTCAGCGCTCATGACGAACTGAATATAAAAATGAACAGGAGCGGATCGGCCGATGAGGGCCTGGAAGCGGCTTAACGGGCGGGTAGGAGCGAGGACGCTTAGGCATGCTTGACGGGTTTGGGAGGGATAGATGTGGTGGCGGCGGAGCTTGTCGCGGAGATAGTCGGAATAGCCGTTTGGGCGAGGAGCGGCGAGGATCTCCTCGATCAGGGGCAGAAAGTAATGGAGCGAGCGGACGGGCGGGAGCGGGGCGAGGCTTGGATCGCGGAGACGGCGGCGGGCGGTAGTTGGGCCTTCGAGGAAGGTGACATCGGCGTGCTTGTGGATGATAAAGTCGATCTACCCAAGAGGGTTGCCAGCTAGGGCAAGACATAATGGATGCGAGAGTATTGATAGGGCGAACAAAGAGACAAAAGACTTGTGTTTTGGTAATAAGCTGCGGGGATTGCTGCTTCCATTATCACCTGAATCAAGTGGCAGACTAGGGAAGCCTAGTATCCCGCGCAGTATAGGTTGTTACGACGAAAACGGTCTAGTCGTGGGACCCTAGTTTTAGCGCAGTGAACAATACTCCTGCCTAACTTAGGGCCGCGCTGGACATCTGAAGAGCTAATCTCCATAATCAAGGGTTTCTATCGTCGGGACTCGCTGGCGATCAATAAGCGTGGCCGGCAGAATGTTCTTGGCCCCGCATAACGAAGACACGGCGATGTAGTCGCCAGCGTCGCGGATGAGGCTGAGTTTGCGTCAATGGCGGTAACGACTTGTGCCAATTCGTAGTTATCAATCCTTACCCCATAACGGTCGAATGGATTCTATGAGATCCTCTAAGTAAGGAGGCCTGCGCCCCTCTCGATTACCCAAGGGATAGGTTTGAAGGGGTGGCTTGATGTGGAAGCGTATATCATCTAGTATTTCCAAAATTCGCCTCCCAGTTTTGATCGACATGGTGACTGAGTTTTTGTCAGCAACATCTGTCGGAGGTTCTTTCGACTGCACAATTTGTTGTAATAAGTAATAGTATGGGTATTGGTCGAGAGTCCCGATATTATCTACGCTATTGCCCCGGTTTACACAAGAGACTATATTGTTTCGGAAATCGAAGAGGATTCTTCGTCCATTAGTACCCTCCAGCTCTAGGAGTTTTACATTACCCTCCAGGTTTGGATGATACTTAGACCCGCGAACGCCTTTCCCCACATAGGCTTGACCTTCGACAACTTTGTTCATGTGGTCCGTAAACTCAAAGTTTATCGCAGCGAATGTTTCCGCTTGGATCTCTACTTCGCGTTTCTCATCGTAGTCTACTCCGGTGTATCTCGCTGCGCGAACTGCGTCAACACTTATTTCACCCACATGCCCGAAATACGAAAGCAGGGCAGCCATATGCGGCATCATATCCAGGACTAGCCCTTCTCGCAAAGGTTCTTGGCGGCACTCAATTTCGATTGGGCCATTTCTATCGTTCGGTGCCTGTCCCCTAGCTTTGAGCGAGTTCCAGTAGGCCGCATCTGTACCGCTGTGATCTTCGACGAAGAAGAATCGAAAGACTTTGATAGAATCGAGACGGCTTAGGATCGTCCGCATGTTGGCGCTGTGCTGCAAGTATAGATGCATGCGAGCACGGTAGTGGTCAAAGGCACGTACGCGCAGCTGGTCGGCGCGACGAGTATTCCCTATAAAAGTGATCGCTTTGCCCTTAGAGTCAGTTAGAGGCTTTTCAATGAATATTTTGGTGTAGCTATTCTGAAGCCATGCTTCGGCCAATTCAGTGTGCGTTGCGTCGTTTGTAGCGATAAGAACTGTATCTACCTGGGCGGAGGTCCGTAGCTGTAAATACTTATCATTGTCTTCCTCATCGCCTTTGTCGAGAAACTCTCCTCCCCAGCGCTTTAGCGTTTCGAGCGTTTGTTTTCTTTTCTCGGGACGACCAGCCACGCCTGGCCAATATGCACTGTTGTCTGAATATATGATGCGAATTGAAGGGATATCAATTTTTAATTTGGCGAGCGCGGGGCCATAAAGTCTATCAACGACATCCCCGATGCCTTCTACTAAAATTGTGGTCATAAGGACTTTAAAAACGAACCCTTTCCTCTGAGAGGAACGGGTTCGGAAAAATTTGTGAGCTTACAGATTGCGCCGCCGGGATTTATGGCAGGCTAGGTACTTGTTGGTGGATCTTGTGTAGGGGGTTAGCCTTTTCGATGTCGCTCCAGCCCTCCCACCAATACAGATAGTTCCTTTGGCTCACAAGAAAAGCGTGGACATATTCTTCACCCGTCAGCGGCTCAACTGGGATGTCGAGCGCTTGGGCCTGAGCTTGCAGTTCGTCCGTCGCGATCAGCCCGTCGGGCAGCGGCTCTACAGGGACTTGGGTTGTGGTACTCATATGGTGTGTTTCGCCGCGATATCTCTGCATCCGTTCACACTTCTTCCACCGTCAATCGCTCGGGTCAGGCGCAAGCACTCTAACCACGGGTGAATGATGCAAACTTCGTGCGCAGAGCAGCGCTGAGCTTCAGACCTCCTTAAGTGACGTGTTTGGTGAAATTACCGTAGCACAGGTATAAAACAGTGTCAAATTCTGTTACGTGGCAGAGTTGCAAATGTGTCACTATTGCCGTCGGGTGCGGCCGTCGCTGAACAAGAGCTAATTCCTCGGCGATTGCCACAACCAAAACGAGAATGCCACATTAGCCGCCTCTTCGGACAAGCCCCCCTGCACAACAGCTTAAAACAGGTAAACAAGATTTAGGGATCGCGAGGTTTTGGCCAGGCACCGGTGATGTGCTGGCCACTGTACAGATGCATTCGAAGGGTGGGCCAACCCCAGCGCCGAAGCGCCTCCGATACTGCGGTTTAAAGTGGAAGCTTGCTGAACTCAGAGCAGACTAACCTTTTGAAACCGAGAATCGTGTACAGCGAGAAACCAACCTTTATCCTTCCAAGTCAGGCCACAGGTACCAAAACGAGACAACATTAGCATGAATTCGTTGGAAGTGTCAAGAAGAAACATATTACGTCTGAACAATCCGTAATCGGGGACGTTGGGGGGGGGTTAGATGCTGTGGATTTGGCGAATGGGCGTATTAACTTTTATAGCACAGGCGCCTCAAAAGAGAGGGATGTGGTGCGGCGGCAGTGCGATTAATCTCTGTAACCTCTCGTCTCCACGGTGGGCAAAAGCTGCGTGTCAACAAGTGCCCCGTACGAAAGCGGCCACTTATTGAAACCCGAGCAGAACGGGTGGCCGGTTTCCGGAAAGGGTGGCCGATTTCGCCAGAATCCGCACAGAAATGAAGGCTAATACAAATTCAGCCTGGCAGGTCCAAAGAACCACCTGATTCGTTGGAAACATACGAGGAGGTCGAACCATAGGGACCGTGCGAGTTATACCCGGTAGAAACCCAATCCGTCGCGTAGGTCCCTCCGGTTATCGCGTATTTCCCTTTCGTTGTTTTTCTCCCAGATTCAGCTTTTTCGAAAAGGAAGAAGGGCACGGACGGGACCGCCAGAACGCAACTGACCAGGGGCACAGCCACAAAGTAGCCCAATACGCCACCGATCAAACCCAGCCACGAGGATATTCCGAGGAGTGCCGCCAAGGTTACGAGAGATAAAATCGCAATGACCAGTCCTAAAGCCCCAATGGCGTAGAGAAGTGTGATCCAGAAGAAGAGAGCTTCCCGGTAATAGCAATACAGTTTTCCGGCGATCTCTCGAAGCATAGTGGAGCTTCTCCTCGGGTCTACAACAAGGGATTGTACTTGGGGCCGGCAGGCAAAACAATAGATTTCTTGGGGTGACAGATTACTCTCGCCAACGGGCTGGTCTCGAGCATCGGAATGGGCACCCGATTAATCCAATGACCTTCAAAACATTTTTCGTTTGGCAAGAGCTGCAAGTGACGCCGGAGTCGCGTGACGATCGATCGATCGGATGAAGTTTAAGCTGTCGCAATGTGCGTATTCCGCTGAAACCGGCCAGCCATTCCGGTGAAAACGGCCACCCCATCGAAGCGAAGCGACGCTGGCCTTGGAATGATGGACTAGGTGGCCGGTTTGGTCAACGGGCGAGGCTCTCGCCAGGGACCTGTCCCTAGTAAATGCCAGAACCTCTCAAAAGTTGGTCTTGCGTTGCGAAATGCGTACTCCGCGCCGACGCAGTTTCCGATGGGCGAAGGCCATTTTACGTCGCCCCAATTCGTGTTTGGCATGAACCGTTCATTTGATTCTTGGATCCTCTCCTAATTGACTGATCGCGCGGGATTTACGGGCCATTCGATCCAAGTTGCAAATTACTTGCATGAAATGGAATGGCGTTTTCGTCCATATACATGTAGGGGAAGGTCTCGCAAAGCGAAAGGCCTTCTTCGATCCCTCACCCAGAAAAATGTATTTGTTACGAAAGGAGCGCCCCAATGGAGCAGGCCAACTCAGTAGAGCTAGACATAAACCACTATCTTGACGCTGCAGCCGACGCGAGCAAGAGAACGAGAACGGTTATCTTAACAATCGTCGTAGCTAGCGTGCTAACGTTTGCAGGATTCCTAAACTCGATAGACCACAACTGGATGCTTCAACGCGTCCGCGCGATGGCCGTTCCCGGGTCGGATTACCTCAGAAAGAAGTTTCCCGAGGCGACCGACGCTGATGCAATTAAGCAAAGCCATGACTTATTTTATGATGCGCTAATGAAATCGTACGTGAACAACTCCTACACTGTTCACGTCCCATTCTTCGGCGTCAGTTTCGACGTAAACGATCTCGCTCTGTTGAGTGGTGTGGCATTTATAATTCTGCTCGTGTTGTTTCGCTTCTGCCTCGCAAGAGAGTTGGACAACTTAGGCGTTGGTTTTGAGAGAGCAAAGAAGGATCAACGGCTCGACACCTTTTACCATCTGTTGGCGATGCGCCAAGTCCTGACCACTCCGGCAATTGACTGGCCGGCGTCACCCGGAGACGGGAGGGACCTGAGACGTCCAGGGCTAATGGTAAAGATAGTTCCCAAATCACTTTCGATCCTGCCGGCGTTAGTGCTCGCGGTAGTTATTATTCACGATTTTGCGACCTCCGATTACGGTAACGCGGTTAGTGCGCCCCACACTTTGGTCTTGTATATCAGTTCGGCGGTCTTGTTTACGCTAGTTAGTATGGTTAGTGTTTCTGCTATAAGGGTTTGGGTGGACATCGACAAATGCTGGAAGCGGTACTGGAAGGAAGTCGGAACCATCAAAAATCAATCAGCGGTTAGATTGATGCCGGCGCGTGGCGACCAGAGCAACCTCGCGGGCGTTTCCCAAGTTGATAGCTGACGAACAGGTGGCTCGGCCAACGGCCGACCGCCCGTATGTCCGCCGTCACTATTCGGTGAACGCCCCAAGTTTCCATTAGACAACGGGAATCCGGCGGCGGCAATAGTCGGCCTGTGTTTGTGCGTAGCTTACCAGACAGCTGAAGCTTCTAGCGTAAAGCCTGCGACTTGCTTGAGGTTTTGTATGGATGACTGGCGAGATTTTGACTGGGATGCCTAGTGGCGAGATTTCTGGGCCGGTCGTCGAGTTAGCCCTGCGGGAGCCCAGATTCTTTGACAATAGTTAGGGAGAGGCTCAAAAGGAATCTGGACGCGTCTGGCGAAAGTAGGATTCGCTAACAGGTCTTGGCTCACTCCGCTCGGCTCGAATTTGCTCTCGAAGGAACGAAGGCGATGAGGGTCAGAATCCCAGTTGGAGGATTTCTGCCAAACAATACGCTCGTCAGGAGGGGACAATGAAGCTAGATTTAAGCGCTTTGAAGATAAATAGAGCAATCCTGCATGAAATTCCAAAGCATGCTCGTGCCGAGGAGGGCTCAGGCGCGGTGTTGAGCGACGTTCCGAGTGCGCTCGATGCGGCGGGAGCGGTATTCTTTAAAGATCGAATCAGTGCCTGTCTCATGGCAAAAGGTTTCGAGATTATGTTCGATGCGTTATCAACCTCTCCTGTAAGAGAGGCAGTCATTGCTTATCTTGCTAAGCCGACAGAAGCGAGGTTCGTGAAAATGTCTCAGGACCTGGCGAAGCATTTGTACGCCAGCCAGGATGGCATCAATCCCGCTGGGATTCTGATGGTGATTGATTGCTCACTGATGACTCGAAAGGTGATCGCAATACTGAAGCTGGAGCAGGAGGAAGGGGCGAGGGTGGCGAGAAAGATGGTCGATCAGAAAAGGAGTTTAGACGTGCAGCATCTGCAGGATCTGATACTGACGCAAAGGACGCGGCTGTTTAAGGTTGCCGCGTTCGCGTCCCGCGATGAGGCCTCGGAGACATTTGACGCTGTGTGTTCCGATATGCAGAGAGGCTATGATGAGCGAGTGGAGGTCGCCGGGTTTTTTCTCAAGCGGTTTCTTGGTTGTAAACTGACGGAAGAGCCGGAGGTGGCGACGAAGAAGTTCTACGAGGCGACAGAGGGGTTCATTAACGAGGAGGTTAAAGATCCAATAAGGCGGATGAAGTACCATGAACATCTGGTATCGGAAATGGGTTCAAACAAAGAGATGGTCGAACCAGTAGCTTTTGCGAACGCATACTTTGTGGTGGAGGACCGGAAGCCTTTCACAAGCTATTTGACCAACCGAGCGGTGAGCACTACAGCGTTCAAACGGAAGACCGAGTTGATCGATAAGCGGCTAGAAAAGGAGCTATTCCAGTTCGAATCTGGAATTGACGTGCTGGTGCGTAAGGACGTACCGAAAGATCGAATCAGAACTGAAAAGCTGGCTTCTGGAGAACTAAAACTGGAGATACAAGACTACCTGAAGAGCATAAGGGGAAAGTGATGGAGGATCTCAAGGCTGCCCGTGCTCGATGGCTGACCGACCGGCCGCTCTACGAAGAGTTTGTTGGGCATCTTCAGGACGTCATAAAGGGTGAGTTGCGGAAGGCCGGCATGCGGGCTCGTGTTTCAGGGAGACCTAAGGAGATGGACAGCTTGCTGAAGAAGTTTATTAGGAAGCCGGACAAAACGTACGACACGATAACCGACAAGGCAGGGGTCCGTGTGGCAACGTTGTTCTTTGAAGAGATCGAACAGGTGGATAACATCATCATGGCGACGTTTGACGTGGTGAATCGCGATGATAAGATGCACTCACTTGGGGAAGACAAGGTTGGGTATATGGGGATCCATTACGATGCCCGGCTTCAGCCAAAAGAGGGAGTTCCGGCGTTCGCCGGGCTCTTGGCAGAGATACAACTCAGGACGTACTGTCAGGATCTGTGGTCAGAAATGGCGCACGAACTGGGCTACAAGGCCGATATGCCAATACCTAAAGCAGCAGCGCGGCGGTTGTATTGCTTAAGTGGGCTGCTGGAGGTTGCAGACATGGAGTTTTCTCAGGTTAAAGAAGCCTACAATGCTCTGCCAGATGCTGCGGAGTATCGAGTCTTGGCCACCCTGGAGAAATACTTTCTCGTATATAACCCGGTAGACTACGATAGGAAACTCTCGCTCGAGACTATTCGTCAGCTCCTGCCGCTGTACTCTGCTGACGATAAAAGCCGCCAATTGCTCATTTTCGAGGAGTTCTGTTCGAGGAATGACGCGAAGCTGAGGTTGACGTTCGAGGAGCGAATGCAAGTTTCAGAGCATCCACTTTTCCTTACTCAACCGGAGATATTATTGATCTTCGAGCGGCTGGAAGCTGACAGCTTTAGGCTCGAGGACGAGTGGAAGAAGTATTTTCCGATTGGGGACCTGATGGAACTGGCGGATATTTGGGGCACCCCTCTTGGATGATTTTATAGGTAGATGTGGGACAGGGAGAAGGACGCGATGCTAACACATCAAGAGCGGCAGAGTATTTACGACGAGATCGGTCAGCTTAAGGGTCGCATTGACCAAATCAAAGGCCAGATCGAGATGATCAAAGGGCAGGTTAACAGTAACTGGAGTGAAATAAGGGAACTGGACGAAGCAAGGCGATTTCACGAGAGAGAAGCAAGAAAACCACATATGCGGGATGTGGGCTATCAAGGAGGTCATACTGATAGGGGTATCAGTGATCTCAAAATGAAAAACGCGGACCTCCAATCGAAGAAGGACGCTCTCTACCAGGAGATGAACGGCCTTCACGCTCGAAAGCAGGAGATCTATGCAAAGTTGAAAGGTTAGCGACCCGTCTATTGCAAGTGCGCGGTGAATTGTGCCCCGAGTCAGGCGATATGTTTTTGTTCTAAATAACGAACAAGTGTTTCTGGGGGAAGGCTTGTCTGTGTGGTCGGGGGAGGATATAAAGCCAAAAAAAGAATCCCATTTGAAGATCGGGACTGAATCGAACTCTCGAGGTTTACTTTCTTGCCTGTTTGGTCTTGTGTATTCGGTTGTTATGCGAGGTCTACATAACAGCGAATGAAAACTAGGCACAGGGATGCCAGAATGCATGTGATTGATGTTCATTTTGAGCGCCTGTCAATGATTCCCGTGGCCTCCGCGTTAGGTGAAATAGGTGTGTACGTGCTTTGGGATGCGCTCGCAAAAGCAAGGCCCACGTATGTCGGCGAAGGCAATATCCTGAAACGCCTCGTGGAGCATGTTGAACGATTCGCGCTGCCGCTAGACGGTTACGTCGCTCCATTGGATGCTCCCACTCGGCAGCGAGCCAAGGCTGATGCCGAAATCGTTGAAGCACTTCTGATCGAAGTTGCGGACCGCACCGATCGCAGACCGAGTGTGAACGTGGCGGCTGGAAAACTCCGTGGTCTGGACGCTATTTTTCGATTACACGGGACACTTAGAGTCAATGTAAGGATGTACGATCCACTGGTTGCGCCTCGCGGTGCTCGTCGACTTGCTGGAACTAAACAGATCGTGTTGCGAGACTTTGCGAATGGAGCTGCACTTCTCGATCACGACTGGCAATTACGGCGGCGGATAAAGTAAGCGGAGGTATGAGCCATCTGTGTGGGGGTCCTGTGGCAAGAGCGCGCGACAAGTGGTGGCGACGCCTAAATGAGGAGGGTGGTGGTGCCCGAAACTCCCCTGTAAGCAGTATAACTATTCTGCTTAGTAGCATAGCACAAAACAGCCAAATCCTTAAGGTTTGCTGTGGATAACCAGAGGTGTTTTTACACTGTAATGCTTAGTAGGGGGAGGGATTTTAAGGTATGTTAGATTATCGGCGATTCGATTCGACAGAGAACGCCCTACCTGCCTGAATCGAGGAGGGAGTTAGACCGATCCCACGGAAGGCCTGGTTAAGCCCTTGTCGATCTCAGTCTCAGAGCCAGAATCGGTTTCTCAGTCATCCCAAAAGTCATCCCAAAAGCCAGCGCCACTAATAAGGAACTCAAGGAACGAGCGGCTCTCCTTAGGCTCACAGGTGCCTTTTTCTGTATCTACGATATACTCAGTCCCGTCATCGTCTGTGACAGTAAGTTTGGACATGATTCTTGGCCCCTTTTGATTTCTTACGCCACATTGGGCCGACCGAATTAAAAGATGTTGATCGGAGAGATACTTTACCGAGGCTGCAAAGAGAGTTCGGGAATTCTAGGCGGCCTTGCAAGCGCCAGGCTTCAGAAAGGCGTACACATAGACCGAAGAATTGTCGCCCCCGCCAGGGCCTCCATCGCAGCCTCGCTCGATTAGTTCCGCCTCGATCGCGCGAGCGTCCATTACGTGACGGCACACTACCGAGCCAAACGTCCGATCTCTCGAATCAACTCCGTGGTCAGAACGGCGCTTCGTGATGTCGCCAGTAATGCCGACGTAGATTGACGACAAGGGCACGTTGTAGATGCGTGTAAGTCCGTCAATAAAAGCGGATATCTCCCACCAGGCACTCGTGTTATAAGGATGAATCTTCATTAGCAGTACTCCCCCGGGAACTCGATTCACAGTCGTTCGATTCGTCCTGCTCGAAGTTCGATTCGTCCTGCTTGAAGGAATGATAACTCAAGAGTCTGGGCTCGGACAACATTTTCTTGGCGGCGGTAGTTGGTTTGGATCTTCGGCCCTCGCCAGAAGTATAAGCTCGATGATGGAATGACCATCGCGTTGGGGGCGGGATAGCGAGTAAACGGGACCGCGCGCCGGACCGCACGTCGTGCAATATCGTTTTGATGACTGGGAAACTGGCTACGATAAACAATTCTTGCGAATCTCGCTACACTGGTGCTATCGTGTCGGCCATATGGCTTTGCCAGGCGTCTACATATTCAAGCGGAAAGGACGGACGGCCTATGTGGGCCGTAGCGACCGGGACGTGATCGCCAGAATGAGGAGCTCGTATCGCCAGGGCGACTATGATCTGACGGTGAGCGTGCACGAGACCACCTGCGCGCGGGAGGCGTACCTGCTGGAGTGCCGCCTGTTCCATCGCCACCGTCCCTGTGACAATGAGATCCATCCTGCCGTGCCTGCGGGAACAAACTGGCGCTGTCCGGTCAAGCATTGCGCCTGGTCGTAGACACGGGTACAGCCCGTGGCCAGCGGCCCCTTACCGGTTTTGGGTCATGTATTACGTTAATCCTTTAGTCTTTAACACCGGTGAATTTCAATACTTCTTGCAAATATTTTTGCCCGGCATGTCGAAGCAACTTTTGCGCAATATGTTTGGATTTCTTTTCCTGGACGAGGGTTTCAATGACTTCAACAACTCCCAGGTTTGATAATTTTGAATCGGCTGATTCTATCATCCCATTAAAAAGCTGGAAGGCTTGAACAATTAAAGGATCAGATTCGGGTTCCGAAGCGGTGTTTATTGTCTCCATTACATAACTTGTAAATCCAAAGAAGAATGAAAATACTAAATCGGGATCGTTGTGCTTATAATGATCAGTCTGAATATACTCAGGGAATAGTGCCAAGGTCTCTTGAATTACGTTGTCAAAAGTTAGAGTTTCATTCATATGTATTATTTATTAAACAGGGCTTTAATTGAGTCTTTGATAGTATTTAAGCGACTCTGTTCAGTCGAATTCAATTGTTGAGAACTTTCAATATTATTTATCCTATTTAGCGTATCCTGTGCTTTTATAAGGTGGCTTTTTCCGCCCGTGAGCTCTCCTGTTTCAAGCTCCTTTTGAAGAGCTCCTATGGTACCACCCGGCGTGGTGTCTTGGGGACGGAAGACATCCTTAATCAAGTTTTGTGCGGCTGGATTCTCTACTCCTTCGAGCCAAGCCTTTTGCTGGGCAACTGGATCAAATGATTTTGAACCGTTCAGAGGAGAAGACACTCCTGCGACTTCAGTCTCGGCAGGACTGAAATCTATTCCTCCACCCGCAATGGCCCCGATATTGATGAAAAGCTGGCTCAGTTGAGGATGCTGACTGATCCATTGGCTGTTGGCCTGGCGCATTGCTTGAAAGGCCTGATATTGACCAGCAGCGTAGTTTCCTAGAAGGGTTGCTGTCTCTCCGATGGCTTGCTTTGTTAGTTGGAAGGCTAGGCCGAAAGAAATGCCCCAAGCGCCGTTAGGGTCAACGACGGTCAGCGGGTTGTTCCTCGCATAGCTATAACTGTTCAGAGACTGCGGATCGCTGAGTATCGCTTGCAGGTCATTTCCGGTGATGGCTTTGACCTGGCCGCGATCGCCAGTGGCCAGGAACGCCTGATCCTCGCTCATAAACCGACCATTGGTCGTGTCGAGGTAGCGGGCTCCCAGGTAGTTGAGGCCGGTGTCGCTGTCGAACTGGCTGCCGGCGAACTTCCTCTGGTCGCTGTAGCCTCCGGGCTTCTCGTCAAAGCGCATGGAGCCAAAGGGGTAGTAGTCCAGGATCTCGTCCTTGGTGTCGCTTGAATTGGTGATGACGTTGCTTCCGGTGAGCTGGTCGGTGTGGACGTAGTGGACGGTCACAGTAGGACTGGATCCGGCCGGTTTGAAGGAAACGATAGACATTGACCAGTCGTCGGGGTCAGAGCCTGTGTAGGTATCGGAGTAGGCTCCGGCAGAGGTGGCAATTTGATAGCTGGCGGCACCAAGGGTTGAGCCAGTGGCATTGTTGTACAGAGACGTGCGGTTAGTGCTTGCGGCCGTTGTTGAGTAGCGCGATAGAGTAGCTAGCACCAAGTCATTTGCGGCCGTCGTGGTCAAAGAAGCGCTCGGGTTTCCCGAGGTGCCAGTTGCGGTAGAGGTGACGTCGACTGGCGAGGATTGTAGAGCTCCGGTGAATGTTGAGACCGACAGCTTGATGGCATCAGTTGCGCCAGTGATCGTCACCGAAACCGTGTTGGTCCCGGATGCCGGATTGACGAGGTACCAGATTTCTGAGTCCATCCCTCCGGACAGAGAGCTAGTAACTTTGGTTAGGGCGGCTCCGTTGTAGCTGGCCGATGAGACCGTGCCAGCTCCAGCTGTGTCCTGCCAGATATCGGCCTCGAGCTCAAGGATTCGATTCGTACCAGAGGATGTGGTGTGAGTCCAGGTCTTGGTGGTCGGGCCGCCGTTGTAAGCATTGGTGATGCTGGTCGTGGTAGCGTCAGGGCTAATGGAACCTGATCCGCCGCCCGTGGACTGGACCGTGGCCAGGAGCGTGCCTTTGTCATCAAAGATGTGCTTGGTGGCTGTGGTGCCGTCGGTATTGTAGAACTTGGTCGGGTAGATGGTATTGGCGGTGCCGTCGCTGGTCTCAACGCGGTTGCCCTGGTAGTCATAAGCATAGTTGCTGGTGATGCCGCCGGCAGTGGCCTGGGTGAGGCGGTTGTTGTAGTCATAGCTGTAGGTGTTGCCGGATCCGGCCGGTTTGAACTCAGCCATAACCATAGACCAATCGTTTGCCGAAGATCCCGTGTAGGTATCTGAGTAGGAGCCGGTGGTGGTCGTGACCTGGTAGCTGGCAGCACCAAGCGTTGAGCCCGTGGCGTTGTTGTACAGCGAGGTTCTGTTTGTTGAGGCCGCAGTGGTTGAATACCTAGAGAGCGTAGAAACCAGAAGCGAATTGGCCTGGGTGGTGGTGCGCGAGATCATGGGATTGCCCGAGCTGCCGGTGTTAGTTGCGGCTGCGACAAAGGGCGCTGTTTGGGCGGCTCCGGTAAAGGTGCTGCTGGCCAGCTTGATGGCATCGGTGGCCCCGGTGACGGTCACCGAAACCGTGTTGGCTCCTGAGGCCGGGTTCACCAAATACCAGATTTCTGAGTCCATCGCTCCGGACAGAGAGCTTGCGGCCTTGGTTAAGGCCACTCCGTTGTAAGAGGGAGAGCTGATGCTGCCGGTGCCCGGGACGTCCTGCCATAGGTCACCCTCGAGGACCAGGAGTCGGTTGGTGCCAGAGGACGTGGTAAGCGTCCAGGTTTTGGTGATGCTCCCATTGTAGGCATTGGTGATGCTAGTCGTCGTGGCGTCTGGCGCGATCGTGCTGCTGCCGGCGCCGTAGCTTAGGGTGTTGCCGTTGTTGTCGTAGGTGAGGGTGTTTGAACCAATTGACGTGGCTGCATGCGGATTGGCGTAGCTGGAGCCGGTGTTTCCGGCATAAGTATAGCTGCCGGGGCCGGTCTTGCTGGTCAGGTCGCCGATGGCATTGTAGGTGTAGTTCTCCGTATAGGCGGACTGGCCAGAAGCGACCGCGGTGATGGTTGAGGAAGTCAGGCGGTAGAGGTCATCGTAGCCGTAGTTGGCGGTCTTAGAAGTATCCGTGCTGGAGGCATCGACAATTTGGGTGATGTTGCCGACTGGATCATAGGTGTAGGACAAGTCCTGGGCATGAGAGCCTGCGGCGATGATTGTTACTTTGGTCGTCAGGCGGTAGAGCTTGGTTGAATCGTAGGTGTTGGTGGTCACCGCGCCGTTGGCATAGGTAATAACGGCTGGCTGCTCGAGTGGGGAATAGGTGGTGCTGGAAACGACGCTCGTGAATCCGGAATCGCCGCTTTCCTTGCGCTGGGTTTGGTTGAGCAGGCCTCCGGCGTCGTAGCTGTACTGAATTTGGGAATTATCAGGATTGGCGATGGTCAGATGGTGACTCTGCCGGTCGTAGGTATATGCGGTTGTGTAGTTACTTCCGCCAATGGTTTCGGTTTCGCTCTTGATGCCGCCCAAGGGATTGTAGGTATAGGCCGTGTTGGTGCCGTCGAGCTTGGTGACTGATGCAAGGCGGCCGGTGCCGTCAGTGCCACTGTCGTAGGCATAGGTCACGTCGGTTCCGGTGGTGCCGGTGAAGTCCTCGGTTGACGCTCGGTTTAAGGCATCGTAGGTGTAATTAGTGGTCTGGCTGTTTGGATCAAGCCGGGAGGTGAGGTTTCCGGCGTCATCGTAGGTATACGTATAGGTGCCAAAGGTTGAATCACCAGGTGCGTGGAGGTCCTGGGCACTCAGGCGCCTGCCGAGACCGTCATATGTAAAATTCCGGACGTTGCTGAGCGCGTCGGTGACGCTGAGAAGATCGCCCAAATAGTCGTAAGTGTAGTAAGTCGAATAGGTGCTGCCGGCGTTGTGCTCGTCGACCTGGACCAGGTTGCCGTAGGCGTCTTTGTAGGTGTCCTTGGTTTTGCCGTTTGGATCGGTCACGGTCAGTTTCCAAGGGCTGTAGGTGTTGGTCGTGGTGCCAAGGTTATTGGTTGTGGTTAAGAGCCTCTGCAGCGGATCGTAGGCGTAGTTAATATTGAGAGCGTTGTTTGAATTAAAGGCAGTTTCCGCGGAGCCGGTTGAGAAATAAGGCAGGGTGGAAACGTTCATCAGGCCGCGGCTGTCGTATTGGTAATCCTTGACCTGGTAGTTTGCGGCCGCCTCGGTCTTCCTGTCCTGGATTTTGCGGTTCAGGCCATCAAAATAGGTGTAGGTGCTGACGGTGTTGCTTGCGTCTAAGTAACTTGTCTGCTGGATGCTCACTGCTCCGGAGGTGTCGGTGTAGGTATAGGTGACTTTGGCTACCTGGGTAGAGGGGTTTGCCAGATCAGGCTGGTCACTTTCAAGCAGGCGGTCGAGCCCGTCGTACTTGTAAACAAACACTCGCGTGTTGGGGTCGGTCATCTGCCGGACCTGGCCGGAAGAATAATCGTAGGTATAGGAAGTGCTCTGCGTCAGGGCATTGGTGACTGTGGCCGGATACAAGTGGTTAGTGTCGTAGCTGTAGTTGGTGGCGTTATTCCTGGGATCGAGGACTTGGGTAATGAGGCCGTAGGTCCCGTCATAGCTATTTTTGGTTGCCGCATAATGGGTGCCGCTGATCCAGTCATCCTGCTCGGTTAAGTTGCCTAAGGTCACGGCTCCCAAGGCTTGGCTGTCATAGAGATACTTGGACTCTTTGACCTTAGCAGATGATTGATTGGTTACCGTCACGTCGTCAGGCAGGCCGACAACGCTTCCGCCTGCGGCATAGGTGTAGCTGGTGGTAAACAAATCGCTTCCGGTGTCAGTGAAGGTGCCGTCGTCATTTCCGCTGACTGCTCCGTACTCGGTTTTTTGGGTCAGGTTGCCAGTGGTGTTGCCGTAGACGAGGCCCAGGGCTTTGTCCTTGTGGGTGGTCCCTCCGTCGTAGCTTTGGTTCAAGGTCTGGGCCAGGCTGACAAAGCGGTTTGTGCCGCCTTGGTCAAAGTCAGTCCACTTGTTGATGGTTTTGGAATAGAGATTGCCGCTGCTGTCTGAAACTTCGATCCGGTAGGGCTTGCCGATTTTCCAGTAGTCGTCATTGTATTCGCCGTGAGCGCCGTCGCTTCCGCTGCCGGTGTGGAAATAGGTCTTGGTGGTGTTGTTGGTTACGTCGGTGTTGGTGATGCTGGCAAAGCCGGCAAATTTCCGGTCTGTCGGGCTGCTTGCGTTGTAGTAGTAGGAGCCGCCCTGATAGCTATAAGTGGCCAGGGGCACGTAGTTGCCGGAGCCTGAGAACTGGGTGATCTGATAGACGGTCGGCAGGACCAGGGGCAAGCTCGGATTGAGCAAGTGACCCGAGCCGTCGCGGTAGCCTGTCGAGGGTTTGTAGACAAAGCCGGCCGCCCCGCCTTGGGAGTACGACAGGTTCGACAGCAGGTCGGTTTTGCTGCCGTTATTTAGGAAGATACCGGTTGTGGGATTGGCCACAATATCGGGCAGGCCGTCGCCGCTTATGTCTAGGAGCGATGCCACGGGACCAAACAAGCCAGCGATCGCGGTAGTTGGCGCCCAGGCACTGCTTTGGACAAAGCCGCTGCCGGTGTTGATGTAAGCGGTAGAATGCAGCGTACTTACATTGAGCGCGAGAACCATGTCCATGAGGCCGTCGCCGTTAAGGTCCGCAAAGCGAATGCCAAAATCAGGTGGCGTGTATTGGCCGATAAAGGACAAGTCGAGGCCGGGGAAGGTCTCGCTGCTGGCAACAAATTGCCCGGTGCCCGTGCCCAAATAAATGTTTTGGCTGGTAACTTGGGTCTGGTAATTGTAGGTGATGTGCACGATGTCGGCGATGCCATCGCCGTTGAGATCGACGTAGTTTGTGTTGCCGTCATTGGAAGGGTATGGGAACGTCCAGCTGGAAGTTTCATTGGTCCAGGTGCCGTCGCCGTTGTTTATATAGACGCCGCCAACCTGATAGATGCCGTTGATGTTGAAGCTGGAGGTGTAAAAATCAGGCAGGCCGTCGCCGTTTAAGTCGGCGATGGTGGTCAGGGAGGCACCCTGCCAGGTCAGGGGCGTGGGCAGGGAGTAGGATTGCAAGGCCCAGCCGCTTCCGGTGTTGAGGTATATCTTTGAGGTGGTTGTGCAAGACGACAAGCCGTTGCAGGATACCGGCGCCGCAATTAAATCTGGCAGGCCGTCGCCGTTGATGTCCTGGACGGTGAAATTCCAGCCGCCTCCGCTGGTGCGATCGACGAAGGGAAGCGGCGGCTGATAGGCGGCTGAGACGGTCCAGGTCCCGTCGCCGTTATTCATATAGGTTTTCTTGTACGTGGTGCTGCCGCTTGTGTAGGAGACCATCAGATCAGTCAGGCCGTCGCCGTTTAAGTCGGCAAACAAGGCGCTGCCGTCATAGCTGATGGCTTCGGGCAGGTTCCAATTCGAGTTAATCGTCCAGCCGGAGCTAGAGGCATTGGTCTTGTGGGTAAAGGTCACGGCCGGCAGGGTGACGGTATTGCCTGTGGCTTCGTCTGTTCCTGATTGGGTGACCGTGTGAAGTATCGACCTTAGGCTGTTGTCGCCGGTGGTATAGCTAAGGACGTACTTGCGTGTGATGCTGCCGGAGGTCTTAACGTCGATCTCATTGACTCGGTAATTGGTCGTGGCCAGGAAGCCTTGGCCATAGGACGCTATGGCATCTGTCCGCGACTGCCTTAAGAAATCGACTTCAAAGATGCCAGTATTGCTGCCGTTGCTCGTGTAGCCGATGCTTGAAGGGTAAATCTGCGCGCTGTCTTTATAGTAGGAATAGGAGATGAAGTTGCCATTGGTGTCCTGCACCTTTTCCAGCATCCATTTGAACACCTTGGTGGAATCGGTGGGGTTATCCAACCGGGTTGTGGCTTGGGATCCAAAGGTGTAGACCGTGCCCTTTTTGTCAGTGACCGTCCAGGTGTTGCTTGAAAGCGTGTACTTCAGGGAGTCGCCGTTGTCGACGCGCGGGGCATAGCTCGTGCCGGAGACCAGCACCAAATCACCTGACAGACTCGAGGTAAAATAGTTGTCGGTGTATAGCCGGTCAGTCCCGGTTTTATTGACCCGGGAGATGAAAGGAATGCTGGCGGACCAGCCATAGCCGAACGCTCCGTCTTGGCTTGGGTCCTGGCTGTTGTACTGAAGCTTTAAATCCGGCTGCATGCCGCTGCGTCCTGGCGGCACGGTGATGGGGTAGCTGTAGGTTAGTGCGCCTGTAGAGGGATCAGGCTGGGGAATGATTTGCTTGCTGGCCTGCGCGGGAGTCGTCGGAGTGATCGGCGTCGGACTCATCTGGCTACTTTGGATCTTGGGGCTGGTCGGCTTGGCTTGGGCATCTGATTGGGGGGCTGCCGTAGTTGTCGTATCGGCCGGTGTCGTTCCACCAGGCGAAGGCGCGCCGGGAATTGCGCCTGGAGCGGCCCCGGTGGATTGATCGCTCGGAGGCGGAGGAGCCGGCGAGGCGGTTGGCGAAGTGGAGGTGGAAGGATTTGGGCTGGTGCTTGCCGGTACATTGGGTAAGGGGGGAGCGGGCGCGCTGCTGGAAGCGGCTGGAGCTGGAATGGTTGCGGGGCTACCTGTGCCGGTATCGGCAAAGACGCGAGCTATGGGCTGCAGGAGAAATAAAACAGCTAGCAGGGTAACGACGAACTTGCCGGCAAACGGGCCTCTTGGCGATCGCGGTCTTTTGGGGCGAGCCATACAAAGATAAGAGTTAATGAGTACCCAAGCTTATTATACAGCCGCGCTTTTGTCAAATTCTGCCTGTGATGAGAGGGAAATGTTGTTAGTCGGCCAGTGCACTTTGGGCTTCTGCGAACTCGATTTTCTTCGTGCCAAAGCGCTGCCGCTGTGGTAGCATCGGACCACTTTGGGGCATCACCCAAGATGGTCCTTGATACAGCATCTATTTACGGGACGCTCGAGGCACCGGGTTCAGGGACGATCCGGTGCCTTTTATTCAATGTAGCGTTTTCCTGGTGAACACAGATGCTGGACCAAATTCTCATTATATGGTAGGGGTTTATCTGAGCTTTAGGTGGATTTTAGTCGGATTATGTAAAGGTGTCAGCCACTTCTATTGCGAAAGGAAGTTTCCATGAAAAATCTCCTTATAATATCTCTTGTTGTAATTTTTGTTTGCGGTTCAATCAGCGCCGCGCAGCGGCCTAGGCGAGGACGAGCGCGAGCTTCGGCACGTGCGTCAAATTGTCCGGAAGAACTCAACGACATAACCGACTGCCCGGATGAGGGGTGCGGCTTGGATTACGATCCGAACCTGAACTTACGAAAGAACATCACGTCTGATGACCAACCAGCGGTGTCGAAAACCCTGGAAGATATGAAGGAGCTCGACGATCCGGTCCACTTCAAGAAAAAGGGGGATAGCCGTGAAGAGCTAACGGCGTTAGGTGAGGGTCAGAAGATCAGAGTCGTGGCCTTCGCGTTGGTTGCCAGGAAAGGAAGCGCCGAGTCCTGCAATTGCGGCCTCACGGCGGTAGCTGATACCGACAATCACATTGTTTTAGTGGACCCAACATTAAAAAGTCCCTTCCTGGAAGATGACGAGGAAGATTCCGAGACTGCAGAGTTTACTCCGCGGGTGCGGATCGATCACCCAAATTTGTCACGGGCGAAGCTGCAACGTTTAATTGACGCTGCGCCGAATCATGCGCTAAGAGTGCGCGTCACCGGGTTGTTGATGTTCGATTCAGAGCATTTCCTTGGACACCATCTAAAGAGACATAATAACTGGGAGATTCACCCAGTTTTAGGTTTAGAGTTTTGCCCAAAGGGCGCAAGATGCACAGCCGCGAGCGACTCCAATTGGAAATCGCTCGAAGATCAGTAAGGCGCTTAAAGCTTTAAAGCACATATTGGAAAGGGGAATAAAATGGCTCGTGGGACACGTAAGGGAAGCGTCCACGGCCTGGCGGCGTGCAATATCTTTTTAATGACGAAAGACAATGTCTGGGGAGGCTAGGTTGGGTACCGCAAGAATCCCGATAGATGAAAGGCCATTCTCTGGCCGGAGCGCACGAGGTTTGGATGCGGCTCGTGAAATGCCTACTCTGCGCCGCACACCGATCTATTAGCCATCATTTTTCTAACCAGTAGATGGAAGTCGAAGAAACCACCCGGATTGTCAGATCGGGGTGGTGATTGTGGGGCTTCTTATTTTCCGAAGCTGATTTTGAAACCCTGGCCGGCCAGGGCCTTTTTGATTTTCTCAAGGTCTCGGTCTAGGCGCTCAACATCTTTACGTACGTCGAGGTCATCGCGGAGGACTCTAAAATGGCCGTCCATCAGCTCTTGGTGGACGCTGAACGCGTCGTCGGTATACTGCCGGAGTTCTTTGGTTTGCTGAGTTAGCTTTTCGTCAAGCGTCTTGTCAACATAGCGCTCTAAGTTTTCCTGCAAATTGATTAGGCCTTTTTCAAAAGATTCTTGGGTGAAGTCCATAGGGCAGGGGATTTAATGTTTATAAAGGCATCGTATCATACCGGCCTGCTCTGTCAATCGACACGTCTGGATGGTCACCGCAGGCAAATGAGGCTGTAACAGATTTTATCTTGCACCGTCATATTTGCATCTTATACCGTCGGCGGAAGGCGTCAAGGGTCTGTCGGATTTCATTGGCTGTGCGGGGCTGAAAAATGCCTGACGTATTCAAATTGGTTTTGGTAATCTGGTAATCGTTTATGTTTCCGTTTATCTGCGCCGCACGGTCAAGATATGCATTTAGGTTAGAGATAAAATCGTCCCACTTCACCGGATAAATATACGAATGATCGTCGGCAGTATGCACGGCACTGGCAGGATGCTGGTTTACAAAGAACAGTCTTTGGCTGCTTGCGGACATACAGTCAACAAATTAGCATTCAAGCGGTTGCGTCATCGGGTGAATTTGAGGTAATAGAGATGTGCGCAATCCATGCGCAACGTCTGTTTCTCACCCAACGTCCCTTCTTGAAAGGAGAGCACGATGAAAAGAACTTTGTTTGTCATGTTAGCAGCCCTGGCGCTTCTTGGATCCTCCGTGGGAGAGCCGCGTATAAGTGACGTCAAAGCGACGGCCTGTGAAGCCTGCGGTCAGCGCATTTGGAGCTATACCGGATCAACGGGTCCGGATTACTGGGGCTCGCTCTGCGCGCCGGTGTGCGCCAGCGGTACCAGGCAATCCCCAATTGCCATCGTTGACCCACAATATAGAGCACTGCCCACGATCAGCTATCACCGCTATTCGCCCAGTCCAGCGCTGAGGCTGACCAATTACGGATTTACGCCCAAGATCAGCTACGTCAACAATCCTCAGGCCTATATTCGGTTTTCCAATTCCAGCGCCCTGTATCGCTTTGGCGAACTGCACTTTCACAGCCCAAGCGAACACAACCTGGACAAGCGCCTCTATGATATGGAGATGCACATGGTCCATACGGATGCGTCCAATGCTAACAACAACGTCGCCATCGCGGTGCTGATCAAGGAAGGCGCTCATAACATCAAGTTCGCGCCAATCTTGTCCAATCTGCCCCCCAACCGTTGCCAGCCCACTCCAACAATTCCCTATCAGAACGTGTACGACTTGCTGCCGTCAGACCGGCGATACTACACCTATCCCGGATCATTGACGACGCCGGACTGCACCGAGAACGTTCGATTTGTGGTCCTCAACGGAGTTATCGAACTATCCAGGGCGCAAATCGACACCTTCCGCAACTATCTCGTGACACAAGGGTTTCAGAATACCAACCGGCCTTTGCAGGATATTCGCGGGCGTGTGGTTGAGACCAATGTGCCACGCTGATCTGCGGTCAAGGCAGGCGTAAACAGCAGGCGCAAGTAGGGGCCGCAAGAGGGCTAGGAGGAGAGCCCCTGGGCACGGCGCACAATGCTGTACTCTGCGCCGCCTACAGCAACCCTATAATGCTTGATACGTAACTTTCATTATCGACTCAGACGTTGTGCTTGTTATCTGGTTTTCATAGTGCTGAATCACGGTTACCGATTGGTTTGTATCTTTGCTGAGCATCAAGAGAGTTCATATTCGCTTGCCAGAAGGCTATTCGCTGGCGTTGTCGAGAGGGCTGCTGGAACGAAAGTATTGCGCCGAATGAGCCGGCCCTTAGTTATCTACTCTCCGGTCACCGGCTATAAATAAAACGACTACATTCCAGAAGCGGGCAGTGCCCACCGTGCCGTGAACAAAGGGGGGAGGAAGATATGGGGCTTTTTGGTCCGGGACAAAGCTTTAGCCGATTGGGCGACGGCACCGAGGGGAAAGTAGCTCACAAGGTCATCGAAGACATCGCTGGTGGGATCGAGATGGAGCTTAAGGACACACCTGGAGAGTACTTCGCGCTCCAAGCGGGCGGCATGCTTTTCGCTTCGCAACAGACAACCGTTAGCAGTGCCAGGCCCGTTCGATCAATGGATGAGTCTCTTGCCCGGGCCGCGCAGATCATGACAGCCTTTTCCGACAAATCTTGTACTGAACCCGCGGTGTTGAGAGTTAAGGCAAATGAGGTGTACGTTTCCCTGTGCACCGCCGCGAAGGGAACCGATCCCGCGGTCATTGTCGGCCAACTGAACGATTATCTTCACTATGTGGACAACTCCCATCTTAAAAGAAGAGCGCCGATCGAGCAGGTTTCGGGTTTCGTCGTATACCAGACACGCTCCGTCGCTCAGATACATCAGGCTAACGAGCGGTCGCGGCGCTGGCAGAAGCTCGTTTTTTTGCCGCTGATGCTCCTTTTACCTCTCGTTGTCGGAGCGGGTGGGATTGTTATATCGCTGAAGCACCCGGAGATGAAGACTCTCACGGGAAAGTTTTTCTTCGGATCGCTTGCCGTTTCGGGGTCTGGCCAAGCATTGTTCTTTGGCAAACGAGGCACGGCGCTAGTGATTATTCTTTGTGCCATGGCGCTCATCTTTTGGGTTTATTGAGGTCATAATGGCGCCGCTGACGGTACTTTGGGGGATTATTTCATTTTGCCCAGTATTAGGTGCGGCCCTGGCCATTGGCCTGCTGTCCGGGCACGCCCCGATTGCCTTGGTTTTTGTCACGGAGAACGAGACACGGTTACCGGACCAGGTGTACACCGATTGGCTGCGGAAAGAGGGCATGCGGGGGAGTTGGAGGGCATTCCTTCCCACAAGCTTGCTGCTGACAGCGTGCCTACCAGGATGGGTGCTATTGACAGGTTACGGCGTTCCTTTGCTTATCTCCGCAGCGGTGGGTTTCCTGTGGGGAGTCACGCGGCACGTCATGCGACGATATAAGACGGTCCCGTATCGGCCCAGCAAGCTCAAGGGATGGCAGAATAATAGCTTACCTAGCTGCCCTGGCGGGAGAGAATCTGTCGGGCATCCAAGATATCTTGAATTTGGCTTGGCATCTTGCGCCGCTGGATTCGCCTTGAATGCAATTGAGCAGGGGTTCGCCGTTCGTTCATTCCTCGGACCACTTGGAGTCGGAATCATCTACGCGGCCGGCGCGAGTTGTATTCTTGTGATTCTGTGGCTGTTTGCTAGGGCTATCGGCAAACGGTCACTGAGATGGCCATTTCATCTAAGTGTTATTGCTAGCCTGCTCCTGATTTCAGGGGGGCCTTTGCTTTGGTTCGCGCCTTTGCTGGGCATCCCATTTGGCTGGCGGTGGCACCCAACGTGGCCGGCAAGAATCGACAAGCCCCGAAAGGCTGTTTTGCGTGGCATAGGTGCAATCGCCGTAGCTCATACTTTCTTTCAAGTGTACTTCTACGATATCACATCGTCGTCAGGTCCTTTCTCGTCTGCTGGCGTATTGGCAGTAGCTCCTTACGCGCTTAGTGGGGTTTTATTGGGGGTAGCAATGCGTACTGTACATGTTGCACGGGACAACTTGAGCGTCGCCGAAGCTTAGGCCAGGCTTGGTCATATTGGTTCTACTCCTTTTGTTCCACCTTGCCCCTCAAGTTTGTGCGAAAACATCTAAGAACTCGCTTCAAGCGACCGTGAGGCGACCATCGATAGCCGATTTGTTTGTGCACGTCGCCCAATAACTCTTTGGTGACGAGCAATCTTGCTGGTGGTGCTTGGGCGTTCGGCGGCGAGCTACTGATGTCAATCGTGATACGCGCCGCGGACGTGGAGGACAAGGACTTTCCCATCTGCCACGTTAAAAAGCACTCGGAAGCGCCAAAAACAAAGATGGAGCGGAGTGCTGAAATTGCGCGCCGGGTTGCAAAGTGATATATAAACGGTCGCAAATCTATCTGGAGGCTTTGAATGCCGAGTAACAAGGATGAAAGCGATTTCCTTTGGGGCATGTATCAAGAACACACAACTCAGGGACGCCATCATGAAGTACAAAGAACGACAATGACAAGTGTCTTAGTAGCTATAGCCGCGGGTGTTCTTGCGTTTATTAGCAATAAGGATGTTCCGCTGATCAAGTGGCCACTGGCGCTTTTCCTCATAATTACCGGCTGCTTTGGAGCAGTCTTTAGTGCCAAACACACTGAGCGTGCTCGTTTGCACATGAGTATTGCGGGCAGTTACAGAACAACTCTAGAAGCGATGCTTGGCAATGGGTTGGCGAGTATACGGGAGCGTGCCGAAACCAAACATAGAAAAGAGTGGAGGCGGATGGAGCGTCGCCGGTTACACAACTTCTTCATCGGGCTACACTTGCTAATCGCCATGCTTGGCTTGATTCTCCTCGCCCTCATTATCTTCAAGGGCCTCGGAGCCGCCAATTCTACATCGTGACTCAAAATCGTTGAGCCCTGGTCCGCATCCGTCCTTTCGATCGAGGAAGGGGAAATGTACCGCCCTGCCGATTTGATTTCCAGCTGGTCTTTGTACGGTTCAAACTTGATCATCAACGCGTATGGGGAAGCCCAAGAGTGATGCGTTGTTTGCGCACTCCTGTAGTAGCGCTCAAAGGACTGCGACTATGAGGTATGCGATAGGTTTAGGTGCTTTTCAATCCGGTTGATTCGCCGCTCGTGCTTGACTAAGTCTCTTGCCAAGGCGTCGCTGTCTTGAACGTCGCGTTGGTCAGTCTCGGTGAGCTTGGTTTTGATTTCGTCTATCCTTTGCTTCCAGAACTTTAAACTCGGTCCGTGTGGGTAATTCATCCAACTTATCGTGAAGCGTCGCGACCTCGGTTCGAGCAGGCAGGCCGTCAATGCGGGCGTTGAGGATCTTCAATTGTTCGTCAAAATATTCTCTGCTCAGTTCCATAAATGTGAGGTTAATAGTACCTGTATCCTAGGAAACCTGGGGGGATGTGTCAAATTAATGAAAGAAGAGAGCAGGACATTCATCCTGCCCTCAGTGGAGCTATCCTCCGGATAGTGCATTATGCTGGCGCATAGCCTCGTTAAACCTGGCGGGTTCAAAATAGAGGTCGCGCTCGATGGTCAGGCCGCCTGGCCCTCTGACGGCCTCAAGTTCGTTGAGCGAGAAATACCCCCACTCGCGTTCATGGCCAATAATGTAGCCGAAGAAGATGAAGTCGTCTTCTTGCTCTGAGCCTTCAGTGACGTACCAGGTCCAATTGGTCCAGGGTGTGAAAAACTTGATGTACATCTTTGGATCGTCCTCGCGTTCTTGGGCATACAACGCTGGGAGCTGCGCTCGCAGCTCTGCCGGCAGCAGTTCCATACAAACAAATCCTCCTTATGGTGATGTGTGTTTTCGCGTAGAGAAATGCAGTAAAAAACTATCCGAAGCTTATCAAGTACGTTCGTCTGCGCAGTGCCGTACCCCCCGGTCTCCGGTAGGTTAGGGTCTAGATTGCTTGGTCTCGGATAGAAAGCCGCAGCGTGGGCAATTGCGCGGGTCAAGTTGGGTCAATCGGCGCACAACTTCTTCGGCGCCCTTCTTGTAAACTGTTACGCAGACTAATTCGCCGGCATCATCGTAGACCGCCCAAAATCTGGGAGGCCATTTGGCAATTGTCACAAACTATTCCTCCTTATCGTTGGATTGAGAACTCCTCAGAGGGATATCCAGCGGAAATGCATTTTAAGGTGGAGATGTCCCTGACCGAAGCGAGCCAGCCTAAGAGAAGTTGATCTCGGCGGTGTAGCTCCCTATGTTGGGGATCGTTCTTTGGCTTCAATTTATGTTTTTCAGCGTGGGGCACTTCTGGAGAGCGCAATTGGTCCTCACTTCTCGTGAGGACAGGCGGGCTACTTTTGGCGAGCACCGAAGCGGTGTGATACTTTGAAACGTAGGGCGAACAAGGAGTTACTTGGGGTGCTGTTCCATATCGTAAATGCGGTAGATGTCCCCATCGATGAAGAAATACAGCCGCCAATCGCGGGTGATGCGGGCTTGCCAAAGATCTTGGCTCTCATCGTATTTCTTTGCGTGTAAGCTCGGATGTTTGAGGTTGGCTTCGAGGAACCGGAGCTGCTTGGTCACAGCTTTTTGAACGGCTGGGGGAGCGTCCTTGTAAGACTCAAGGAAGCGCTCAGTTAGGCGGACGATCATTCTCGCCGGCGTTTGTTGCTCCGTGAAGGTTTCCTTGAGTGTTTGGCTAAAAACGCAATGGCCTTTTCCATCGAGTCAAATTCGTGGTAGCGGCCGGCTTTGTAGTCCGCCATGCCTGCGGCAATGCGCTTGTCAACAAAGCTCTGCGGGGTGAGGGTAATTTTGCCGTGCTCAACATTCGCCTCGACAAAATCACCGACATCTAGACCCGCTATTTTTCTAATGGGCATCGGCAACGTTACCTGCCCTTTTGTTTTGACTTTAACTAACGACATATAGGAGGGTGGTTAATGGTAAGAAGGTTAGAATGTCTAACTAATCGTAGCATACCCTACGGAGAATAGTGTGTCAATGGCCGAATTTTTGGAGGGGTTGAGGACCCCCGCTGAAGTTATTGGCTCCAAAAACATTACAGATTTTAGCAGCCATGGTGGTAAGGGCAGGATAGCTGGTCTGCGGAGGGGGTTAAGGAGGTGCGTCAGTTCTATTCAACTGGCCCAATTTAATTGGTTAGAGTTGTGGGCTAAGAATATTCTTTGAAAATGGGGATAGTTTTGGGTGGGTTTTACGTCTTTTATAATTGGGGGCGAATGCAGGAACCCACGGCCCGGATGCGGTTACACTTCCCCGAGTGTGTACTCAGGCAGGGTCCGAGGGATGAAATTCGAAGTCTCACGTATGCTTGGATTGCCAGTCGTGCTGCCGCTAATCAGAGTGTTAGACTCTGTGCATTATTGGAAGGATGGAGGTTCGTCAAATGGCAAAAACCACCAAAGATCGACGCGACCCGACCGCGTTCACTGGCGCGGAGCTTGCACTTGTTCAGCCCGCCGTTGCGTTGGCGAAGCATATGTCCGATGCTTGGAAGGAGGGCCGCCCCGTCGTGTCACCATCGGACCCCCTGACTTTCGTCGTCAGCGATTCAGAGACGAATAGCTCGGGACACAAGCTGACTCTTACGTGCTCGAATCTAGGTGCGCACGGGGTCTACGTGGAAAATGTGATCGTGTCTGATCCGGCGGCTATCGATGCCACGACACGGCTGCACAAGGACCCCTCTGCTTTTGGGGATCGATCCGGGCCTTTGGTGTACCTTCCCACTCTTGTGCCCTCAGGTGCTACGGTAACTCTGAAGGTGGAGATATCACCGCTACCCGCCGATCGGCTGAAGAAGAAGCCGTTTGGCGAGTTGAGCGTCTCGTATACCGTGCTAGGCGTGGCAAAATCGGGCCTTAAAACACAGGTTGAGTTTTGCGTACGGCCATCGGCTGTCTAAAAGAGCCGTTGGGGCGGCTCTTGATCGCGTCGCACACTAACCTGCTGGGGGAGGCGGGCCAAATCAAAAACAACCGGTCGGATGATGGGGCGAAGGATGTTTCTCAGCCTATATACATTTCTCCGGTGTGCTAGAGTGGGCGTTGCTGCGTAAGGCTCGTCTTCATCGCTCATTCACTTTGGCGAGATAGATCTTGAACTCGCGCTTCCCTCAATATCTGACCCCGATCGTGGTTGACCCGTCGCCCATGGTAATCGCGTAATCTTTGCGTTGTCGTTGAGCATTGAGTTCGGCGATATGTCTGTTCCATTGGTCCCGATGCTGGTCTAGACAGTGGTTGCAGGCATTATTGCTAGGACGATTGTAGTCGTGCTCAATCTTTGGCGCGTCCTGCTCGATTCGTCGCTGAGCCTGCGGTGGGGAGTTTCGATAGACCTGCGCTACGGTGCTTGTATATGCGCGTGGCTCGGCCTCGTCCGGTGTGGCGATTTCGACAATCACAGGTACTTCGGCCACGGCTGCAACTGGTGCTGGAAGGTCTGCGACTGGCGCTGGTGCAGAGCGGACCAGCATCCCACCCACCATTAGATTGAGTTGGTCAGTGGTGATCACGATCTTACCCAGGTAAGCAAGCTGTCGCTGCGCCTCTCCCGATCGACGGATAACATCGAGCGCAGCCTTATGTTCCGGCGTGGGTCCGGGACGATTGAGAAAGGAGACGGCCATAATTGCGCTGAAAATCGCCGTCACCACTCCTACGAATTTCAAGAAGCCGTACTTCACTTTCGGGACGGCTTTGTGGACCTTTTCGGAAATCTCTGCCACTCGCTTCACACTGTTCTCAGGCCATTTGTCAGCATCTTCCTTGCTAAAGCCACGGTTCATCAGATACTCGGTAGCACCGTCTGTTGCTTGAGAACGTGCTTCGTCACCGAGATCATGAATCCCGTCACCAGAGACCTTGTTAGCGTCTTGATCCCACTTGAGTTCATCTGCCTTGGTGTGGTTCGGATCGAGGCAAAGATCCGTACCCTCTTCCACCACTTTCATGATGTTCTCTTCGAGTTTGGCGATAACCTTTCCCGCGTCCGCTACGCTCATGTTTTTACCCGACGAGGCGACTGGTACGCTCCGACCACCGCTGCGATAGGAGCGGCAACTGTGATCGCGGTTCCGATCATATCCAGCACCGGGTTGACTTCTGTGCCCGACCTTGGCGTCAGAAGAAACACCGCCACAAGACCCAGCAGTAGCACTAGCATTGCTCCGCCAAGGGCGTATCCGAACGAGAGAAGGCGGCGTGAGCTATTCTTGATGGCAGAGATCAGCAGCACCAAGACCCAGAAATCGATTACGTAAAATGACTTGTTCACATTAACTCCTTGAGCGCAACTGCTCCGAATTACAAACCCATTGGGTGCAGCGTACGGTGCGAGCATTCTTCCCCTGCTCATTGACAGCTTCTTGGCAATACTGGGTTCCATCGTCTCGGACGCATTCACGCCAATACAGACCTTCCTTCTACCACAGCCATTTCGAACACGAGTACGGGGACAATCGCGGCCAGACCGGCTATCGGTCCGAAAGGTGGCAGAGCCAAATGAGATGTTGGCGTGAGGGTGAACTCTGTGGTACGGGCATTCGCACTGGTGTGGAATCCAGGATGCGCTAGAAGGAGACAAGCTCCAAGAAAGAGTAAACTCAGGGTCAGTGAACCCAAAGCGCTTCTGATGCAGTTCATACGACTACCTGCTCTGTTCATAAATCGGTATTCCTTTGTACACATTCGCTCCTATAGCATGTAGACGGAACGGCGAGATGAACTAATGCAGGACTCCGAATTATATTTCGGCTTTGCATCGCCGTCTGTCCAATGTCCCGCAACTTTCAAGATCAGATGCTTGGGGTCGGCCGGCTTGCCAGGAGGGATGGCTGGGGGAAGCATCCAGCGTGAGGCACCAGCCCGAAAGGAACTCGAACCTGGTCACGTCGTGCAATAACCTGTTGGGCGACGAGAAAAAGCCAAGCGAGCCATGCAGGTCTCTTTACTGATTTCCTAAATAGGTTATAGTTTGATATGCAAAGCTTCCTCGAGCTTGCCGAATTTGCGGCTGACGGCCTGCTCAAGGTTCTGGACGCGCGTGCTTACGTCGACGGAAGTTGCGATCACTTGTGCGAGTTCCTCGGTTTGCTCACGTGCATAAGCTTTGAGTTCCTGAGTTTGCTTGGCGAGGTCTTCCTTCGTGGCAAGGCCATCCATCCGATTGTTGATGGTCTTAAGCTGTTGGTCAAAATATTCTTTGGTGAGTTCCATTGCGATAGGGGATTAATAGTAGCGTAATGGTAGCTAGATCTGTATGAACGTGTCAAATGAGGGTGTCCAAAAACCCCTTTAGAATTGGGCTTCAAAAAGCCCTGATTTTCGGGCCTTATTGGTGGTGAAAATCGGGTGGCCAAAGACTAAAGTTTTTGGAACAGAAGTAGTATAGCAGATTCGGGGATGGTGCCGAGACAAGGTTGCCTAACAGGGGAATGGATCGTGTGTTTGTTACTGGTAGACCTGATCTTGCTACCACCCCCGATGCCGCGGCGGCGATGGCTTATGACGCTCCAGAGTGACTGCGCACGGATGGACCTTCGGGCGGCTAATCTGCACACGGAACATTTAACACATTTTTCAGTTGACATAATTCTACGACGTATGATACCCTTGCGCTTCGCTCGATAACACCCGCGGCGAGCGAAGTACGTCCTTCAACGCGAGTCATTTCCAGTTTGTTAGTTTACTGACTGCTCCGACGATTCAGTAGGCCCAAACACATCACCATAACAAGAATCCGAGCGCCTCACTAGGAAATTGCTGTCGCTAGACAGCAGATGGACCTGTTTTGGCGGACTTTTATACGTGTCACCTTGACGCGTCCCAGTTTCAAGGGATTCCACGCTAAGGTGCGTCCTGACAAAGGAGACTTATGCCTGCTTCTACACAGCGCAAAGTAAGGTATACTAAGGCGGCAACCGGGTTCTTTTCTAGATTAGCCCATCACAGCACTCTGCGGAGTTCAGCAAGCTTAGCATTGATTATGCTGTTAGCTGTGTTGCCGTTGCCCGTTCTTGGTTTGCAAGGTGCACTGGCGTTTGGTATCGAGCGCGTCGAAGCGGCGGCGGAATTCCTTGCCGGTGGGCTTACGACCCCTAGACCTGCATATGTATTCGGAGCCCACGGTACCGCGACACTTGCGCAGGATGCACAGACCGCATTGCCGGCTGAAAGAGCATCATTCACATCGAGTATCGTAATCAATAGCACACAAGCTGCAGCATTTGTAGGCGATCGCGTTAGCTATACGGCGCAGGCGCGGGACGCAGGCGGGAATGTGATTCACGGAATCAAGTT
>Ga0207156_10027_pt1 | contig 36899 bp, 34 predicted proteins | sample Alteio_BWMinHeat_24_FD_153514 | JGI IMG/M metagenome (GOLD analysis project Ga0207156, IMG submission 153514) | Enriched cells from forest soil in Barre Woods Harvard Forest LTER site, Petersham, Massachusetts, United States -... | ecosystem: Environmental > Terrestrial > Soil > Temperate forest >...
CAAGGAAGAGGATATAGTTACATTTTCTTTAAGCAATCCTTGGCGGAATGCTTAGAGTTGCTTTTTGCAGATACGCGTTTTTTTGCGCTCTTTGCAACAACAGCTAATGGGGCTCTTTTTTCAATGTGGCTAACATGGATTTTTGGAGGTTTTTTGGTCTTCGGCTTCCTGATTTTGATTTCGATATCCTTACCTAGAGCTACTAAGAAACGCATGAGCCTGTCTATAGTGAAGCGAGATAATTTTCCTCTCAAGATATCAGAAACGTGGGGCTGATCGGTGTTCATGATTTCAGCTGCTTGCTTTTGAGTTAAACCTTTCGACTTGATGATAAGAAATATCTCTATTGCAAGTTTAGACTTAGCTTGTGCTTCTGCGGAATCAGCAAATCCTAAATCCTCAAAAATATTTCCAGAACTCTCTATAACTTCTTCATTTTCCATTTTTTTTCTTACTCTTAAAATTTTCCTGGTAGTGAACAATGGCTACCTTAAGTCTCACTCTTATCAAAACTTCACAAGGCATCTTCGCTAAGTCTTTCTTACTAGATCCGATATACTCTAATTTTCTTTCTTCTACACTCATCATTATACCAAATTTCGTATATTCTAACCAATATTAAGTTTAAGTCAAACCGATATGTGTGCTATATGGCTTGGGAAAGAACTAGCCAAAAAGCGTGATTTGATCTTATACCATTTCCGAAAATTAATGACACAAATTCAGGTCGTCTAATACGTCATCTTTAAAAGATCCTTTCTCGCTAATATCCAATAACATGAGCTTCGAAAGGATCTTTTAAATCTGCCGCATTATCCGAGCTGACTTTGTGCCATTAATTTCCGGAAATGGTATTACCAGCAGTCTATTGGTAAAAATTATGCGATTTATTGTCGTGTTATCACAAAAATATTATGCTGAAGCAGATTAACTTTGAAAATGAAGGAATGGTATGGCAGCAGTGCAAAGAGTAAGAGTGAGTATAGCACAGGATGAAGCTCTTGCAGCAGAAGATGAGGGCGAGCTGGCGGCAAAGCTAAGTGTGATCGGTCTTTTTGCTATTTTTGCCATCGGCATCGCCGCCTGCTGTGGAGCCTTTCATGGACACGACATAATCTTAGCAGGAACTACGCTAAGTATAGCCGTAGCAGTTGGTTTGATCACTTTATTTAGTAAACTGGAATCTAAAGGAAAAATCCTGATGATTTTTGTTATGGCTGTTTTCACCGTCCTAGGTGCCCTAGCAACAGCCGGTCTCCTCGACTGCTGGCAATTAGGTAAAGCCATCGTTATTACTAATAGCGCATTCATAGGTATCCTCTGCATTGTAGGTCAGCTGTCTCCAAAAGTGCCTTGATAAATAATGATGCTATCATCTAAAATCAAGATATGGATTACAAGATAAGACATATCGAAAAAAAGGTTCTCTCTGCAGCTAAAGCATTTAAAGTGCTTTTAGTCCTTGGTGCCAGGCAGGTGGGGAAAAGCACCTTGCTCCGCTATCTTTTCCCTGACACGGCGATGTTCGTTTTTGATTCTATCTTAGATCCCTACAAAGTGAGAACAGACCCTGATCTTTTTCTCGATCTTCACCCCTCTCCTCTCCTTCTCGATGAAGTTCAGTTTGCACCCGCACTTCTCTCGGCTATCAAGCGCCGGGTTGATCTTTCCTCTGAAAAGGGATGTTATTTCCTAACAGGATCACAAAATCTGAATATGTTAAAAACGGTGGCAGAAACGATGGCAGGTCGGGTAGCCCTTATACATATGGAGTCCATGAGCCTATTAGAAAGGATAGGTCTCGGTGATCAAGAAAGTTGGCTTTCAAAGTATCTGAGTGCCCCAGAAAGGTTCATCAAAGAAGCCACATGTATTCTCGACAATATCCCCCCTCTTCATGAAGTCCTCTGGCGAGGCTCTCTTCCTCAAGCTGTTATCCTTCCCCGAAGTGAAATCCCCTTATTTTTTAACTCCTACATCCAAACATATGTCGAAAGAGATCTACGCCTTGTAGAAAAAATTGAAGACCTAGATCGCTTTGGAGCATTTATTGCCTTGCTAGGTGCTTTATCAGGTCAAGAAATTAATTATTCCCAACTAGGTCGTGAAATAAATATCACCGCGCAAACAGCCAGACGTTGGCTTTTTGCCCTCTCCGCCTCCTATCAATGGAGAGACATCCTGCCCCTACATCGAAATACTATCAAAAAAATCACAGAAAAAAGAAAAGGAGTACTCACCGATTCAGGGATTGCTTCTTATCTTCTTAGAATTCAGTCACCTGAAGATCTCACAGTGCATCCCTCTCTAGGTGCTATTTTTGAGACATGGGTTATCAATCACATTTATCAACTTTTTTCCTCCCTGACAATGGTTCCTGCAGTCTACCACTTCCGCACTCACGCAGGGGCAGAAATTGATCTCATTCTTGAAATGAATGGCATTTATTTTCCTATAGAAATTAAGTGTACGCGTAATCTCTCTTCTTATGATCTGCGCAGTTTCAAAGCCTTCCGCGAAGCCTATCCCAAAAATAAGGTAGCGCCCGGTTTAATCATTCATGCCGGAGAAGAAAATTACCTTTTAGATCGAGAGACGATGGCGCTTTCTTGGAAAGCACTCTGACGGAATGAAAAATCCTTTTCAAAAATGGGCAAGTTTTATATGATGAGCCTGTTCTTTAACAAGGAAACTTATGGGTACATCATTTATTTGGTCTGCTTCACTCTCACGTCTTCCTTGTCATCACCATCATCATATCTAATTTTTGTCTCGGAGTACTAGAGCGACAGTTCCTGCTAAACCTGGAGCTTTTTCCTTCTAGTAGCCGGCCATTCTTCTCGTTTTAATTTTTTAAAGGACACTAAAATGAAAAAATTTTTTTCAATGCTATTATTTTCTGCGCAGCTTTTAGCTAATACTGAGCCATTAGTGGTTGGAACAACTAGTGGTTATGCTCCCTATGTCAGCCTCGATAGTAAGGGAAATTATGAAGGTTTTGATATCGATTTCGCTCAAGAGCTTACCAAAAAGATGAATCGCACACTTGTCATTAAAGACTGCGGTAGTATGCCGTGTCTATTACTTGCTTTGCAGCAAAAAAAAGTAGATCTGATCATTTGGGCAGTTTCAATTACAGATGAGCGGATGAAGAAGATGGAAATGGTTTACTACCAGGGGGAAAAAGTGATGCAAATGCCATTTCTTTTCTGGAAAAATATTCCAGAGGGAATCCAATCGATAGATGATTTGGGACAGGATCCAAGATATATTATCAGTGTGGAAGCAGGATCGTTTCAGGAAAATGTGTTAAAAAAATACCCCAATGTTCGTTTTAAACAGGTCGACAAAATCACCGATGCCTTAATGGAAATTCGGTTTGGTAAGTCAATAGCTACTCTAGCTGACCCATCGCTTGTCCCTGAATTAACAACGCGGTATGCCGAGATCAAGGTACTTTATCTTCCCCTTAGGCCCGAAGAATATTCCCTTGGAAATGGCATTTGCATCAATAAGACTAATCAGCAATTAGCTGAAGAGGTAAAAAAGGCCGCGGCAGAACTTATTTTAGAAGGTAAAGTTAATGAATTAGAAAAAAAATGGAAATTGGGGGAGTAATGGATAACTACGTGGCTCTATTTTTCCGCTCCTTACCTCTGCTACTCAAGGGGATGCTTATGACTATCCAGGTCTTGGCTTTAGCCTCCGTTTTAAGTTTTATTTGGGGACTGCTCTTCGGGATCTTGTCATGCCAACGCCTCAGGATACCTGTTGTCACTCCCATTATTGAAGGAATAACATTTGTCTTCAGGGCGGTTCCATTTTATGTGCAATTAATGATCGTGTATTTCGTGTTACCTGATCTTTTGGGATTCAATTTTAACCCTTTCCCAGCCTCAGTGCTCGCTCTAGGAATATGTTCTTCTGGATACATCGCTCAAATTGTACGCGCAGGCATGAATGCAATACCACTCTCCCAATGGGAGGCTGCCTTTACTCTAGGTTATAACAAGCTCCAGAGTTTACGCTCGATCATTTTACCCCAAATGGTGCGTCATGTTCTGCCGGCCTTCAATAATGAGCTCGACTCCTTATTGAAGAGTACTGCAATTGTTTCCTCAATCGGTTTATTGGAGCTAACTCGTGTAGGGATGAATCTTGTCAGTCGGGAAATGGAGCCAGTGCCCATTTATCTTATGATTGCTCTTTTTTATCTCGGCTTATCTGCCATCTTAAATATTATTGCCAGAACTCTAGAAAAGAGAATGATTTATGTTAAAAAATGAAAACTTATGTTTGAATAAAGGAAAAGCAATCATTCTAAATAAAATTAGCTGCTGTTTTCCTCGCAGTAAAATCACGATGCTTCTTGGAAAAAGTGGCTCCGGGAAAACATCTCTTTTGCGATGTCTGGCTCAACTGGAACTAAACTATAAGGGAGATATCTCATTTTGTGGGAGATCCCTACAAGGCTTCCCATTGAAAGAGCGATGTAGGCTTATGGGATTTGTTCCTCAATCCTACGCACTTTTCCCTCACATGACCGCTTTAGATAATTGCACTCACCCTATGCGTACTATTCAGAATTGCAGCAAAGAAGAAGCAAGAAAAAAGGTTCATGAGATCTTTGCTTTTTTAGATATAGAAAAGTACAGCTCCGCCTTTCCACAAGAGCTTTCTGGAGGACAACAACAACGGGTTACAATTGCTCGAGCACTGGTGCTAAATCCCCTCTTTTTGCTCTTAGATGAACCCACCTCAGCTCTCGATCCCGAGAATACAGACCGGTTGATTGGGATCTTAAAAAAACTCCGAGATAATGGAAAGGGAATCATTATAGCCTGCCAGGATATGTCATTTGCTGCCTCTATTTTCGATAGAGCTCTTTTTCTCGAAGAGGGGACTCTTGCTGAAGTAGCAGATGATAGAACAGCTCTTGGTGACAAATTGAGTCAGTTTTTATCATATGGAATCATCCGGTAAAAAGAAGTGCGCCTTGAGCGCCGCAATCACCTTCACCTCAAGCTCCTCAGGGGTCTTAGGAAGAGGGAAAGCAAACGTCCTCTCAATACTCTTCTTCTTATCAAAAGTTTGTACAGCGCACAGCGTTCCTTTAGCAAGGCGCAAAAGGCTAAATTGCCGAGGTTCGGCAAAAAGACGGATTTTGGCAATGTGAAAAAGCCACTCCACCTGAACAGGTATTGGGCCAAAACGATCTGTCAATTCCCCTTTCAATGCATCAATTGCTCCCGCTTCCTCCATATCGCCCAAGCGTTGATAAATCTCCATCCGTAGAGATGTCTCATTGACATAAGTTTCAGGAAGGCGCGCATCGTAAGGGAGTTCAATTTTTAAATTCCCTGTAAAAATAAGACTCCGTTTTTTCTTCAAAGCATTCAATGCTTTTTTCAAAAGCTTGCAGTAAAGATGAAATCCAATCGTTGTAATATGCCCCGATTGCTCCATCCCCAAAATATTGCCAGCACCTCGAATTTCTAAATCACGCATAGCAATTTTCATCCCCCCACCGTAGCCAGAAGACTCCACAAGCGCAGAAAGGCGCTTCCTCGAGATGCCACTTAAATCACGTAGGTTCGGAACAAGGAAATAACAATACGCTTTCTTATTCCACCTCCCCACCCTTCCTCTCATCTGATACAAATCAGCCATGCCAAAACGATCCGCCCTATCAATAAGAATCGTATTCGCATTCGGAATGTCAATGCCATTCTCAATAATAGATGTCGCGACCAAAATATCCGCTTTGCCACTTTTGAATGTGTGAAAAACAGCATCCAATTCCTCAGCATGCATTTGCCCATGCCCTATAATCACACGTGCCCCAGGAAGTAAAGCGCGAATCTTATCAGCCATACCGTAAATTGTCTCAACACGGTTGTGCACAACGTAGGCTTGACCATCTCGTGCTAATTCTCGCAGAAGAGTGCTTTTTAAAAGTTCATCACTGCTCTGAGCTACCACACTTTGAATAGGTAGGCGATCTTCAGGAGGTGTATTGATCAAAGACATGTCTCGCGCCCCCACAAGAGACAGATACAGTGTGCGTGGGATGGGGGTCGCAGAAAGAGTCAGGCAGTCAACCTCTTTTTTAAGTTTCTTAAGATGCTCCTTCGTCTTCACACCAAAACGTTGCTCTTCATCGATAATCACAAGCCCCAAATCTTTAAATGCCACATCCTCGCTCACAATACGGTGAGTGCCCACAAGAATATCAAGTGTACCCAGAGCCGTCTCTTGAAGCGTTTCTCTCATCTCTTTTGCCGTACGAAATCTGCATAATAGTCCAATTTTCAAAGAAAAATCTCCCATACGCGCCAAAAAGCTCTCGTAATGTTGTGATGCCAGAACCGTTGTCGGCACCAGTACAGCCACCTGCTTCCCTCCATCCACAACAGCTTTAAAGGCGGCACGCATCGCTACTTCAGTCTTCCCATAACCCACATCGCCACAAACTAAACGATCCATAGGTCGCTTTGACATCATATCGTCATACACTTTTACAATCGCCTCCTTCTGGTCAGGAGTTTCTATATAGGGAAATTCCTCGGAAAACTGCTTCACCAGAGCACTATGGGGCGGATAAACAAAACCTTCCCTCACAAGCCTTTCCGCTTGGAGCTCTAAAAGATCTTGCGCATAATCGACAATGGCCCTCTCTGTTTTTTCTCGCATGGATTTCCAGCGACTGCTCCCGAGAGTGTGCAGCTCTGGAGCCTCCTCCGCTGTGCCTATGTATTTTGTGATATCTCGCGCCTGGTCCATCGGAACATAGAGCTTAGCTCCCTCGGCGTACTCCAAGAGAAGAAATTCCGTCTCAACACCTATATGATTAGGGCGTTTTTCAATGCCGAGGAAACGTCCAATCCCACTTTGCATATGGACCACAAATTCACCAGAGGCCAGAGAAAAAACCTCATGAGCCATGCCGTGATAGTGGGTGCGCTGCTTGGTTCTATGTACTTTATAGCGATGCGAAAGCTCGGGACTGGGAATGAGCGCAAAACCAGGCTCCTTCAGGAAAAAACCATTCGTAAGATACCCCTGCGCAAAACGGATCTTGGCTGCAAACACATCACCTAAAGCTTTAATTTTTTCTCTGAGGTTGTGCTCTTCTGAGGCTGTAGTTGTGAGAAACTCAATGTCAATAGGAAAGTTGAGAATGGTTGTCAAAAACTGCTCAGAGGAAAAATCTTCGAGAGTCATCTCTCTTGGACAAAAAGTCGGGAAAAGAGGGAAAAAAATATGGCGCCACCTGGAGGCTATTAAATCCTGATTGAATGCTTGGAATTTCACCTTTTGAGGCGCAGCTGTTGCGGAGTAGGGATTGATTTTCCCCTTGTCGAGCAAGGTCACTTCAGATAGCTCTTCAAGAGGTGCTGCCGTAAAGTAGAGCTTTTGTAGATTTTTGACATTTTCAAAAAACTCAGGCAGGCTCAAAAAGCTTTTAGGAAGCTTTCCCTCCATGCTTTGCAGAAATTGGACATAATGATCTTCCAAAGCCAGCAGATCATCAAAAACAACTAGGGTATTGGCCCCAAGATAGTCAAAAAGAGTGGCACTATCTCCTTCTTTTTCTAGGAATTTCATTTCGTTGGCAGGAGTGATCAGCGCTTCTTCAATTTTTTTCTGCGATAGCTGAGAGATAGGATCGTAAAAGCGAACAGAGCAGATCTGCTCATCTTCAAACTCTATACGGAAAGGCTCCGTTGATGTCGGGGGAAAAATATCTACAATTCCTCCTCGCAAGGCAAACTCCCCCTTGTCCGCAGCAACAGATTTTCTATGGTAACCTAAGGAGGAAAATACAGGTGCTAGTTCATGAAAGGGAAGGGAATCTCCTTTTTTCACGATGAGATGATTTTTTTCAAAGGTTTGAGGAGAAATCACTCGCTCTAAAACAGCTTGAAAGGAAGTGACAATCACTTGAGGGTTTTTTTTCTCTTTGATCTCCTTTAAAACACGCAAACGTTCCCCTGTGATGTCAAGAGAAGGCGCTTTATTTTCAGAAGGAAGCATGTCCCATGATGGAAAATCTAAGGGCGTTATCTGAAGAAAAAGAAAGAGATCCTCAAGCCAATGTTGCTGAGAAGAGATAATCACTAAGTGCTTTTTTGTTTCTACTTGCGCAAGGGCACAAAGAAGCGTTTTTGCCCCTTCCCAAAGCTCTTCAACAAGGAGCGTATCTCCTCCTTTAAGCCAAGTTTTTAGAGAAGAAAGGTAGCCGTCTGATAGTCTATTTAAAAGGGATGCTTTTGGATCCATACTCTTGCGTCATCAAGGACTTTAGAAATTTGTTGCCCAGGCGGTAGTGTTCCTTGGGCCACTTCCGCATTCCCTCCTCCCTTACCTCCTGAAGTCTGGGCCACATCCTTCAACCAAAGATCTGCGCGTAACCCTTTCTGGATCAGATCTTGAGAGAGGCGTGCCCAAAGCGTGCCCCCTTGTGTGATGAGAAAAAGGGCTAAGCTAGGCTTGCGCTCTGCCTGGAGAGGGGAGGTGTGTTTTTCAAAGATCATATCTGCAAGCTCCTTTAACTCTTTTGCAGCAAGGGGCACCTCTCTTATCAAGAGGGAGATCCCATTTTGCTCCTCGATGTGCTCAAAAAGAGCCTTGCATTCAATAGAAAAAATCTCTTTTTTCATTTTTTTGATTTCGAAGAGTTGTTTTTCCCTCTCCTCAAGCAAAGAGTGTACCTTTTCAATTACTTGACCTTCCTGCACTTTTAAACAGGCACTGATCGTTGTCAATATTTCTTCAAAGGAGCGTGCATAAAGCTCAGATTCCCTGCCTGTCGTAGCTTCGATACGGCGGATCCCAGAAGCAATACTTGATTCTCTAGTGATTTTGAAATAACCAATATGGCCGGTTGCTTGTGTATGGGTGCCCCCACAAAGCTCCTTGGAATAGTCAATATCGATCACTCGAACAACAGAGCCATACTTGTCCCCGAAAAACTGCTTGATCTCTTTTTGTGATACAGCCTCGGCATAAGGCATTTCATAGACGTGAACGACCTTATTTTCACGGATCTTTTCATTGACAAGATCTTCGATTTTTATTAATTCGTTATTACTGAGTTGCTTATGATGACTAAAGTCAAACCTGATGCGTGTGGCCTCCACGATGGAGCCTGCTTGCCGAATATGCCCTCCTAGTACTTCGTGAAGAGCCCAATGAAGCAGGTGTGTGGCTGTGTGGTTGTTGGCAATTTTTTGTCTGCACTCTGGGTCAACTGTAGCTGTAAGGCGATCTCCAACGTGAAGTTCCCCTTTTTTCATCACTCCATAATGGAAGATGAGTGAAAGGGAGGGGGTTTTACAATCAAAAACAGAGAAGAGTCCTTTTTCGGAGCTCAGTGTGCCTCTATCACCTACTTGCCCCCCCTTTTCAGAATAAAAAGGCGTAGCATTTAGTAAAACGCCCCCCTCCTCACCTTCATAGAGGGCATCGCACTCTTTCTCTTGTTTTATAATGGCTAATACCGAGGCCTCGCAAAGGAGTTCATTGTACCCTAGAAAGGGCGTAGGTCCATATTTTGCGACAATTTTTGTATAAAGCTCCTCCACTGGCTCTTGAGTGGTTTTTCGAATAGAGCGCGAGCGGATCTTGGCTTCTTTTTCTAGCTCTTCAAAACGATAGATGTCGACAGTTAAAGCAACATCTTTTGCTAAAAGCAAAATCTCTTCAAGGGGGAGGCCATAAGTATCCTTCAATTTAAAGGCATCATCTCCTGAGATTTGATTCCCATGCTCTTTAGAAGAGACCACGATTTGGTTTAAGATAGTGCCACCGCGCTGCAACGTTTTTAAGAAATTTTCCTCTTCCAGGGTCACAATCTCAGCGATGCGCCCTTGGGCTGAGACGAGCTCCGGATAATCTTCTCCCATCAACGAGACGAGGCGAGGCAGGATTTTGGCTAAAAAAGGTTTCTCCATCCCCAGTGTGCGCCCATAGCGCACAGCTCTACGGAGCACTTTTCTCAATACATATCCGCGCTCGATATTGCTTGGCTGCACTCCATCGGCGATGGCAAAAGAAAGGGACCTTAGATGGTCAGCAATCACATGGAAGGCCGCAGATTTTTCTTTGCTTTTAGGATCGTAGGCAATGCCAAAGAGGTTTTCTACAGATGCAATGAGAGAGCGCAGTATATCGGTTTCAAAAAGAGAGTGAACACCTGTTTTGAGAAGAGCTATACGTTCAAGGCCAGCTCCCGTATCGACAGATTTTTTAGGAAGGGGTTCTAGCTCTCCGCCTAAAATGCGGTTGTATTGCATGAAAACAAGGTTCCAGAATTCAAAAAACCGCTCCCCCTCAATATCTTCAGCAGGATTGCGGGCGTGGCCAAATTTGGGTCCTCGATCGAAGAGCAACTCAGAGGAGGGGCCGCATGGTCCCATATCGCCCATCGCCCAGAAATTGTCTTTTTCCCCCATGCGTATGATGCGCTCCTCGGGGAGATACTTTTTCCAAAGCTCGAATGCTTCTTCATCTTCATAAAATACTGTGGCGTAGATCTGGGCCGGATCCAATCCGAAAATTATGGTCGTCACTTCAAAGCCAAAGTCAATCGCTTCTTTTTTGAAATAGTCTCCAAAAGAGAAGTTGCCCAGCATCTCAAAAAAGGTGAGATGGCGTGTTGTGTGTCCGACATTTTCAAGATCATTGTGCTTGCCACCTACGCGAATACACTTTTGAGAGGAAGCAGCTTTTGTATAATCTCTTTGGCTTTTCCCAAGAAAAACGTCTTTGAATTGATTCATACCTGCATTGACGAATAATAAAGTAGGGTCATCGTGAGGCACTACAGGCGAGGAGGGGACAAGGGTATGCCCTTGGGATTTGAAGTAATTGAGGAATTGTCTACGGATCTCTTGACTAAGCATACCTGGCTAGAATACAAGATCGCTTTATTTTATTCCTTGCGGTTTTTTCTCCATTCTATATAGAGTTTTTTCTCTTATGGAAAAACTAGACACAGAACTAAAAAAAGCCTTATCAAAAACGGCTAATACTATTCGTCAGCTTTCAATGGATGCTGTTGAAAGGGCGAGATCGGGGCATCCGGGACTTCCTTTGGGTTGTGCGGAATGTGGGGCATATCTTTACGGTTACGCCCTTTGTCATAATCCAAAAAATTCTAAGTGGTTAAATAGGGACCGCCTCGTTCTTTCAGCGGGGCATGGATCGATGTGGCTTTACTCTTGCTTACATCTTGCCGGTTTTCCTCTCTCTTTGGAGGAGATCAAAAATTTCCGCCAGCTTCATTCCCAAACGCCAGGGCATCCAGAGTATGGTCATACAGAGGGTGTTGAGGCTACAACGGGTCCTCTTGGTCAAGGCAGTGGCAATGCGGTGGGAATGGCTTTGGGGTTAAAGATATTGGCGGAGAAATTTAATACGCCGAGATTGACTATATTTGATGCTAAGGTTTTTGCATTGGTAAGTGATGGGGATATGATGGAGGGGGTCAGTGCGGAGGTCTCTTCCTTGGCCGGACATCTTGGTCTTGACAATCTGATTTTTATCTATGATGCCAACAATGTCACTCTCGATGGTCCGCTGAAAGAGTCTTGTTCAGAGGACACGCCCGCTCGTTATAGAGCTTATGGGTGGGATGTTTATGAAATGGATGGGTATGATTTTGATGCTATGCATGAGATCTTTTCTCACTTGCGCAAGAATCAAAAAAAGCCCGCCTTTATTCTTATGCGTACGGTGATTGGGAAGGGGGCGCCTAATAAGGCGGGGACAGCAAAAGTGCATGGATCACCACTTGGTCCAGAAGAGGTTGTGGCTACAAAGGCCCATCTTGGGCTTCCAGAAGAGGAGTTTTATATTCCCCAATACGTCAAAACTTTCTTCGAGAAAAGAGTTATAGAAAATGAGGAAAGTGAAAAGAGATGGCGGGAGACATTTCGGGTTTGGAAGGAGAAACACCCACAGCTTTTTGAGGAATTTGAGAAGATGAGGACGCACGCGCTTCCTGAAGATCTGGAAGCGAGACTATGGGCGCTGAACATTAAGTCACCAATAGCTGGCAGAGCTGCATCACAAAGTATTATCGATTTTTTGGGAGATCTTCTGCCTTGTCTCTATGGGGGTTCTGCGGATCTGTCCACATCTGATTTGACGATGATGAAGAAATACCCTCTCATAGCTCCCCATGATTTTTCGGGAAGAAATATCAAGTTTGGAGTGAGAGAGTTTGGTATGGGGACAGTAGCCACAGGGCTAGCGTTGACGGGAATGATCACGCCTTTTGTGGGCACGTTCCTCACCTTTTCCGACTATATGCGGAACGCCATAAGATTGGCAGCACTCTCGATGAGGCATGTTATTTACCAGTTTACGCATGAATCGATTTTTCTGGGAGAAGATGGACCTACACATCAACCTATAGAACATTATGCAGCTCTCCGTGCGATGCCCAACTTACACGTGATTCGTCCTTGCGATGCAAATGAAGCGAAGATGGCGTGGATGGCTGCTTTAAAATATAAGGGCCCTACGGCATTGTTTCTTACGCGTCAACCTCTTAGGGAAATTGCTCAAACCAAAGTGCCTTATCATGAGGGGTTAGGGCGTGGAGGATATATTATTAGTGGGAGAGATAACAAACCGGACTATACTATTTTTGCTACAGGGTCGGAAGTGGCGTTAGCTCTTGATGTGGCTGAGGAGTTGGAGAAGAGGGGGAAAGAGGTGAGAGTGATTTCGATGCCTTGCTTTGCGCTTTTTGAGAGCCAAGATCCTGAATATAAGAGAAGTATTATTGGGGGCGATTTAGGGCAAAGGGTGAGTATTGAAGCAGGGGTGGAGTTTGGTTGGCATAAATATATTGGACTTGATGGTATTGCGATTTCGATGGAGACATTTGGGGCTTCAGCGCCCGCCTCTGCTTTAGCCGAGGCTTTCGGTTTTACCGTGGATCAAGTCCTCGAAAGGATCTGGAGCTAGTATAGTGGATTAAATCATGCCTGATAAAAATTGATTCGGATCTTTTCATGGGAAACTTCGCGCTTGGGTCTCGCTGACTATCAATAGTCACCATCGATCTTTCGCGCATCGTTTGCCATGAAAATCTTCCGTTCAATTTTTATCATTCATAATTTAATCCACTATAAGGAGGGGGACTTTTTTCCTTCCTTCGACCATCCCGTCCCTTCGCCTTCCTCAGAATGAGGAGTCCTTCGATCTATTTTTTATACATACAAAAAGCACCCAATTGATATAAATGGGTGCTTTTTGTAATATATAGAATATGAGAGCTTCTCAATCCATCATTAAACTTCTCCCCCTACTGAATCGACCCTTCTTTACCATAGAGGATGCTTCAAAACAGGGAATAACGAGACAGACATTAGCAAATTTAACCAAAAAAGGGGTATTACAAAGAATAGCTCCTGGGCTTTATCGCTCTACACACTATGAACCTCAGGTAGATTTTCAATGGGAACAATTGGCTTTAGTAGCTGCTAGCCTTTCTGAAGGTGTCATTTGTCTTGTCTCTGCTCTCTGTCATTATGGCTTAACCGAGCAAATTATGCGAGAAGTGTGGATTGCTATTCCTCACCATCTCAAGGCTCCTAAAAGGCCGGGAGTCCGTGTAGTCCGTATGCGTAATATTGAGCTTGGCAAGACTGAGATTAGGATGGGAGAATTTACCGTGCGGATTTTTGATAGAGAACGCTGTATTGTGGATGCCTTTCGTTATCTGGATCGAGAAACTGCTATTAAAGGCTTGAAAAACTACCTGTATAGCAACGATTATAAGCCACAGCTAAGAAAGCTATCCGAATATGCTAAAGCATTGCGAGTCGATTTAAACCCTTATATATTAGCTTTAACTACATGACCTCAGATGTTAATAAATCTTTTAAATCCAAGTTGAGAGCACTTGCTCAAGAGCAACGCCGAGATCCAGCTGATCTCTGGCAGACGCTCATGCTCGAAAGATTTTTGGCACGGTTAGCACAAACGCCAATGAGTAATCACTTCATTTTGAAGGGAGCTATCCTTCTATCAAAATATGTCGATATTGGCAGAGAAACTAGGGATTTGGATTTTCTTGCACGGAATATCAGCAGCAAGATCGACCATTTGCAGGGGGTATTTGAGAAAATTGCTGAAGTAGATTTAAAAGATGGCTTTAAGTTTGAGAATGTTAAGGCATTAGAGCTGAAACACTCGCATATGGGTTATCCAGGAGCAGAAGTGTCAATGTGCTGCTACTTCGGTAAGACCCGATCCAAAATATCGATTGATCTCGGTTTTGGTGATATAATAGAACCTCTTGAATATTCCATACAGTTAATGCATTCCGTCAAAGGTCCGCTTTTTGAAAACTGTGTACGACTCAAGTGTTACCCAAAAGAGTTTATATTTGCGGAGAAGCTCGAGACGATTGTCTATCGCGGTGCTTTAAATAGCCGCATGAAGGATTTCCACGATCTACACTCTCTGGTGGCTTATTCACATGCCTACCCCCTTAATCGATTGAGCAATATTTTAAAGCTCGTTTTTGATCATCGACAGACTCCCTTAAATCTTCCTCTTAAGTTTACAGAAGGAGAAATCGAACAGTTGCAATCATTTTGGAATGGTTACTTAAAGAATCTGAAGCGCGAGAGAGCAACAGAGCTACCTAAAGAAATCAAGGCTCTTATTGAAATAATCAATAGTTGGCTCTCTGCAATACAGCTAAGCTAAGTGACATAGACCATTTCTCCGGGCTCAGCCTCAAGCAGGTCTCGGATGAATTAGTCGACACCACTTCGCTTAATATCGCGCTGATTAGGGTATTATAAGCAGCGTGAACCGTGAATTTTTGTCAGTTTGCGCTGAATAAAGCACTATAAATAGCGCAAACGGCATTGACTTGCCTTTTCTTCTCAAGTATTCTCTCCCGCAGTTCTTCACTATAAAAGGAAAGGTTTATATGGCTCAACTTGAAACAAGTGAGTTTAAGGCTGGTTTAAAAATCGAAGTGGATGGGCAACCCTATACGATTGTGGCCAATCAGTTTGTAAAACCGGGAAAAGGGCAAGCATTCAACCGCGTCAAATTGAAGCATCTTATTTCAGGGAGGGTGATTGAAAGGAATATAAAGTCAGGAGAATCTTTTGATTTGGCCGATGTTAATGAAGCAAAGATGCGCCTTCTCTATGTAGATGCAGGGAGTGCGATCTTTATGGATGATATCTCTTTTGAGCAAATCTCTCTTCCGCTTGAGAAAATTGAAGACATCAGAAACTGGCTTTTAGATGACCAGATGTATTCTCTTGTTTTTTATAAAGGAGAGATTGCGACAGTGGAAGCGCCCACTTTTATGGAGTTGACTATCGTTGAAACTGCGGGGGGGGCAAGAGGGGATACGGCCTCGGGACGAGTATTGAAACCTGCGCTGACAAATACAGGAGCCAAGGTGCAAGTGCCTATTTTCATTGAGCAGGGGGAAGTGGTCCGTATTGATACAAGAACGGGGGATTATGTCTCTCGCGTCAATAAGTAGGATTGATCTCCTCCGTGACCGCGCAGCTATGCTCCGAAGAACACGTCAATTTTTCTTAAGAAGGGGCATTATGGAAGTGGATGTGCCTCTTTTAACGCAGAAAGCGCCGATTGATTGTCACATTGATCTTGTAGAATCTCAATGCATGGGGAAGAGATGTTATCTTCAATCTTCTCCTGAATATGGAATGAAGCGTCTTTTATCTGAGGGGATAGGAGATATTTATCAACTCTCTCATGTATTTCGAGATGGAGATAGGGGAGAGCGGCACAATCCTGAATTTACAATGGTTGAGTGGTACCGCATAGGTTTTTCCTTCGAAGAGATGATGGAGGAAACGGCTCTTTTTCTGCGCCTTTTTCTCGATGTGAATGGTGTTGAGACGCTCTCTTATAAGGAAGCGTTCCGGAAATATGCTCATGTCGATGTTTCAGACATTGTTTATGATCGAGATATTGTTTTTGCCTCCGCTGTAGAGCCCCATCTTGGTAGAGAAGGCCTAACGATTCTTAAAGATTTCCCTCCTGAGGAGGCGGCTCTTTCTCAGATTAGCGAGAAAAATGGGGAGCGCATAGCGGAGCGTTTTGAATTTTTCTACCAAGGTTTTGAATTAGCTAATGGGTATCACGAGTTGATAGATCCTATTGAACAGAGAAAAAGACTGGAAGAGGCGAATGAAAAAAGAGCCAAACTGAATAAAGGGAGATACCCTATGGATGACTATTTTCTGGCTGCTGTAGAAAAGGGGCTTCCAGATATGTGTGGGGTTGCCTGTGGCTTTGACAGAATGATGATGTTACGCTTGGGATTAACCAACATAGAAGACGTACTGCCCTTTTCTTGGGACCATACTTAACGCGATGTGCGCGTTTTCCTAACGGAAAATATGACAGAGGGGTCCAACTTTTCCAGGGCCCGCCCAAATAAAAATTAATCTTTATATGATATTTACAATTTTATGTTATTATTATTTATATAATATATAAATTATATTTATTTGGAGATAATTATGAGTTTAGCAAAAATAGTTAACATGAATGACAGAGGGAGTGTCTTTGAGAGACTACCAGAGGAACATCCTGCGCTGTTCGGTTTATTTCTCATGATTGGAGGCATAGTGGGATGCGTGCTTTGCTCTATGCAAGCATCCCATAACACTATATCGATGTTTAGTGGTGATGCGCAATACACGACATATACATTCACAGGGGCCCTTTGGATTACGGGGGCTTTTTCTTTAACTTTGATTGCTTTGCGTGGGTTTGGAAGACTCATGGATGTAGCGGATGTATCATGCCAGGATGAGACTGCTAGGATTGATGGCAAGGGCCCCCTCCTATGTCCAAATAGACGAGATATATCAGAAAAACGAACGACCGCCATTGCAGTTGTGACGATCACACTATTTGCCATTTGTGTTTTTGCAGCTATAACAGCAGGTCACGAAGGTTTATCACAAGGTTATACATCTTTGGGTAAAGGTGCGGTGGCTACATCATTTTTTGCCGGACTATTTGGTATCGGGATGGCAGTTTGGTGGGTAGTGCTGCGCTATGAGAGCATGATACACTGCGGCAACGACGTTTCTGCAGATGTTGTAAAACAGATAGTTGCAGGCGAACTGCCCTTCATAGCCGCATATAAAGCGCTATCTTGGAATAATTGTTGCGGCAGGGGAAATCTTGGTCCTAATGGCCTGAGAACAGGAATGTTAAGTTCATCGGATTTAGTGTTCATGGATGACATATTTAATCGATTCCGTGATGCAAATCTGATAAAATGGGATGAGGATCAGACGCGGGAACCTAGTGCTGACGAGGGGGTGCCTAAGGAACAGCCTATCCCAGAGGTGATGAGAGGCAAAATAACAGAGGTTAATCAGCAACTGCGAGAGATTGAGAAGGCAAACGAAGCAAGGGCAGGCATTATAGAGCGCAATAAGAGCAAAGCTCAGCAAAGAATAACACGTACAGAAAGACTAACAGATAATGAGCGCATGGATGAGAGGATAGTCACATTTCAGGAACAATGGGCAAGACATAAGTTTTCACACAACAAAGCAATAATCTATTACCCAACCGGCGCGAGACCAGCTGGGGAAGAAGGGGAAGTGGAAGTGGAAGGGGCAGGGAATTTATAAAATATTTTAATTAGGAAAAGAGCAAACCTTGTGCTATATCCTTGCTAAAGGAATTGAATGATCAATATTCCGCCAAAATTGCAGGCAAGTCGTTGGAGGTATGTACTCGGAGGATTTCTTATCCTCGTTGGTTCTATCACCTTATTCTTGCCCGTTGGGCCAGGAATGTTTCTTATTTTCCTCGGCATGTATCTCATAAACAAAGATTGGGCTAATAAAAATTTTGAAAAAATAAAAGGGTTGTTCAGAAGAAAAAAGGAGGATAAAAAATGATGACTATAGCCCCACCTCCCAAAACTTGGGTTAAAAAAGATAAAATGGCCACATTTGTAGATAAATTGAAAAAAATGCCTGATGTGCGTCCCCACGTCCAAAGAAAAGAATACCCCAAAGATCTTGAAGCTCATCTCTATTCCGTTGTCGCCGATAAAGTGCTCGAAGAGATGAAAAAAGTATGAGTTTTCTCAGGACGCCAGCCTAAGCCTTCTCGGTAAAAATAATGATCCAGGTGCAATTGGGAATCCTTTATTTCAATAAGATAAAAGCTCCCATTGTCTGCAACAGCTGAGCACCCACTATTTAAAACTAAGGGAAATCCCTCCTTTCTCCTATCAATGAGATAGGGTTTATGATCATGTCCATGAAGGTACATTTTTACACTCGGCCACCTCTTTAAAAGTGTACGTAGCCTCTCTCCATTTTTCAGTTCATGGCTCGGGCGCGTTGAAGAAAAAAGAGGGAAATGATTCCCAATAATTACTCCATCTCTTTCAGGAAGAGAACGTAATATGTTCTCCAGTTTCCCCTCCATATCAGCTGTAAAGACTCCATAAGCATTGAAAGGGGGAGTGGCTACCGCACAATCAAGGCCTATCCACCACCACCCCTCTTTGATTTTTGTGCACAATACTTTGTCATCGCGCAAGCAAATGTCAAGCACCCCCCTTTGCGATGGAAAAAAATCATAAAAAACTTGGGTTCTTTCACTTTCCTTTGTATAGCAATCATGATTGCCAGGAATAACAAAGCAAGGAGAAGAGAATTGATTTATCAACCCTCGCGCTAGAGCAAATTCTTCATCCAAAGAGGTAGAAGTCAGGTCACCTGTAATACAGATGCCTTCGACTTTTAATGTTTTCAAAAGAGAGGGTAGCAGCAACAGATGCCCCGTTGCATAGGCCCTTTTTCTAAATAAGAAAAGATTAAGATTCCCTATCCATCGCTTTGATAAAAATTGTGTAAGGCTGGATGTTATGTGCCCAAAATGAAGATCCGAAAGATGCGCCAGCGTTAAGTCAATCATAGTCTACAATTTATCAAAAAAAGTCATTTAATAGCATTATTAAATTGAATAATAACAATTTTTTTTATTTAATGGGTATATGGTTTTATACGAAACCATTTCTTTCTAAGTAATTATAGGAGAGAGGTATATATGAGTAAAAAACAACAAGATAAGAAGGAAAAGCACAACTATGGTGCTGCTCCTAGTGCTAGTGGCAATCCCACTGTTAATCCTGGGAAACCACAAGAACCTCGTAAAGGGCCAGCTCAGCAAGAGCCACGCCAAGAGCCTCGTCCAACGCAACCGCAGGAGCCACGCCATGGCCAACCACAGCAAAAGCCAGGTGGAGGTGGCGGCGGTGGAGGAGCATCCCAACCATCACGTCAGGGTGGCCAGCCTCAACAAAAGCCCCAAAAACCACAAGGAAAGCAGTGGTAATGTTGCCTTAACTTCTTAAACAAGAGGTTAAGAAGGGGGAAGAAACCGTTTCTTCTCCCTCTCTTTTGTAAAGGCCTTGTGCACGCGCTCCACCGTAAGAAACTCCTTCCAGTATCTCTGCTTTAGTTTAGCGCCGATGAGAAAAGGCGGGGGATAGACTACACGCCCAGGACCCCATCCCGGTCTCCAAAGATGGGAGTAACTCTTTCGTGCAAAAAGGGTGAGAGTGGGGATGCCCATATTTGATGCTAAGTGACCTAGACCTGAATCGTTGCCAATCATATAACCTGCTTCAGCAATATAAGACGCACATGCATCCAGATCGGAAAAATAAGGCAGGGGAAGAGAATCACATATCTGTTGCCATTGAGCTCTTTCAAAGTGGCTTACACAGAGAGAAGGCTCAAATCCCTGATTTTCAAGTCTATGTGCAAGATTTATGAATTTTTCTTTAGGCCATATTTTTTTTGACTCAGCACTCATAGGGTGAATGATCACCCTTTTAGAAAACGCTCCTTGTTTCACATCATTTGGGACGACGATACCGTTGTAGGGAGAAGCCTCCTTAAGGTAGAACCTTTCTTTGCAGAGGGAGACGAGGTTGTCAACCATGGTCATTTTTTTATTTAAAGCGCTCTCTTTGATGAGATAGGTTTTATTAAGAAGGGTTTTGGTGTGATGGATAGGGGAATGGTCTGAGGCGATGATGAGATCGAAAGAGGAGAGGGCACCCTCGATATTTTCGGGGAAGGGGAGAAGGACTTTATTGGGGAACCACCTTCGGAGTTCACACAAATGAGAGTTGAAAGTGACAACTTCATTTTCAAAAGAAAGATTGTGGGAGAGGGTCATATAGAGAAGACCATCTCCCAATCCCTTTGCAGAGAAAATAGCAACAGACTTCTTGCGTATCGGCAACTGCAAGAGGGCAACACCTGTCATGCTATTTTTTTGCTTCATCCTCTTCAGGAGCATCACCGATGAGCGCTTCAGAAATGAGGAAAATCCCAGCAACCGAGCAAGCGTGAATAAGGGCATTTTTCACAACTTTGACAGGATCGATAATGCCAGCTACCATAAGATCTTCAACCTTCTCAGAGAGAGCGTTGAACCCTTCATTTTCTTTAGCTTCGCGAAGATGAGCAATGATAACGGAGCCATCAAGACCCGTATTGCACACAATTTGCTTAGCAGGAGTCTCGCAGGCTTTAATGACAAGATTAGCGCCGACTTTTTCATCGCCCACGAGTTTCATCTCTTGGCCTACTGACCTACTGCAACGCAGAAGAGCCATGCCCCCACCAATAACAACGCCCTCTTCCAGGGCTGCTTTTGTTGAATTTAAGCTGTCTTCAAAGACCTGTTTTTTCTGCTTCAATTCAGGCTCAGAGGCTGCACCTACGCGGATGACAGCAACGCCTCCTTTGAGCTTAGCTTTGCGTTCGACAAGCTTTTCTTTATCGTAGGAGCTTGTTGCGTTCTCGATCTCCATATCGATCTGTTTGATTTTGGCATTGATGGCTTCAGGCTTTCCTTCTCCACCCACAATTGTTGTGTGATCTTTGGTGATAATGATCTTAGTGGCATGGCCGAGAACATCGCTTTTGGCATCTTTGAGAAGGATACCTGCTTCTTCAGAAACAACAGTACCCCCTGTTAAAATGGCGATATCTTCAAGCATAGCCTTCCTTCGATCACCGAAACCGGGAGCTTTTACGGCGCATATTTTTAAAATCCCTCGCAACTTATTAACCACAAGTGTTGCTAACGCGTCAGCCTCAACATCTTCGGAGATGATCAATAGTTCTCTTCCGGCAGTGGCAATGGCTTGGAGTACGGGAAGTAGTTCTTGGATCGAGGAAATTTTCTTATCAGTGATGAGAATGCAAGGATTTTCCATTTCCACGGACATTTTTTCTTGATTCGTGGAGAAATAAGCGCTGATGTAACCCCGATCAAACTGCATTCCCTCAACGATTTCGATGGTGGTCTCGGTGCCTTTCGCCTCTTCAATGGTAACGACGCCCTCTTTCCCTACTTTTTCAATTGCTTGGGCGATGTAGTTGCCAATTTCGGCATTTCCGGAGGCGGAAACGACGGCGATATTTTTGATCTCTTGAGGGGTTTTAATTTGGATCGCTTTTTTCTCTAATTGTTTGACGATGGCTTCAACAGCTTTGTCCATGCCTCGTTTTAGGGAAATGGGGCTGGCTCCTGACGCGATGTGCTTGATCCCTTCTTGCACAAGAGTGTCGAGAAGCAGAGTGCCCGTTGTTGTGCCATCACCGCACTTATCTTTGAGAGTGGAGGCGACTTCTTTTGCCATGGACACGCCCATATCTTCGTACTGATCTTTGAGGGTGATTTCCTTGATGATGCTATAGCCATCATTTGTGATTTGAGGAGCTCCCCAACTTTTTTCTAGTCCGACATTTTTCCCTTTTGGGCCGAGAGTGGCGCGTACGATATCAGCAAGTTGGTTGATTCCTTTTGCTAATTTTTTACGTGCGTCTTGATCAAAAATAATTTCCTTTGCTTGAGACATGATGAACCTCCAAATTATGAGGGGTGAGTGTAAGGGAAATAGGAAAATCTTACAAGATGTTTTAGCAATCAGACAATTTGAGTGCTAGTACTTCGGTCATTTAAGCCTCTCGCACCAGAAGAAGGTAGGTGCTTTCTCCCGGTTGATCCATGTGTGATGGCAGACAAGGAAATCTTTGGGGGATAGGGATTGGAAGAAGGAGAAGACGTGCTTGAACTCTCTTTCTCCTTCTTTGTGACCGATGTAGCACATGACGCTGATGGCTCCTTCGACAATTGCGCAGGCAGAGGAGAGGCTCTGGAGGGTGCTTTGGCCCCGTGTTGTGATTGTTTTATCCCCTCCTGGCAAATAGCCGAGATTGTAGATGATCAGATGGGCTTTAGGGATGGTGAAATTCTCATGTGAGGCGTGAATGAGAGAGATATTGCTTTGCTCTTTTTCCGAGAGGCTGGAATTGAAGAGGAGGGAGGCGTTGTGTAAAGCTTGGGGCTGAATATCGTATCCATAGATTTTCCCAGAGCCTTTCAAGAGGTGGGCTACTATTTTTGTATCGTGGCCATTACCGAGGGTAGCATCGATGACGGTGTCGCCGGGTTTAAGGAGCTTTTCCCAGTAACTATGGGCTAAGGAACAAGTTTTCATGAGCTCATCTTATACCATTTCCGAAAATTAATGACACAAATTCAGGTCGTCTAATACGTCATCTTTAAAAGATCCTTTCTCGCTAATATCCAATAACATGAGCTTCGAAAGGATCTTTTAAATCTGCCGCATTATCCGATCTGACTTTGTGTCATTAATTTCCGCAAATGGTATTATATCGACGTTAATTCAGGGAAGTATTCCACTATACCTTGTTTCCAAGGATAACAGGTAACGTGATCAAATTTTTTCATAAAACGATCTTGGCTGAGGACGATGGCTTCGCAATTTGAAATATCTTTTGTAAACCTATGAAAAGAGCTAATGTCTCTGTCATTAACTGTGTCAGAACTTTTTATTTCAATATATAGAGATCGTTTTGCAGGTCGTTCGACCACTAAATCTACTTCGACATCCCCCGCAGTACGTACAAAAGAAAAACGATAATCTGGTTGAAAATAACTTCCCTGTCGAAGGAACTCCAACAAAATAAAATGTTCAAAGGCCTCACCATAAGCAGATGTTTTTGATGTTAAAGGCACCGATAGCCTTCTAGTCAGGCTACGAACAACACCAGGATCAAAGAAATAAAACTTTGGTTTCTGCACTAAACGCTTACGGTAAGAGTTGTGAAAAGATTCCAGAAAGAACCCAATCATTGTATCTTCGAGAATACAAAAATACTCTTTGATGGTTTTATCATCAACACCGACATCTCTTGCGATATTTGCATAGTTGATTATTTTTCCATTACACTGTGCAGCTACTTCGAGAAAACGGCGAAAAGGTTGTAATTTTCGTACTACCTGTTCACTCCATATCTCTTCTTTAAGATACGTATCTGCATAAGAGCGTAAAAGCTCACTCTTTTCTGCATCCGAGTCTAAACTAAAAATCTTGGGTAAAGTTCCCCAGTGTAAGGCTTTTTCTAAATCAAATTGCTTTCCCAATTCAAAGCAAGAGAGCGGATGCAAGTGATAGACAAAAGCACGGCCGGCGAGTAGATTGGCTCCCCCATGTTTTAGCTTTCGCGCACGGGTGGTCTTTCTCGAAAATTCCTGGCAGTATTTCGGCGTCTCTTTGCCCCTATCTTCGTGTTCGTCCTCGACAACTTTACAAAGTTGCCTTCGTCCTCCACACTTCGATATGAGCGAAAGATCCACTCGAACTACTGATAGGAATTTTCGAGAAAGACCACTGGACCCCGTCAAGATAAATATCTTATCCGTCTCTTCAATCAATCGATGCACTTCGTCCAGTAACTTTGGAACCTTTTGTATCTCATCAATAACAACATATGTCACTTCCCCATGGAGAGCTTTTACAATAGCATAAAGCTCGCTTGGGTTATGCAAAAAGCGCTCTTCAACATGCGAGTCTAAAAGGTCCAACCAAAGGCATTTCTTTTGATCAAATCTTTCTTTAAGCAGTGTGCTTTTTCCGGTACCTCGTGGACCGAAGAGAAGAAAGCTATGTTTATGAGAAAAACGTCTCAAACGAGAAAACAAATCCTACTCCGATAATGCTTGACATTTCCGGAGTATACTCCATTTTTATCAATAAGCAAATTGTTTTATCGATTATTTCGGAGTATACTCCTATTTTGGTTGACAAAAGAGCCTATATCTTCCGAGAAATCAATATCACAATCTCTCCCTTAGGAGGCTTCTCCTTCCATCTCTCCCTTAGAAAAACGGGAGTGCCTTCGATAAACTCCTCAAACTTTTTAGTCAGCTCCCTTGCAATCACAACCCGTCTCTCAGGATCAAGAGCCTCAAGCACTTTAAGTGCTTCCTTGAGACGGAAAGGAGATTCGTAACAAATCGTTGTCCCAGGGTATAAAAGAGCATCTGCTAACAACTTTTTTAACTCCCCCCTCTTTTTAGGAAGAAAGCCAACAAATTGGAATCGCTCCGTGTCTAATCCTGAACCTACAAGAGCTACGATGGCCGCACAAGAACCAGGGATGGGAATAACCGGAAGCTTCTGCTCCCGACATGCCATCACTAGGCGCAAGCCAGGATCAGCTATAGATGGTGTGCCCGCATCTGAGAGCAAACCCACGGTTTTTCCATTGCGTAAATCTTCCAGGATATCCGCTTTTTTCTTCTCCTCATTAAAGCGATGGTAACTCCTTAAGGGCTTGTCAAGAGCGTAGTGATTAAGAAGAATCCGGCTCCTCCTTGTATCCTCACAAAGAAGATAGTCACAACTCTGGATAACAGAGATCGCCCTATATGAAAAGTCAGCTAAATTACCAATGGGAGTCGCAATCAGATATAACATTAAAAGGTGGCACCCAGATTTGAACTGGGGATGGGGGCTTTGCAGGCCCCTGCCTTACCACTTGGCTATGCCACCAAGACCGAATCACAAAGTTACAAACAATGTAGCAAAAATGTCCACCTTTTCCTTCTCCAAATAAAGAAAAATCGGCTACAATCCCGGGCGAAGGCCTTTTTTCATGAAACCTACTCCTCTTTCCTTTTTTTCCCATCTCCTATCGCAAAACAGGCAAAGCAATCCCCTCATTTCTGGAGTGGCTATCGATAGCCGGAATGTCAAGAGGGGCGATCTCTTTTTTGCCCTCCCGGGCAACAAAGTCGATGGTCACGATTTTCTTCAAGATGTCGCAGCAAAAGGGGGAATAGCTGCCGTTGTTCATGAAAGCTATTCTAAAAATTGCTTTGGTCTCTCTCTTCTCCGCGTCCCCCATGTTTTGCAAGCCTTGCAAGAGCTGGGGCGAAAAGTGCTCCAAAGCAGGTCTTGTAAAGTTGTAGGCATTTCCGGGTCAGTAGGTAAGACAACCACGAAAGAATTTGCTAAAACACTTCTTGAAACAAAATACAAAGTAGCTGCCTCCTACGCAAGTTATAATACAGACAGCACACTTCCTTTAACCATTTTGGAAGCCACAGGAGAGGAGCAAGTCCTCGTACTAGAGATGGGGATGTGTCGTCCAGGTGAAATTGCGACTCTCATTTCCATAGCGCCTCCCGACATCGCCCTATTGACAACGGTTGCCATCCAACACGCCTCCCACTTTCCCAACGGGCTTCAAGGGATAAGTCAAGAAAAAGCCACTCTTTTTTCCCATCCAAAAACCTCTCTAGGCATCCTTCACCGAGAAATTCCCCACTTCGAGGACGTTGTAAAAACAGGGGTTTGCCCTAAGATGACCTTCTCTTTGGTCGAAAAAAACGCTGACTATTTTTTAGAATTCCTCTCAGCTGCGCAAGTATCTATCACACACGGGCGTGAGACGGCTATCCTTCCCTTCACTCTCCCAGCAAAAGTGTTCGCTCATAATCTTTTGGCAGCCTGCATTATCGCTCGTTCTTTGGATGTGCCTTGGTCAAATATCGCAGAAGCAGTATGGGATCTAAAACTCCCCTCGATGCGTTTTGAACGAGTAGAAAAACAAGGGATCCTCTTCATCAACGATGCTTACAACGCCAACCCCGACTCCATGAAGGCGGCTCTGGAAAACCTCCCCCCGCCGCCTTCTACAACAGGGAAAAGAATCGCTGTCCTAGGTGAGATGAATGCATTAGGTCAGTACAGCGATGCAGGACACACACTTATTGCCAAAACAGCCATGCCTTGCGTAGATCTCCTTCTTTGTATTGGAAGCAGGGCCAAAATCATGGTCGATATCTGGGAGCAGGAAAAAAAAGAGGTGTATTTTTTTGAAGAAAAAGAGGCCCTCATCGAAGCTTTGAAAAAAATAGCCCAAAAGGGGGATGTCGTTCTCCTAAAAGGGGCAAGAAGTTATTGTCTAGATAAAATACTGGATCACTTTTGACCTATGCTTCTCTTATTAATCTCTTTTTTGCAGAACTTTTTTGATATCAGACTCCCCGCAGTATTTACATATTCTTCCACCAGGATGGCTCTTGCTTGTATCACAGCGCTTTTGCTCATCCTCATCTTTGGGAAATATTTCATCAAAAAACTGTACGAATGGAAAATCGGTGACCGGATCAGACTCGAAGATTGCCCCCTTTTAGGCGTATTGCATAGGACAAAACAGGACACACCTACAATGGGGGGGATTTTGATTATCTTTTCCCTTCTCGTCTCCCTATTTCTTTGGATGGATTGGCACAGCTCTTTCACACTCATTTTATTGCTTACAACCCTGTTTATGGGGGGATTGGGCGCCTATGATGACTATCTAAAGTTGCGCTACAAAAATACCAACGGATTATCAGCGCGCAAAAAATTCAGTCTCCAAGCCCTTTTTTCTCTAATGGTTGCACTCTACTTACTTTGTCCTTCTGTCACAGAACTGCTTCACAAAAAGGCCTGGTTCCCCCCCCCTTCTGCTATAGAAAAGCAAACGCTATCAGGGCAAGCCCTTTTAACCACAAAAGAATACGCCCTGCGCCTCTACATTCCCTTTGTCAAAAAACCTTTAGTGTTTCACAAAGGCCTCCTTTGGGCTCTCGTATTGCTCTTTATCATCTTTGTCGTAGTAGGCTCTTCGAATGCCGTGAATCTCACCGATGGCCTCGATGGACTGTCTACGGGGCTTGTGATGTTTGCAGCCGGGGCATTTGCCATCATAGCTTTTATCTCCAACCATCAAGAGATCGCCAAATATTTGCAGATTCTGTATATCGAAGGAAGCGGGGAGATTGCGGTGTATCTGGCTGCCGTTGTCGGTGCCTCCTTAGGCTTTCTCTGGTTTAATAGCTACCCTGCGCAGGTGTTTATGGGTGATACAGGATCACTCGCGCTAGGTGGAGTTTTAGGTGTTTCGGCTGTGCTTTTGAAAAAAGAGCTCTTACTGGGCATTATTGGAGGCGTTTTTGTGTTAGAGGCACTCTCTGTGATTTTACAGGTCGGCAGCTACAAGCTGAGAAATAAAAAAAGGGTGTTTCTCTGCGCCCCTATTCACCACCATTTTGAATATAAAGGATGGCCTGAGGCGAAAGTAGTTGTCAGGTTCTGGATTTTAGGATTATTACTTGCTATAGTTGGTATCGCTACTTTGAAATTTCAATGACGACGCTTGTTTTAGGTTTAGGAATCAGTGGAAAAAATGTTGTTCATTACCTTGTCTCTAAAGGTATCTCCGTTATCGGCGTTGATAAACAGATCAAGCATTTAGAGCTAGAGATCCCCCTTTTTGATGAAAATGATCAAAAAATTGAGGCTCTACTCCCAAAAGTAGATCGCATCATTAAATCTCCAGGAATTGCCTGGGATCATCCAATTATTAAAAAAGTCATAGGGAAAGTGGAGATTTTAAGTGAAGTAGAGCTTGCGTTTAGGGCTCTACAAGGTCAAAAAAAAATGCTCTTTGGTATCACCGGCTCTAATGGAAAAACTACCACCACCTCATTGACTGCTCACATATTGACAGGTTTAGGCAAAAAAGCTGTGGCCTGCGGAAATATAGGGCTCCCCCTTCTTTCTCAAGTAGATACCGATGCTGAGATCTTGGTGATCGAACTTAGCTCCTATCAACTTGAAACTCTACAGACAGCTGTTTTGGATGCCGCAGTCATATTGAATATCACGCCTAATCATTTGGAGAGGTATTCTTGCTTCGATGAGTATGCAAAGGCCAAATTGCGGATAGAGAGATTGCTCAAAAAAGGAGGGAAATTATTTGTTCAAGAACAAGTGCAGCAGCAGTTTGGATCTCATATGGCCTCATTTTCCCCCTTTCCTCTACTCCAGGTAGAAGAAAACATTGCAACCATTTTCCCTCTCCGCTATAGAGATGGGAGATTTTCTCATGATTTTGAAAATTTCCAAGGAGCGTTTGCATTATGCCAGATCTTTGCTACGGAAAGGAAATTTTGGGAAATCGCGCGTTCATTTGTAAAGCCTCCGCATAGGCTTGAATTTGTGCGCCATTTTAATGGGGTCACCTATGTCAATGACAGCAAGGCGACAAGTGTGGATGCTGTGATCAAAGGAGTGGAATCTCTTCGGGGTAGTGTGATTTTAATTGCAGGGGGAGTAGACAAAGGGGGATCGTATAAAGAGTGGGCCTCCCTTTTTTTGGGTAAAGTGAAAAAAGTGTTTCTCATTGGTAAGGCGCAGGATAAGATTTATCAGGAGGTCACGCCCTTTTTGGATGCAGAAAAAGTAGAGACTCTGCAGGAGGCTGTCAATAGGGCCTCACATTTAGCCCAAAAAGGGGAGATAGTGCTTCTTTCTCCTGGGTGTTCTAGTTTTGATCAGTTTCAAAATTTCGAGCACCGTGGAGAGATTTTTAAACAATTAGTATTTGGATTAGAGGGAATATGAGTCGAAGAAATACCATTATTATTGCCGTTTTAGTGAATGCGGGGTTGTTGCTTGTTCTTTTTGCAACAGCTATGCGTTCCACAGATAAGAAAACAGAAAATGCAGTTGAGCTTGCAAAAGCACCTCTTCCTCAAAAAGAGGCAACAGCATCTCCTGTGACAACAGAGGAGCTACTGAATGAATATATCGCATCGACTTCTTCTGAACAGGAAGATTTGATCGTAATAGAAAACTTAAGTCCATCCAATACAGTGGCGGTAGACGTTCCTATTCAAAATCAGAAAGCTATAGTAGCTACGCCTGTTGTGGCTCAAGAAGCTCACTCTTCCCTTCCTGCTGCAGCACCTATTGCACATCCCGTGCAACCTAAGGCCGTAGCTTCTAGTGGAGTAGAAGTCTCTGTCAAAAAAGGGGATTATTTGGAAAGGATTGCGAAAGCCAATAATACAACTGTCAACGCCATCATGAAAGCCAATAATTTGAGCTCCACTCAGCTCAAAGTGGGGCAAGTGTTGAAAATGCCCTCATCACATGTGAAAGAAGAGAGCGCACCCACCTTAGAGGGAGATTTTTACATAGTTAAGGAGGGAGATAGCCCTTGGGTTATTGCTTCTAAGTGCCACGTGAAACTCGACGAGCTTCTGCGCCTCAACAATATCGATGAACAAAAGGCAAAACGCATTCGTCCCGGCGATAAGCTACGCATCCGATAAGGAAATTAAATGCGGCTTTTGATTCTCATCTCTACGGCGCTGATCTTTTCTCTTGGCTTGATGATGGTTTTTAATACCTCATCAGCCGAGGTCTTGGATCGATCGCTCAATCAAAGCCTTCATTATGCATTATTAAAACAAATCCTTTATGCAGTTGTTGGGTGTGGCTGCGCTTTTTTGGTATGGCGCATAGGCTATGATCATTTATTGCACTTGAGTGTCCCCTTACTGATATTGGGGCTTTTTCTTTTGCTCCTCGTCTTTGTTCCTGGTTTAGGAAGCAGTAGAGGGGGGGCAAAGAGATGGATTGTGATTGGGAATTTCTCTTTCCAGCCCTCCGAGTTTATGAAATACATTATGCCCATGGCCTATATCGAGTATATCACGACCCGGAAAGAAGGGGTGATCAGTTTAAAGACGTTTCTGAAGATTGCAACCGTTATGATGGTGCCCATTATGCTTGTAGCTGTGGAGCCCGATAATGGGACAGCAGCTGTCATGAGCGCGGCTCTTCTTCCTCTTTTTTATGTGAGTGGTATCCGCTTTAAATACTGGGCTCTTCCTGTGATTATACTTGTGGGTATTTGCGCGGTTGTGGCCTTTCAACTTCCCTATGTGAAAGCCCGTCTCCAGGTCTATTTGCATCCGGAGCTCGACATGAAGGGGAAAGGGCACCAACCACACCAAGCAAAAATTGCTACAGGGTCGGGTAAATTTTTAGGAAGAGGAGCGGGAGCCAGCAGGCAGAAGTTAACCTATCTTCCTGAAGCACAAAATGATTATATTGCTGCCATTTATGCAGAGGAGTTTGGATTTTTGGGAATTCTTGTGTTGTTATTTTTATATTTATTGTTTGCCTATGGCGGATTTTCTATTGCGATGCACACACCCGCTTCCTCGGCACAACTGTTTGCCATGGTTATTACCTTCCTTATCACATTCCAAGCATTTTTAAATTTGGGTGTAGCCTCGGGCTTGCTTCCAAGCAAAGGGATTAATCTTCCTTTTTTCAGTCAGGGGGGCACCTCTCTTGTGGCCAATATCACAGCAGTTGCTCTACTACTCCATATAGCCCAGAAAAATGATGAAGCAAAAAAAAGTCATACTTAGCGCAGGCGGAACGGGAGGGCATCTTTTTCCCGCTCAAGTGATTGGTGATCAGCTTGGCTATCATTGTGATCTTCTTTTTGTAGGGGCAAAATTGGCTCAAAATCGCTTTTTTGATAGCCAGAGATTTCCCTTCAAAGAGATTCCAGCTTCCCCCTTCTCAGTAAAAAAGATATTGACCATCTTGCAAGGGGTGGCCATAAGTAGAAAGATCATAAAAGAGTTTCAACCCGACCTTGTCATCGGTTTTGGCAGCTATTTCACATTCCCCCTTCTTTTAAGTGCCCTTCTTATGGGGGTGCCAATCATGTTGCATGAACAAAATGCTTTGCCTGGGAGAGTGAACCGCCTGTTTTCCCCTTTTGCCAAAACAACAGCTGTGAGTTTTCCCAAGACAGTGGATTTGCTGCGGGGGGAAAATATCGTTGAGGTGACTTTCCCACTAAGACAAACGCGCATTTTGGACAAGGTCTCTTCGGAAATAGGGCAGATTTTTGATGGGAGTTCTCCATGCGCGCGTTTAAGAGAGAAACGGATAGATTCTTGGGAGTATTTTGGGTTAGAAAAAGGAAAGACGACGATTCTTGTGTTTGGTGGTTCACAGGGAGCCAAAGCGCTCAACCATCTCTTTATGGAAATAGTTCCAGCTCTCACTTTGGATACGCAAATTTTGCATTTTACAGGAGATAGAGAGAGTGCTCATTTAGCTTCCTCACTTTACAAGAGATTGGGATATCGATATTCTGTCAAAGATTTTGAAGAGAGGATGGAATGCGCCTTTGAGGTGGCAGATTGTGCCCTCACACGGGCAGGAGCTGCTACAATTGCAGAACTTGTCGAATGGGAAAAGCCGGCATTATTAATACCCTTTCCTTTTGCTAAGGATGATCATCAGGTAGTGAATGGACAACATTTTGTCGAGGATGTGAAAGGGGGCGCACTTCTTTTACAGAAACGAGCCACCCCTCTGCTTCTTAAGACGACTCTTTTTCAACTCATGGAAGAAAGAGAAGAGAAAAAGAAAAATATCCAAAAATACAAAGAGAGCAAAAAACTCAAAGAATTTCCAGATCTGATTATTGAGTTTTTGGAACATTATGAAAAATAACAAAGATTATCACTTTATAGGCATTGGGGGGATAGGGATGAGCGCACTCGCAAGTATCCTCCTTGACAAAGAGAACACAATTAGCGGAAGCGATATTGTAGATAATAATGTCATAAAAAGCCTTACGCTAAGAGGGTTGCATTTCTCTTTAGGGCATGCTGAGGAAAATATCTCGTCACAAAAGACAGTTGTCTATAGTTCGGGGATCCAGAAAGAAAACCCTGAAATGCAAGCAGCTGTAGATATGAGTTGCCCTCTTTTGCATAGGTCACAACTGCTCAGAGAACTTATGCAAGGATACACAACTCTTGCGGTGACAGGCACTCATGGTAAAACAACTGTTTCTGCCCTTCTCGTCTCTGTATTGAAAAGGGCAAATTTGGACCCCACATTTGCTATCGGTGGATTATTAGATGGGGAAAATGGGAGATTAGGCAAGGGAAAGTATTTTGTTGCAGAGGCGGATGAAAGCGATGGCACTTTTTTAAATTATCATCCCTTTGGTGCTATTGTCACAAATATTGAAAAAGAGCATATGGATTATTTTCGCGATGAAAAAACCCTCCACGATGCTTTTGGAGTCTTTTTTTCACAAGTATCATCTTCGGATCATCTTTTTTATTGTGGTGATGATTCCCATTGTAGGTCTCTGGCCTCGGGAAGAGGGGTTTCCTACGGTTTTAGTGCAGGTTGCGCTTTGCAGATCAGCTCTTTTCGTCAAAAAGGCTGGACAATTTTTTTCGATATCACTTTCGAGGGAAAAAAATACAGCGATATTGAGGTGACTCTTCTTGGAGAGATGCAGGCCTTAAATGCGGCAGCCGTATTTGGTCTTGCGCTGCGCCTCGGTATTGCTGAAGAAAAGATCCGCGAGGCCCTGATTTCCTATTCAGGAGTGAAGCGTAGATTGGAAAAAAAAGCAGAAGTGCATGGTGTGCTCTTTTTAGATGATTATGGTCATCATCCAACAGAGATTAAAAAGACCTTGTGTGCCTTGAGAGAGGCGATAGGAGAAAGACGCCTGATAGTGCTCTTTCAGCCCCATCGCTACACAAGAGTGCGCGATTTATTCAATGAATTTGCTACCTGTTTTGAAAATGCGGATCTCGTTTTTGTTTCTGATATCTACAGCGCCGGAGAGGTACCTATTGAAAATGTGACTTCTCAGGGGCTTGTTGAGGCCATGAAAGCCTATGCCACTGTGCCGTGTAGTTTCCTTTCAAGAGAAGAGTATGTACCTTATTTGCAAGGTATCTTACGCCCACATGATGTTTTAGTGACGATAGGTGCTGGGGATGTGACAAATTTTAGCGTGCCATTATTAGCAGCTTTTGAAAAAAAGCCTCCTAGAAAGTACATTTTAGGATTGATTTTTGGGGGGCGCTCTCCTGAACATGAGATCTCTTTGCGCTCAGCGCGTTACGTTGCAGAATCTCTTAACCCGGAATACTACGAGGTGCAGTTTTTTGGAATCGATAAAAAGGGGTTGTGGATACAGGGAGAAGAGGCGCGCGTGTGTTTACAAGAGCGCACGGAAGTTATTTCTGACAGGGCATGTTCTTTTCTTTCTCCCTTGATTGCTAAAGAGCTTGAAAGATGCGATCTTTTTTTCCCCGTTTTGCATGGGGCTAATGGAGAAGATGGGACTATTCAGGGTTTTTTTGAGATGATGGGCAAGCCCTATGCGGGTCCCGATTTTAGGTCTTGCGCCATTGTGATGGATAAGATTTTGACGAAAAAATTGCTCGTTGGTAGTGGTGTTCCCACATCTGCTTTCCTTTTCTTTAGTTATACGGAGTGGTTGAAGGGCAAGAAGCGCATATTGTCCGAGATAGAGGCCATGTTAAAATATCCCTTGTATGTAAAGCCTGCCCGTTTAGGCTCAAGTATCGGCATTTCCCGAGTAGAGGAGAGAGAGAAGCTTGAGGAGGCTATTTTTGAGGCGTTCCGCTTTGATGAGATGATTTTAGTAGAAGAAGGGGTGGTGGGGGGAAGAGAGCTTGAGTTTGCCGTGATGGGCAGTTACCGTGGACATATCGATGTGCCTCACCCTGGAGAGAAGTGTGCTGAAAGCGTTCTGGTTAACTATGAGATGAAATATGGCCAAAATCCTGTGAAGACGGACATTATGCCAAAAATAGAGGCACAGGCGCTGCAACGGGGCAAAGAGCTTGCAAAAGAGGCCTATCTGGCTATTGGCATTACGTGCATGTCTCGAGTAGATTGCCTTTTAGATCCCGAGGGCAATTACTTTTTTTTCGAAATCAATTCTATTCCTGGTCTTACGAAGTTGAGTCTTTTCCCCAAGATTTGGGCTCGAGATGGGGTTATGGGGCAAGATCTTGTGGATCGCATGGTGTTGATTGGACTTATGCGTCGTCGCAACCAGGAGCGGCATGAGAGAATAACGTGAAAAAGAAGGCCTTTTTTTTTCTCTTTTTATCGGGGGGAGTGGCTCTATTTTTTGTTTTTTTGTTTTACCCTTTGATCAAATATGTTTGGGGAGAAAATGAGCGTTATCGTATTCGAACAATTGTTCAGAAAAGATCTCCTCAGGACACATTAAAATGTGCGTATTTGGCTGAGGTTCTGGGTCTTTCTTCTGACAGAAAGAGTTATCTGTATCGTTTCAATATTAAGGAGGGGGAGAAGAGGTTGCAAGAGAACCCCCTTATTAAGAAAGCGATTATTAAAAAGGTCAAACCGCACACGCTCTTTGTCGATTATGCTTTAAGAAAGCCGATTGCTTATGTAGCAGATTTTGCAAATACGGCTGTTGATGAGGCGGGGGTATTATTTCCCTTTGCGCCTTTCTACACTCCTAAGAATCTGCCTGAGGTTTATTTTGCAGATGCAGGCGAGAATCAGGTTTGGGGTAGGAGGATAGGGGAGGCGAAAATGAGACTTGTGAGGGAGATTTTGGAGCTTTTTCCAGCGCACTCTCTTTCCTGGATTGATCTTTCAAAAAGTGAGAGTGAGCATCTGGGGGAGAAGGAGATTATTGTGGGAAATAAAAAGCACCTTTTGCGTCTATCGAAAGGAGCATATAAAAAAGAGATTGGATATTATGCTCTTTTAAATCAGCTCTATCTGGATTCTAGAAAAGAGTGTTGCACGATCGATTTTCGTCTTCCCGATGTGGCATTTATTAAATTTAATGCGAGATGATTGTTTTTTTTCCCATAAAAAGTATAGTGGTGCAAAGCAGGAGATGAGAATATGGAAGCACGAGTAGAAGAAAAAGGAGAAGTGATGGTTGTTCGTTTAGAAGGACGGATCGATGCCCATTCCTCTCCTCAGCTTGAAAAACAATTGCAAGCCATTGTTGATTCGGGGCATTTTAAATTTATCCTTAACTTTGAAAAAGTGGAATATCTCAGTAGCGCCGGTATGCGCCTTATGCTCTCTATATCAAAAAAACTTAAGAATCTCGAAGGGAAGCTCATAGCTTGCACTATGAGTGAAGAGGTCATGGATGTGATCAAAATGGCAGGGTTCCATCAAGTAATTGAAATCTATTCCACAGAAGAAGAAAGCTTTTCTCATATATAGAGGCTTGAGAGTGTGAATCTTGTAGCCAAAGATGTTGGACAACAAGTGCAAGAGGTGACTGCTCGAAGTCTCTTTGTTCAGGAAAAAAAGCTTGTTCAGCCGCCGAAGATGCAATCGCAAAAAGTGATTCTCCTTGCGGGGCCTACGGCCTGTGGGAAGACGACTCTTTCCCTTATGCTTGCGAAGGCTCTTAAAGGGGAGATCATCTCGGCTGATTCGATGCAAGTGTATCGGGGTATGGATATTGGTACGGCCAAAGTCTCTCAAGAAGAGCGGCAGCAGATTCCACACCATCTCATCGACATTCGACATGTCCAAGAAAGTTTCAATGTCGTTGATTTCTACTATGAGGCTAAAAAATGTTGTGAGGCGATTTTAGCGCGTAACCATGTTCCCATTGTTGTGGGAGGGACGGGATTTTATTTTCGCTCTCTTCTCTATGGTCCGCCAGAGGGACCCCCTCCTTTGCCTCATCTACGAAGGGCTCTTGAAGAAAATATGGAAAAAGAGGGTGGAGAGGCATTATATGCCAAACTTAAAAGCTTTGATCCTGCCTATGCCTCAAGTATCACTCATGGTGATCGACATAAGATTATCCGTGCCTTAGAGATCGTGACCCTGACCGGGCAAAAAGTGAGTGCGTTTGGTCAGAGTCGTAAAGAGGTGAAAGCTAACTACAAATTTTGCCCCTGGTTTCTTCATCGCCCCAGAGAAGTGCTCTATAAACGGATTGAAAGACGCTGCGAAGAGATGTTAGAAATGGGTCTCCTTGATGAGGTGCAAGATCTTGAAAAACAAGGAATTAAAAACAATCGTTCTGCTTGCAATGCTATTGGTTATAGGCAAGCCTTAGACTATCTGCACAGTTCTCGGGGAGAGGAGGATTATGAGGAGATGGTGCGGGAGTTTAAGACGGCTTCTCGGCACTATGCCAAGAGGCAATTTACCTGGTTTCGCAAGGAGCCTCTTTTTCGTTGGCTCAATGTAGAGGTACATGATTTTGAAATTGCCGCTGACATGATCATACAAGATTTTCTCTCCACAATATAATTTGGGAGAGCCTCAACTCTTGATTAACCAATAAGGTGTATTGATTCTAAATTGTGGCCGCCCTAGCGCGTGTCCTAACGGCACGCCCCTGCGGCCCCTGATTTGGGCCTTATCTTGCTTTGCCAAATCGCGTCCTCGGCGGGGTGGGTGTGTACAACACAACCCACCACGCTACGCTCGCCTGCGGTGCGATTTTTCTGTGCAATATAAGGCCAAGGATTGCTCGGGCATTCCCTCCCCTGCCCTGACTTACGTCTAGGGCGGGGCCCCTTCCATGTCCTCTCGCACATATTTTTACATATTGATGATATCTGCGCATGGGCCTCCCTTACCGCACAGCAGCCGAGACGTCCAGCCAAGAAGGAGACTCCTCTCGCTTATTTACTCACCTTACGCAAAAAGAAGCATGTATCTGCTGGCCACGAAGGCAATCTGCTTCAGAAAACTCCTTGTCCCACTTGCTCAAGTTGCACTTCGTCGTTTCCTTCGTATATTGCCCTCGTCGCGTGCAGCATCT
>Ga0207156_10028_pt1 | contig 36731 bp, 24 predicted proteins | sample Alteio_BWMinHeat_24_FD_153514 | JGI IMG/M metagenome (GOLD analysis project Ga0207156, IMG submission 153514) | Enriched cells from forest soil in Barre Woods Harvard Forest LTER site, Petersham, Massachusetts, United States -... | ecosystem: Environmental > Terrestrial > Soil > Temperate forest >...
GGCCCCGTAGCCGGAATGCGTCAGTACTAGCACGACTAAAACCGCACCCGCTCTCTTTTGCCAAGTCATTCAGGACCTCCGATCAGATTTGAGGCTCTGCCAAAGGCGAAAGCCCAAGCCGTGCGGCAGACTGTACCGCCTTGCCGAAGGCATGTCAAGATGTGCCACAGGAGGCGTAGGCTCCCCCATTGATCCCTATCTTCTTTACGTGAGACAACTCGGCGCGCTGTTTTGCACATCTTACAACCCGTACTCAGATCCAAATCCGAGAACCTTTACGCCAAAAGACCGGAGGGCATAGCTATGAAACGAGTAATTGCGAGCGTATTTGCTGCGCTGGCCGTGGCTTTCGTTGCCGCGCCGCCAGCCACACGGGCAACCGCCCTCGCCGGCCCAAGCAGGCGCCCGTGCAGTTGCGCTTCGAAAGCCAGAGCCCGAGCTCACCATCGTGCCCGGCGACGAGCCGCGCACGCATTAGTTCCTGTCCGCTCTCCGGCCGATAGCCAGAGCCGCGCCCAGGTCGTGGGTCCTGTCGTCGCCACGTACACTCTGCCGCAGAATCAGTATTTTCGATTGAGGATGAACGAAACCGTCAGCTCTGAGCGTTCCCGCGTTGGCGATCGCTTTAAGGCGACGGTGGTCACCCCCGTGTACGCCAGCGGTGTGGAGGTCGTGCCGGCCGGGTCGATTGTCGAGGGCCGCGTAACCTCATCCTCGGCGGCCCGCACACGGGGAAGAGAGGGGCGGGTGGCGGTGGTCTTCGACACCCTCGTCCTTCCCGATGGGACGCGGCATCGCCTTGACGGCGTTCTCACTGAAGTTCAGGATGACCGCAAAGCTCAGGTTGACGCCGAAAATCAGGTAAGCGGCCGTTCATCCGAAACCCGCAATATTGAATACGTTGGCGGCGGCGCCGTCGGCGGCGCGATCTTAGGCGGAGTGATCGGCGGCGGCAAAGGCGCCGGCATAGGCGCGGCCGTGGGCGCGGGCGCCGGGGTAGCCGGGGCAATGCTGAACAAGGGCAACGCGGCCGAGATGCGGAGCGGCACTGAGATGGGAATGACGACGACCAGGCCCCTCGTCTTCCAGGTGCGCGCCGAGCGCTAGCGAAAACACAAACGCGCCGGGCAACGCCAGCCGGGGTGTTCAGCAATCTAAGTGTTAGACAGCGACCCGATAAATAACGCTGGTAGAATCGTCCTTTCGAGGCAGTCCGACACTCGGGTCGCTGTCCTCATTCTATCCTGGCCCGACCTCACAGGTCGCCGCCGTGCAAGTTGCCTCACCATCTCTTCAGATTGGGCCGCGTGACAGAATTGCCGCCACGCAACGTCGAGGCTAAAACGAATAAGTTCTCCTGCCCTCGATGCGAAAGCTCTCGCTCAATACTCGGGCAACGGCTTGGGGATAGAGCTGGTGCTCCTGTTCGAGGATGCGGGCTGACAGCGTCTCCACTGTGTCGTTGTCACGCACCTCGACAGCGCGTTGCGCGATGATCGGACCGTGATCCAATTCTTCGTCGACGATATGAACGGTGCACCCAGTGATCTTGGCGCCGTGCTCGAGCGCCTGCCGCTGCGCGTCAAGGCCGGGAAAGGCCGGCAACAGCGAGGGGTGAATGTTCAGGATGCGATTCTGATAGGCGCGAACAAAGCCGGGGCCGATCAATCGCATATACCCGGCCAGGCAAACCAGAGTCGCTCCGCGTCGCCTCAGTTCCGCGGCGATGCGCTCGTCGTGCTGGTGTCGGGCTAAGCCTTTGTGGCTGAATACGGCGGTCTCGACGCCATAGGCGCCGGCGGCGGCTAGGCCGGGCGCCGATTCTACGTTGCTGATGACGACGGCCGGCTCGGCGCTCAGATGCCCCGCGCGAATCGCGTTAAGCAGCGCAATCATGTTCGAGCCGCGGCCGGATATAAGGATTGCTAGTCTCTCTGACGACATACCCTGCGCCAAATACAAATACAGGATTAACACCGGCAGCCGCAAGCCGAGGGGGGTGTCGCAACTCTTAGGAAGCGTCCCAAGCATTCCAACAGGAGTCGCCACCAATGGGGCGGCCAGAGACGGCCGCCATACAGGGACTCGCAGAGCGCGGGGGGGCACATCTTGATTCGATGATGTAAAACAAAGTATCTTTACTGCGCCATGGACCCGGACCGCTTCCCCAAGCAAAACCGATCCGAGTATGCCGGCGAAGAGGCCGGCGTCGAGCCTGAAATGCTCGTGCGCCGATCGGATGAGGACCTCGCGCTCTTCGATTCGCACCGCATTGCCGACGCGCTGGTGCGCGAAGCCGGGATCGACCCCGATCTGGCGACGCAGATCAGCCTGGAGGTCCAAGAGTTTATCCAAAAGCTCGGCTTCCGCGCGCTCAGCTCTTCCCTGATCAGAGGCCTCGTGGATGCGAAGCTGCTCGAGCTTGGACTTGAAGACGCGCATCGCTCGCACACGCGGCTCGGGGTGCCCTTTTATGATGTGGACCACATGATCCACAGTTCATTTCGGGATAGCGGGGCGCAGCCATACGGCCCCGAGGGCACGAGCTTGATGTTGGCTGAGGCCATCAAGCGAGAATACGCGATGCTCAGCGTCTTTTCCGAGCAGATTGCGAACGCCCACCTCGTCGGCGACATACACATTCATGGCATCGGCGCAGTCGACCGGCCGCATTCCCTGATCTCGGCAGTCGATTACGTAAAGCAGTTCGGCATCCCGCTGCCCGAGGGATTCGCGAGTTCGCGTCCGGCCCGCCACGCGGAGGTTTTGATCGCTCATATGGTGAAGCTCTCGGCGGCAATGCAGGGCTATCTCGCCGGTCCGGTAGTTTGGGACTCGCTGAACTTCGGCATCGCGCCCTTCCTGAGCAACTTCGATGATCGGGCAATCAAGCAACTCGCGCAGACGCTCATCTTTGAGTTTTCGGCGCCCGCGGTTGCGCGGGGCGGCCAAACCATCAATTCGGAGCTGCATCTCGACTGGGACGCGCCTGCCTATATGAAGATGCGCCCGGCCATCGGGCCGGGCGGAGATGCCGCGGGAACCCACTATGGCGGCTTTACCGTCGATGCGCAAAGGTTTCTGCAAGCGTTGCTCGAAGTCTATATTGAGGGCGACGGATCGGGTCGCGCCTTCCGGACACCGAGGCTTGTCCTGCACATCAATCGCCAGTTCAGCCAGATTGCCGGCTACCGCAAGGCGCTGGAGATGGCAACCCGGCTTGCACTCGAGCGCGGCGGTTTGTCGATTGCCTTTGACCGTGACGAGAGCCGGTCGTTCTTCCGCCGCTACGGCGTCAACGATGAAGCCGCGGCCGCGCGCACGGAAAGCCATGCGCTAAGGTCCGCGCAGTTTCAAATCGTCGCCCTCAATCTGCCTCGAGTCGGCCACCTCGCCGGCGCCAATCCGGTGCAGGTCTTCGAAGAACTGACCAGGCTGATGGAAACCGCGGCTCAGGCGCATCTGGAGAAGCGTGTGTTTCTCGAGAAGCTGCTGGCGCTCGGCGAACGCGGTCCCCTGGCGACGTTGACCACGCGCGCCAGTGGCCTCCCGTTTCTCAAACTCAATTGGGCCACCCATGCGATCAGCCTGGTTGGGCTCAACGAACTCTGTCGCGTGGTGCTGCAATCAGATCTGCATCATTCGGAGGCGGCCCTCGAGTTCGCGCTCAAGGTCTTGATGCACCTCAAACGCGAGGCGGAGCGGCTCTCGAATAAGCACAGAGTGCCATTTCTGCTCAGTGGACAACCGGCGGAAACAATCGCACAGCGCCTGGCGCGGCTCGATCTGCGCTTCTTCGGCGACGTCGCGGCGGACGCGTTGGGCGGAGACGCCGCCTCGAGCTCAGCGCGGTACACCGACGGCGTACGCTTGCCGGCCTCGAGCAATGTATCGGCGCTGGATCGCATGCGGACCGAAGGACTCTTTCACGAATTTGGCTTTGTGAATATCGCCACTGAAATCTGGATGAGCGAAGCGACTCTGCAACCCGATGATCTCGGCCGACTCATTTCGCAAGCCTTTTATCAAACGTCTTGCGCGGGAATAACATTGAAGGGATGAGGGCGGAGGGATGAGGGATGAAAGAAGGACGATGAATGAAGGGCGACAGAAGCGATCTGAAACTTAGAACTAAACAGTATGCGCTTCGGATCATTCGGCTCTTTGGTTCGCTCCCAAATACTACAGAGGGACAGGTCCTGGGGAAGCAACTCTTGCGCTCGGGAACATCAGTCGGCGCCCATTATCGCGAAGCGCAGCGCGTCAAATCGAGCGCGGACTTTGTCAGCAAGATGGAAGGCGCATTGCAGGAGCTGGATGAAACAGAATACTGGTTGGAGCTGATCGGCGAGACAAGCATTGTGGCTCAAGAAAGACTCGAAGCGCTAATTGGTGAGACGAGCGAGCTGACCGCCATTTTCGTCTCGATGGTCAAGAATGTCAAAGCCAGTAAAGCGAATTGACCGGAGAAGGAATGAAGGAAAGACTGAGGGATGAAGGCTGAGGCATTGAAAAAGACATCAATAGACGATCTAATGAACGGTGATGGAGGAAGGATCAAAGGCAACGGAAGCGAGTAGCTGACTGGATTGTTCGACTGGGAACCAATGAAGAGCGCCAAGTGCAGGAAAGGCGGAATATTATGAGCTCCATATTCATCCCTCATCCCTTATCCTTCATCCCTACCGTTCATCCCTCATCCCTCATCCCTCATCCCTTCAAGTAATGCCCTCTGGACGCACACACGACTTAATCACCTTCGTCCTGCTGCCGCCTGCCGTCGGAGCGGCTTACTACTTGACCGGCGACTGGAGGATCGGCGCAATCGTGGCCGCTGGCCTGATCTTCGGAGGCTTGATGTTCGGCCCTGATCTTGACATCCACAGCCGCCAGTACGCGCGCTGGGGACCACTCAAGGGTCTTTGGCGGCCTTACCGCATGGCGTTTGCACACCGCTCCCGCTGGTCCCACAGCATTCTCTTCGGAACCCTCATCCGCATCCTCTATTTCCTGATCGTCGTGACGCTGGCGCTCGCCGTCGGTCTGTACGCCCGCGACGCCTACACGCATCGCGCGGGGAACGGCCTGGCCGAGTTAAATGGAGCGGCGACCCGCGTCTGGGAGGTGTTGGCGCCTATTAAACGGAGCTATCTGCTCGCGGCCTTTTTGGGATTGTGGCTCGGCGCGTCGAGTCACACGGTCGCGGACGTCCTGGGATCCTTTTTCAAGAGCGTACGCAAGTCGATATAGCAATCACTGGCAAAGAATCGCGGCGGCTAGAAGCGGGAGCATTAATTCGTGATGGCCGGTAAACGAGAACCCGCGGCCGCTCCCAGCGACCGGGCGGCGCACGACATTGGTCAGGGGCCGATAGTGCTGCACGAAATCGAAATTCGCCGTGCTGAAGTCCTGCAAACTCGAGCCAAGATTGCGCACCACCGTGACGGTCTTGAGAAACACCTCGGGCAATATCACCGCCGACCCGAGATTAAGATAAACACCGCCGCCATCGAGCTCCCGCGCCAGGGAACAGAGGAGGCGAAAATCGTGGTAGGTCGTCTGGCCGATGCTCGCTCCATCAGCGCTTGGATGAATATGGACGATGTCGGTTCCAAGGGCGACATGGACCGTCACGGGGACGCGCGCCTCGTAGGCGGCGCAAAGGAGCGATTTTTCAGCATAGGGCGGCTTCATCGCGTGGAGCCGGCGTCCGATTGCCTCCCCTAAACCGATTTGTGACGCCGCGCCGGCGCGGGCGGCTTCATTGATCACCCGCCCAGTCTCTTCCGCCATGCCAAAACTGCCGGAACCCAGACTCGCATCAACATCCTCGGAGGTCGAGCCCACGATCGCAATCTCGAAGTCGTGGATCATGGCCGAGCCGTTCATCGCGAATCCGGAGATAAAGCCCCGGCGCATCAGGTCGATCAGTATGGGGCTCAGGCCGGTTTTGATGACGTGCCCCCCCAAACCGCCAATGACAGCCCGGCCGAGTCGCTTCGCTTCGCGGATAAGCTTAGCCAGGTCGCGCAGATCGCGCACGGCGAGAATGGCGGGCAAGCCATCCAAGAATTCCGTTAACGTGGCGTCGGGGTCGACAGGCCGCCCGAAATCACTTGCCGCAACCTTGCTGGGCCGCGAGGCGAGCCCGTACGTGACAACGCCGGTGAAATCCAGGGGCTCTTGTTTGTAACGCGACATTGCTCAGGCCGGATAGAGCTCGCCCTCGATGAGTTCACAGAGTATATGCCCTATCGTGATATGGGTTTCTTGTATGCGCTGCGTCGACTGGGCTTCGACGATAAGTGGAACATCGACAATCGCTGCCAAAGCGCCCCCTGTGCGCCCGGTCAAAGCGACAGTCTTGATAGAAATCCGGCGCGCAGCCTCAACCGCACGCAACACGTTGGGCGAATTGCCGCTAGTTGAAATGGCGATAACAGCATCACCCGGGCGCCCAAGCGCGCGCACCTGGCGGTCAAACAACTCCTCATACGTCGAATCGTTGCCGATCGAGGTCAATATCGACGTATCGGTGGTGAGGGCGATGGCGGCGATTGGCGGCCGATCATAGTTCAGCCGATTGACGAGCTCCGCGGCAATATGTTGCGCATCGGCAGCCGAGCCGCCGTTGCCGAAGATGAGAATCTTGCCGCCGGACTTAATTGCTTCGAGCAGCAACTCAGCCGCGCGAGCGACTTCGCCCGCGTGTGAGTCAAAAAAGCTGCGCTTCGTTTCCAGACTCTCGGCGGCAATCCGCCGAACCCGCTCTATCATAATCTGATTGCTAGTTTATGGGCTGCCAAAGCAAAAGACAAGCGCCGGCGCAAGGCGGCTAGCCACGCAGGAAGCCAATGTTCCTGGCCGCGCAAACTGGAAATAACTACGGCCTTTTCAGCCGCGGGCGAGCGTTACTGCGTCGGCGAGATCAGGGTAAAGGCTTACGAGACAATCAGGACAAATGCCATGGGTAAACTGGACATCCGCATGGGCGCCGATATAGGTGTCAACCCGTTGCCAATAGTTCTGGTCATCGCGGATCGACTTGCAAGCCGAGCAAATCGGCAACAATCCCTGGAGCTGACGCACGTTTGACAACGCTGCTTCCAGTTCCTTGACGCGGTCGGCAAGCTTCCGCTGCAACTCGATCATTTGCAGACCTACCTGCACTCGCGCCCGCAGCTCAGCGGGGTCGAACGGCTTCGTGAGGTAGTCATTAGCACCGGCTTCGAGGCCCTGTACGACGCTCTCCTTCTCGCCGTTTCCGGTCAGCATAATAAGATAAGGCGCAATGCCCGCGGGCGCGGACGGCGCCGCTCGAACCTGGCGGCAAACATCCGAGCCATCCAGACCCGGCATCATAAGATCGAGAATCGCCAGGTGGGGCGCGTTCTCACCAAGAAGGACAGCAAGCGCGTCAAGGCCATTAGTAGTTGCGACCACGTCACAGCCGCTTTGGCTGAGCGTGATCTCAAGCTTGCGCCGGTTCGTTGGCTCGTCTTCGGCAATCAGTATTCTCATCCTAAGGACCTTTGGGTCTCGCCGCTCTCGCACGCTGTAGGCGAGGTCCCGCGGCGTCAGACCGGGCTCGAGATTTCGGCTTCAAGCGCGTGCCGCGCGCGATCAAACTCGCCGCACAGTTGGCTGAGCAGCGCGGCGGTCCCCTTGACGACGCCGGCGCGTCCTAACATTTCCAGCTTAAGGCACAGCAGAGACATCTGTTTGGCCCCGAGATTTGCGCAACTGCTTTTGAGGGCGTGGGCCTCTCTCTCGAGGCGGCCAGCGTCAGCGTCCTCGATGGCCTGTTTTAGGGCAACCAGCCTCGCCGCTCCATCGGCGGCGAAGAGTTCGGCGAGTTCAGCAACAATGTCTCGCTGATCTTCGTCCTGAAGCTCGCGCAAGCTGTCCAGCACAGAGCGATCGATTACGTCCAGGTTACACATAGCTCTTTCTGCTTCTCACCATATAGTTCACTCGGCCGGCGCCCGCATGCGCGACGCCGACTTCTGAGCGTCTCCGAGTCTGAGAATCCCCCTGTACTACAGGCAAGGGTGGCGCCATAACACATTGGTATCGGCGGCCCGGCGGGCAATGATAACTTTCACAGATAAAGGGTTAGCCGCGCTATCCGCGCCAGGGTTCCGCAGCTCTTGGGGGCTCTGGGTCGTTATTCTTCGGGTCGAATGTGGACAAATGCCCCGTTTTGCCGGGCGCCGCGGAGGAATCGCGGCGAATTCACATTCCAGTGTGTCGCGAGGCTCAGCCCTCGCGCCGGCGGCCGTACCCATTAAGGACGGGTCTAAGGGCCTGGCCAGTGTATGAACGCTTGCAGCGCGCAACCTCCTCGGGTGTGCCTTCGGCGATTACGCGGCCACCGTCCTCGCCGCCTTCCGGGCCGAGGTCGATCAACCAATCTGCGCTCTTTATCACGTCTAGATTGTGTTCCACAACCAGCACCGTATTGCCCAGCGAGACCAATTGATGCAACACGTCGAGCAGCTTGCGCACGTCGTCAAAATGAAGGCCGGTTGTGGGCTCGTCGAGAATGTAGAGGGTGCGGCCGGTGGCGCGCTTGGACAGCTCTTTCGCTAGCTTAATGCGCTGCGCTTCGCCGCCCGATAACGTCGTTGCCGACTGGCCAAGCTTAATGTAGCCGAGCCCGACATCGATCAGGGTCTGAAGCTTGATATTGACCTGCGGAATATTCTCCAACAACGGCAGCGCCTCTTCGACGGTGGTATCGAGCAGATCGGCAATCGCTTTGCCTTTGTAGTGCACGGAGAGAGTCTCACGGTTGTAGCGCGCCCCCCTGCAGACGTCGCACAGCACGTAGACGTCGGGGAGAAAGTTCATTTCAATACACCGCATGCCTTCCCCCTGGCAGGTCTCGCAGCGGCCGCCTTTGACGTTAAAGGAGAAGCGGCCAGGCTTATAGCCGCGCTCTCGCGATTCGGGCAGCATCGAATACAGTTCACGTATGGGTGTGAAGACGCCCGTATATGTAGCGGGATTCGAGCGCGGCGTGCGGCCGATTGGCGACTGATCGATTTCGATGATCTTGTCGATATGTTCAAGGCCGAGCACGGCGCGGTGTTCACCAGGCTCGCTCAGGCTGCGGTACAATTTGCGCGCAACGCTGCGGTACAGGATGTCTTCGATTAAGGTGGATTTCCCGGAGCCTGAAACGCCCGTAACAACAATGAAGAGACCGAGCGGAAAGGTCACGTCTATGTTCTTTAGATTGTTAGCGCGCGCCCCAAGGATCGTGATCGCCTTGCCGTTTGAGGCGCGGCGCACCTTTGGAATCGGAATGCTAAGCTCGCCGGACATATAGCGTCCCGTGAGCGATGCCCGCGTCGCCGCGATCTGAGCCGGGACGCCCTGAGCGACTATTTCGCCGCCATGAGCTCCAGCGCCCGGTCCGAGATCGACGACGTAGTCGGCGCGGCGGATGGTTTCTTCGTCATGCTCGACGACCAGAACCGTGTTGCCCAAATCACGCAACTGGTTGAGTGTGCTGAGCAGTTTGAGATTGTCGCGCGGATGCAATCCGATGGAGGGCTCATCCAGAACATATAGGACTCCGCGGAGTTGGGATCCGATTTGGGTCGCCAGTCTGATGCGCTGCCCTTCGCCGCCCGAGAGTGTGGCGGAGCCCCGATTCAGGGTCAGATAACCGAGACCCACCGTGTTCAAGAAGTTCAAGCGCTGGCGAATCTCTCGCAGCACCAGTCCCGCGATCTTGTCCTCGCGGCTGGTGAGCTTCACCGCGGCGCACGCGTTCACGGCATCAGAGATCGATAGAGCGGTATAGTCTGCTATGGTCCGTCCCGCAACGCGAACGGCGAGCGAGGCCGGCTGCAAGCGGCGTCCCTCACACTCCGGACACGTCACCGCCGAGATCAGCGCCTCAAACGCCGCGGCGGCATTCTCGCCCTTCATCTCCCCGGCGCGGCTGCTCAAATAGGCGACCGCGCCTTTCCATTCCGCCTTGTATTCATAAGCCCCGTAGCGCAGGGCGAGCCTTTCTTTGGTTCCAAAGAAAAAGGCGTCTTGCACCTTACGCGGCAACTCGGCGAAACTCTTGTCAGGCGCAAATCCCGCCTGGCGCGCCAGGGCTTTCATCACATCTCGGAGATAATTCCCAATCGCCGCTTCCGCGGGGAAAGGGTCCTGGTCATTGATGGGCTGCGCGGGATCCGGAACGATTCTGCCGGGGTCGATTTCGGCGCGCGTCCCGAGCCCATGGCATGCCGTGCAAGCGCCGTAGAAGCTATTGAAGGAGAATGACCGCGGCTCCAACGCCGCGACCGAGATGCCGCATTCGGGGCAAGCCATGCGCTCCGAATACAACCGTTCTTCACCGTCGACGACCGACACCAGGACGAGCCCGTCCGTTAACTTGCTCGCAACCTGAACCGACTCCTCAAGCCGCCTTTGTACGCCTGACTTGACGAGGAGACGATCGACGACCACCTCGATCGTGTGATTGCGACGCTTGTCGAGCCGGATATCTTCGTCTAATTGTCTGAGTTCGCCGTCGATGCGCGCCCGTGTGAATCCGGACCGCGAGAGCTTTTCAAGCTCTTTCTTGAATTCGCCTTTTCGGCCTCGAACGATGGGCGCGAGGATCATGACCCGCTCGCCTTCGGGAAGATGGGTCAATTGTTGAACGATCTGATCGATGGACTGCCGGGAGATTGGGCGTCCGCATTTCGGACAGTGCGGCTGGCCAATTGACGAAAAGAGAAGGCGCAGATAGTCGTAGATTTCGGTGACCGTTCCAACCGTTGAGCGCGGGCTCCGAGACGTCGTCTTCTGCTCGATTGATATCGCCGGCGATAACCCTTCGATCGCGTCGACGTCAGGTTTTTCCAGTTGATCCAGGAACTGCCGCGCATAGGCGGAAAGAGACTCGACGTAACGTCGCTGCCCCTCGGCATAGATTGTATCGAAAGCCAGGCTCGACTTTCCCGATCCGGAAAGTCCGGTGACAACGGTCAGGCGGTGTCGCGGTATTTCCAGGCTGATGTTCTTTAGATTGTGCTGCCGCGCGCCGCGAATTGTGATCTTGTCTATCGCCATGAACCCAGAACTGCTGGTGAGCCGAAGCCGGGAGTCCGTTTAAGAGGCGGCGCTAATCCGGTCCTTCACTCAAGCCATGGTCCCCGATCGAGCGCACACCGCAAAGGTTCAATTCTACTGGACTGACAAGGATGCGATCAAGACGGGTCAACATAACAACCGAACGTGCAACCTTGACGCGCGCAATTGGCGGAACAAAAACGTACGAGCATGCGCGAGCATCAGACATTCTTTGAAATAAACTGTTGACTGATTTCCATACTAGACTATAGTGGCAGAGTTTCCGTGTGCATCTAAACTCGCCGCGGCCCCGAAAGCGGCAACAGGTTAGAGAAACTTAATAGAATAAAAAAAGGGAGGCTCGAATCCCATGGGTATACGTGTAAAAACCGTAACCGGAACCCCTGGCGCGTTGGTTTCCTCGCTGATTGCGTTGGTCTTGATCAGCGCGATAGCCGGGAATGGCGTCAAGGCGCAGGTAAAGACTGCAACCATAATCGGCACCGCCGCCGACAGCACCGGAGCTGTCGTGGGCGGAGCGGCAATACAGGCAAGAAACGTCGCAACGGGCATCAATCAGTCCACGGTAACCGACGCCGAAGGACGGTACCGGTTGCCTGATCTGCCGGTTGGCGTTTACGAAGTCCAGGCAACGGCGCCTGGCTTTCAAACGGTAATTCGCCGAGAAATCACGCTGACCATCGGAAGCGAACCGGTCGTCGATTTCTCCTTGCCCGCCGGCGCAACAACGGAGATGGTTAACGTCGTCGGGACAGTGTCGCCTGTTGAAACGCAGAGCGCGGCGCTGTCGTTCCTGGTGACGCAAACTCAGATACGCGACCTGCCGCTCAACGGCCGCAATTTCGAACAATTGCTGACCCTGGGTCCAGGCGTGCAAACCGTGCCGCAGGCGCGAGCCGGAGGCGGTTCGTCGAGCACGTTCTACGGCCAAGAGACAAACTACTCGTTTTCCGGGTCACGACCAGTCGGGCAGGCCTACCTGCTGGACGATACCGATATCCAAGGATTCTTCAATCATGGCGCGGGCTCATCCGTCACCGGCAACTCGCTTGGAGTCGATGCGATTCGCGAGTTCCAGGTGTTGACAAGCACCTATGGCGCGCAGTTCGGCGGCACCGGGGCCGTGGTCAACGCCGTGAGCCGCTCTGGAACCAACGATGTGCATGGTTCGGGCTACGAATTCTTGCGCAACAGCGTGTTTGATGCGAAGAACTATTTTGACTCCGCATCCGCGCCAATCCCATCGTTCCGCAGAAACCAGTTTGGGGGCGCCCTGGGCGGCGCCATCAAGAGAGACCGCCTGTTTTACTTCGTCAACTACGAGGGTCTGCGCCAGTCGCTCGGGCAAACCGGGAACCAGTTCGTGCCCGACGCCAATGTTCACACGGGCATCTTGCCGTGTGCGGCGCTCAACAATTCCGCCGCGTGCACAGGGTCCACCCCGGATTCTAACTTCGGCGTTCCCAATCCGAATAATCCCAACCCGGCTCTGGCGCAAATCGCGAAGATATTGCCCATCTTTCCCTTGCCAAATGCCGCGCCTAAGCCTGGATTGCCAGTCGGTTCGGATCTGCTGGATTCGCAAGGGCGACGCACCGGGATCGGCCTTTACACGTCGGTGGCAAATCAGATCGTGAACGAGGACTACTTCCTTTCGCGCGTCGACTACCAGCTTTCGCAGAACGACTCGTTGTTCGGCCGCTACGTTTCCGACAGAGCCAACCAGATAATTCCGTTTCCAGTGTCCTCGCTGGCTAAATGGCCCGAAGGCGACAACACGGCCAACCAGTATTTCACTCTGGAAGAGCGGCGAGTGTTTTCACCTAGCCTGGTTAGCTCGATCAGGTTCAGCTTTGTTCGAACCAATGAGAGCGCGTCGACGACAGGCGAGACTCCCGCGCTAAACCTCATCGGAGCCGGAAGACAAGATGCCACGATCAGCGCGGGGAGCGGAACAACTACAATTGGAGCGAGCGGACTGCTTCCCTTCTATCTGATTCAAAACAAATCCACCGTCGCCGACGACGTCTCCTGGGATCACCGGGCTCACAGCTTCCAGGCGGGCCTGGCGGTTGTGCGGGTGCAGAGCAACCTGGCGGCGCCTTTCAATATCGGCGGCAGTTTCATCTTCGGCACTCTGCAGAACTTCCTCGCGGGCGCGCCGCAGAGCATGCGCGGGATGAGCGCTCCGTCGTCAAGCTTCAACACCAACCGCTATTTCCGTGAAATCGATTTGTTCCCCTACATCCAAGACGATTGGAAGATAAGCTCGCGGCTGACGGTGAATGTCGGGCTGCGCTACGACTATGCGACGAATGCGGTCGCGGTGGGAGTTCCGCTTTATGCGATCTTGAATCCACAAACGTCTACCGGATTCACGCAGGTCAATCACGTGCTTGCGAAAAATCCCAACGTACTAAACTTCGACCCGCGAATCGGCCTGGCCTGGGACCTGTTTGGGGACCACAAAACGTCGATTCGAGCCGGTTTCGGCATGTTCCACGAGTCCGTCGCGGCGCGATCCTATGCGCCCAGTTACTACCTTGCGCCGCCGTCGGGCGCCATCACTCTGGTAAACCGGTCCCGCACCGGCGGTCCGGCATTGCCGTTTCCAAATCCCTACGCCGGCGGATCCGCCAACCCCTACACAGCCACTGCGGGACTCGATTACAACACGGACACGTCGCCATACGTTATGCAGTACAATGTGACCATCGAGCGCGAATTGACCGCCGGTTTCGTCGCCTCCGTCGGCTATGTAGGGTCGAGCGGCGTCCACCTATTGACGCGGCAAGATCAAAACACCCCGTTGGGGACGGCGGGGGCGGCTGGTCCTATCGGATCAGCGGCAAACCCTTTCTCTGGGCTGGACACAAATCCTAATTTTGCGGCTCTGAATAATGCCGTCGCGAGCAGCCATTCGAGCTACCATTCCTTGCAAGCCGCGGTCACGCGCCAGCTTCGCAAGAACCTGGTGGTGCAAGCGTCCTACACCTGGTCAAAGTGTATCGACAACGGCTCCGCCACGAGCGGCTTGGAAGGCGCGTCCGCGGCGGTGACCGATATCTATAATCTGGCGTACGATCGCGGCCTGTGCACCTTCAACGTAGGCCAAAGCTTCAGATTCAGCGGCGTTTATCCCCTGCCGTTTCAGGGCAACCGCCTGGTGGCGGGCTGGCAGGTGAGCGGGATCTTCAACGCCACTAGCGGTCTGCCTGTCAACGTCGTGACTGGGCTCGTGTCTCCGACTCGAGCGAATCTGATCGGAGCGGAAGGCGATCGCCCAAATTACTCCAACGCGCCGGGGTGCAATCCTACCCAGGTGGTCGGACAGGTGAACGAGTGGTTCAATCCGGCGTGCTATTCGTTGCAGCCGTTGGGGACCCTCGGCAATGCTGGAAGGAACACCATCAACGGTCCGGGCGTGATCAATCTGGACGGCGCGCTGCTCAAGCAAACGAGACTCTCCGAGCGGATCAACACCCAGTTCCGTTTTGAGGTGTTTAACCTGACCAACCATCCGAATCTCGGGCAGCCGGTTGCAACGTTATTCAGCGGATCGGGCGTGAGCCCGAGCCCTAACCCTCTGGCTGGGCGCATTCTCACTACGACGACGTCATCGCGCCAGATGCAGTTCGGGCTCAAGGTAATATTCTAGTTTGGAGTCAGAAAGGTTCACGCATCCCGAGCAACGGACGCCAGTATCAGCCCGGGGGAGGTTCCGGCTATTGTGCCGCCTCAATTAGAAAAACTCTTGTAAGAGAAGTCGTTTGGTGGTACATGATGGCGTCAGTTGCTTCGGGTTCTTGATGGCTTCGGTCCTTGTTGGCGCCCCGGGGTTGCTTATCGCTTCGGCGCAGCAACTCCTATTGATCAGGATGCAGTGGGAACAGCTTAGAACAGATCAGGCGCGCCCCGAAGTGCTTCGCGAAGGCCCCCCAAGGCATCGGCACAAATAAGAATAACGAGCTCCTGCTGGCTCAGCGGCGACCTGCTCGCCTTTGTCCCAAGGTGTGTTTACGGGGCGGCGCGCGCGCAAGGCGGGGCAAGTCAAGGAGAAGTGCGAAATGCGTATCCTCACGAAAATGGCTCCGGCGATTGCCGGCTGCCTGATGATCCTGCTGCTTCCCGTGCCGGGATCATCGCAAATCACTGGAGGGACCGTGTCTGGGATCGTGCGCGATCAGACCGGCAAGATAGTGTCAGGGGCAAAGGTCACAGCGATCAATACCGCCACCAACCAATCCAGGACGACCGTTACAGACTCGGAAGGCGCCTACCGGCTGCCATCGTTAAGCGTGGGCTCGTATGAAGTAGCCGCCGACGCGACGGACTACGCAAAAGCGATCCGTCAGGTCGTACTGCGAGTCAATGAAGACGCTCGCGTTGATTTCGAGGTCAACCCGGTCGGCGCGGCGTACACGGTGAATGTCACGGCGGCGGCCGGACCAATCACAGAATCCAGCAGTTCGGTCCTCGGCATAGTGATCGAACAAAAACAGATTGTCGAGCTGCCCTTGAACGGAAGGAACTTCCTTCAACTCGGCACCTTAGTGCCGAACGTAAGCTCGACGGCATCGCTAAGCGGCGGGTCTGAAGGCGGCCTGTTGAACGGACCGCTTGCCATCGCGGGGCAGAGGGACAGAGCCCTGACATTCCTGGTCGATGGTCTTGATAACGGCAACTCGTTGACCAATGGACTTTCGGCGCAGGTCTCGATCGATGCGATCCAGGAATTCAAGATGATTACCAACACCGGGCCGGCAGAGTTTGGATACCATGCGGGCGGCACGGTTAACATCCTTACACGGTCAGGGTCGAATCGGTTTCAAGGAAGCCTGTTTGAGTTCTTCCGCAACAATGTACTGGACGCGCCCAACCATTTTGCGGAGATCGCCGGAAACCCTCCGACCACTTTTCGCAACAATCAGTTTGGCGGCACCATTGGCGGACCCATCGTGAAGGATCGGACCTTCTTCTTCGGCAGTTACGAGGGACAGAGGCTTGCGGTGAGCAACCCGCAATTCGCGACGGTGCCGACTGCGGCTCAACGTCAGGGGATCTTCACGAATCCGGCAACCGGCCAGAACGTGCAACTGCCGGTCGATCCGGTTTCGGCGGCAATTCTCGCCAAGTACGTTCCAGTCCCCAACGCTTCTTCGCCGCAGGGCAATTACCTGGCCAACCCGACTCTAACTCTGCGCAACGATTTTGGACTGGTTAAGATCGATCAACTGCTGACCGGCGAAGATGTTATCAACGCCCGTTATTTCGTTTCGGACAATCGCACCGTCAGTCCAATAATCTTTAACGTCGTCGCTTCGCCGGGTTCGCCGCTGATCGCTCCCGGGATTCCCGGGTTCGGTGTTGACGCCCCGACCCGCAGCCATAACGCGGCGCTTGCGTACATACACAACTTCAGCTCGCAGACGATCAATGAATTCCGCGTGGGCTACAACCGGAACTTTACTTATTTCAACCAACAGGACACCACCGTTCCGGCGACACTGGGCTTCAACGGCCTCACGACTCCGAGGGGGCTGCCGGAGATTGACATTCCGGGCAGCACGTACCTTGGAACCGTGATCGGCTATCCCATCAATCTGAAGATCAGCAATTTCCATCTCAGCGATTCCCTATCGTTTATCAAGGGCCGTCACTCAATTAAGGCCGGCGTTGAGATGCACCACGTACATCAAGTCGATCTCGTGCTCCAAGACTCCGGCTCTCGTCTGAACTTCACCGGCGCGGCCTCACGGATAAGCGCGCTGGCGGACTTCATCCTCGGCGTGCCAACGTTTGGCGTGCTCACGCTGCGTCGCGAGGGCGGCGCGGAGGTTCAAACAAACGGCGGGGCGTTCATTCAGGACGACTATCAGGCGAGTCGCCGTCTGGTTCTCAATTTCGGCCTGCGCTATGAACTCGATGGCGTATTGAGTAATCCCGACCAGCAGTTCGCGAACTTCTCGGTTGCCCGCGGTTTCTTTATCCCGGGGGTGAACACAAACACTGGCCTGTATCATCCCGACTATAAGGACATTGCGCCGAGGATCGGGTTCGCCTGGACCCCAACCCAGGACGGCCGGACAGTGATTCGCGGCGGCTACGGCATCTTCTACGACACGATCCTGCATACATACGCGCTGGCGCTGAATGGCAATCTCGTCGGCCAACCGAACGCTGTCGTGATTTTGCCCCGCGCCGGAGTCGGACACCTGGGCGACGTCTACAATCCCACGTTCGTGATTCCTCCGTCGCCCATTCCAAGAACGATCAATGCCTACGACGATCACATCAAGACGCCGTACGCACAGCACTTCAACCTGAATCTCCAGCACGAATTCGGCAACAGCATGGTCCTCTCGGTGGGATACGTTGGGACGCGGGGCGTTCGGCTCGTTGGCATGCGCGATATCAACCAGGCACTCTATGTTCCGGGAGTGGATGCCGCAGGGAAGCCTCTGTCCACCTCAAGCAACATTGATGCGCGGCGGCCGATCATAGTGCCGTCGCTGCGGCCAACGCCGCTCGGCGCGATTACGACATTTGAGAGCGCCTACTCTTCCACATACCACTCCCTGCAAGCCTCGTTCACCAAACGGCTGAGTCACGGGCTGACTTTCCTTTCGTCTTACACGTGGTCCAAGTCCATCGACAACGCGACGGATCCGGTTGGCTTCGCGGGCGACAGCGGCGGTCCGCAGGATGCCAGGAATCTGCGCGCGGAAAGGGCCCTATCCGTCTTTGACATGCGGCATCGCTTCACGATTGGGTACACCTATATGTTGCCCTTCCATGGCAGCCGTCTTAAGGATGGGTGGCAGATCAACGGGCTGACGACTCTGCAATCGGGACAGCCTGTCTCAGTAGACTTGGGTTTTGACGCGAGCTTGTCCGGCAGCTTCAACGAGCGGCCTAATTACGTCCCTGGGGCGCTCATCGACAAGGGCGGACAGATATACGTCAATCCGAACTTGCCGAAGGACCCCGTGACTGGCGTTCCGCTGGCGCTGATTCCCGCGCCTGGACAGTTTGGGACATTGGGCCGAAACGCGTTCACCGGCCCGCAGTACAAGAATGTCGACATTTCGGCGCTAAAGGAAACCACGATCGGCGAGAGACTCAAGCTTCAGGCGCGGTTCGAGGTCTTCAATCTGTTCAACCGGACAAACCTGGCATTGCCGCAGCGTTTGCTGACGGATCCCTCGTTCGGTCAGTCAATCCGCACGCAAGACGTAGCCGGGGGCGTTCCTGGCATCGGAGGAGGCGGGCCAAGAGTCATGCAATTGGCCCTAAAGGTCATATTTTAACTGGCAAGACACAATTCTTGTAGGAGGCAACGAGTAAGGTTATGAAACATACAATTTTAGCGGTTGACGACGAACCCGCGAACCTGAGGATGATCGAGCGGCTGTTTCACAAAGACTATCACGTCATCACGGCAGAGAGCGGCGAAGAGGCATTGGAGACCCTCAAGAACGAAGAAGTCCACCTGATCATCAGCGACCAGCGCATGCCGGGAATGACGGGCACGGAACTGTTGAAGGAGAGCCTGAACATGCATCCGGACGCCGTCAAGATCATACTTACCGGCTATTCCGACACTGAGGCGGTTATCGAAGCGATCAACCGCGCGCGCGTCCATAAGTTCGTGTGTAAGCCCTGGGATCCGGTCCAGCTCAGGGCCATTGTCGCCGACGCCCTGAGCGAGCGCGATCGCGCGGTTGAACAAAAGCAGCTTCTCGACAGTCTGGTGGCATTGGTCCAATCGCATCCTGGTTTCTTTAATTCGGGCCTGGCCGCCTATGCCAGCGCTTCTGAGGTCGAATCCACGAACACCGTCAGAGGGTAAATCGGACAATAAACCATGTTGAAACTAACTCACACAATTCTTGCAGTCGACGATGAGCCGGCCAACCTCAGGATGCTCGAACGTTTGCTGAGAAAGAAATTCCTGATCCTCAAAGCAGCTAACGGCGAGGAGGCCTTGCAGATCCTCGAACGGCAAGAGGTGTCCATGATCATGACGGACGAACGGATGCCCGGCATCAGCGGGATCGAGCTGCTGACTAAGTGCAAGACTCTGCAGCCTGACGCAGTCCGGATGGTGGTCACCGCCAACACCGATTCGGAGACAATGATCAACGCGATTCGCGCGGCCGGCGCCGTCCGCGTCATCATCAAGCCGTGGGATCCGGACAAGGTGATGGAGATGGTCGACTCCGCTCTCGAAAAGTATGAATCAATGATCGAAAACAAGAAAGCCATGACCGAGATGAGACGGGCGCTGTCTCGCCTCGACAAGGTGGCGAAATAGCAGGCCGGAGCCGGGCTCCGGCCCGCGGCCCCGCTGCTTCAGGCAAGGCCGTGGATTGCCTGAACTAACGGACGACCCATTGGAGGGGGATCAATGACACTCGGTGCGCTAAGACTGCGAAGCAAGTTTTTTCTCTCATTCGGCGCGATACTGATGCTGGGCACGCTGGCGGCCGCACTCATGCTCGTGATGATGTTGCGGTCGAGCTCGTCTTACAAGCGCGTTCTGGATACGGATCGGCGCGTCGCCGAATCCGCTCTCACGATCGAAGCTGACAAGATCAGGATCAGCGAAGCGCTCAGAGGCAGGCTCCTTCATCCCTATGGAGATTTTGGGGACAAAGAAGTCAAGAACCTCGCCGCTGCGTATGATGATCTCGAGACCGCGTACGACGCCACCAGACGTCTTGGCCCCGATCCCCTGGTGCTGGCCGCCCTTGACCAAATAGAGGCGACCGACCAGGCCAAATTGAAACCGCTGGAGCAACAAATATTGGCCGCCATCGAAAGACAGGAATCGGCCGAGGCGGAGCGATTGTATTTTGATGAATACCTTCAGACCCGCGATGAACAACAGCAGCTTCTCGATCATTTGGCCGAGTTGGCCGCGGGGAGAATCACTTCCGCGGTTGAACGCACGACCTCGCAATCCCGATTGGTTGCGATCATCGCGGTGACGCTTACCTTGGTGCTCATCGTCGCAGGCTGCGCGCTGAGCTATTACCTTGCAAGATCTTTCGAGATGCCTATCAAGACTCTCATGGATGGCGCTCGGGCCATCGCTTCAGGAGACCTGGATGTCGAATTGACTCTGCACCGCGAAGATGAACTGGGAGAAATGGCGCAGGTTCTGAACCAGATGGTCACCGACCTGCGGCAACTGAACGCCAATTTGAGCGACCAGCTTCGGCGCCTGCGCGAGGCCAAGGACGAACTGGCGCAAACCCAGGGCCAGCTCGTGACGCAGGAAAAGATGGCGGCGCTGGGCCGCCTGGTGGCGGGCGTCGCCCACGAGTTGAACAACCCTATCAGCTTCGTCTATAGCAACACCGTGCTTCTGAGAGACTCCGTCGCCGCGCTCAAGAAGGTTCTCGACTTTTACGACGCGTCGGAGGACATATCGGAGACGGCCAGGAAGAAGGTCGAGCATTTGAAGGATGAAATTGACTACGATTACCTGGTGAATGACGTAACCCAGGCCATCGAGGATTCGCACGAGGGCGCGCGTCGCGTCCGCGACATTGTGTTGAACTTGAGGACTTTTTCCAGGTTGGAGGACTCAGAGGTGACCGCCGTCAATCTGACTGACGGAATCGACTCGACGGTGAAGATATTGGGGCAGTTCTTCCGCCCCGGCCGCGTCGAACTGCATCGCGAGTATGGTCCGCTGCCAAAGGTCGAGTGTTTCGCCGGGCAACTCTCTCAGGTCTGGATGAACTTGATGGTGAATGCGGCCCAGGCGATGGGCGGCCAGGGTGATTTGTGGATCACGACCGAGGTCCAGCGCGACCGCGCCGTGCTGAAATTCAGGGACAATGGACCTGGCATCCCGCCAGATGTGATGGGCAAGATCTTTGATCCCTTCTTCACGACCAAGAAAGTGGGCGACGGAACCGGACTCGGCTTGTCGATCGTCCACAGCATAATCGAAAAGCACGGCGGCGACATCAGGGTCGAGAGTGAGGTCGGCAAGGGCACGGTCTTTACCGTTGAGTTGCCTCTCGCACGGCCAGATGCGCAACGGAACGCCAGCGCCGACCGGCCTCCCGCGGCAACCGAGACCGAGCAATTCAGCGGCGCTGTCGCCGACTAGGACAGAAAGCCAGGACCGGCGTCCGCAGGAACGCCTGTCGGTACAAAAACAAAAAGTCTGGATCGATGCGTCCCATCTTCTTATAATTAGGACGCGATTAATTCAAGCGGAGGGTGTATGACGAACTTAGGGGTCCAACATAAACTGAAGGTAAGGGGGACTCGCCGCGCGCTGTATCTTCTGGCCGTGTTCCTTTTGGTTGCTATTTCCACCACGGCGGATCCGGGTCTCAGGACAGTCGGAAGCGACCCGCAAGACATTGAGAAATACGCGGTTAAAAAGGTGAAGCCATCCTACCCGCCCATGGCGGAGAAATACAAGATCGAAGGCGTCGTCACTGTGCAGCTAACCGTGGATAATGGCGGCAAGGTTGCCGGAGCGGAATTTGTTCGGGGACCCAATATCTTCAGATCCGTCTCTCTGGACGCCGCCAAACGTTGGGAATTCAAATCGAGTGGGAGCGACCCCCTTCAGGGAGTCATCCACTTCACTTTCAAGCTTAATCAATAAAGCGGGCCGCCATCGCGGCTCAGGAGTTTTTCTCGATCAGTTCTAAACACATTCGCTCAAACCCGTCGCTCCCTACATAGCGATCGCGCACCGTGGCGAGGTCATTGACCCCCAGCTCGTAGGCAACTATTCGTAGGGCCTCAAACGTAGGCGCGCGCTCGATGAGTCGCACGCGTATGCCGCGGCGACTGACGTTCTCTGACTGCGCAGGCGCGCGCACGATCGTCTGCAAACGGCTATCAAGGTACTCGATGAGCACCGAATGACTTTCCTTTAGGCGCGGCTCGCGCCGGCGATCTTCAGCGCCGGGCCGTCCCCGCGCCTGCGATTTTGCAACTCGTTGCTCGATCCCTTCTGGCCGCTGCTCGCCCAAAAACTCGAGACCGATAAAACACCCTCCCTCGCGCGCCGCTTGCACCCGCCTGACAACCGCATAGGCCTTATAGGTCGGTTCATCTCCGCCAGCGCGCCGCAGCTTTACAGGCAGCGGCAGGGTGACGTGCAGGACCGTTCCACGGCGTGTCGGGCGTTCCAGATTGATGCTGATTCCCGTTCTGCTCACGTCGACAGTGTGGGTTGTCTCAGTCCATCTGCCGTCGGCGTCATGGCCTGTGACTTTCGTCGGCAACACCATCTTGATGCGCTCGGCGCGCCGGTGGTTTTGCGCGGCCGCGCCCTGTGCGGGAGACGCGCGCCTCTCCCTGCGCTGTGCCGCGCTCCGGGGGGCGGGCATCTCCCTGGTTTGACTGTCCGCGCCTGACCAGGGCGCCGTCACCGAGGGGTTCTCCGCCGGCGTGCCGGCAGCGCGATGATGCGCCTCGGGCGGATCCGCCGCGCGCTCCTTTTGCTGGGCTGAGTTGCCGAATATCGACAGGCTTTTGTCAAAGTCTACTCCCTCAAAATTTGAAACGGGACTGGCGCCCTGGGCCCGTTGCGCCTGGTAGACCTCCTCGATGAGCTGTTCGATCTGGCCCGCATCTAAAGGTTTGGAAAGCAAGTATCCCTGCACATATTCACAGTCTAAAGCGCTAAGCTGGATGGCCTGCTCCTTCGTCTCCACGCCTTCCGCAATCACCTCCATACCCAGATTCGCGGCAAGCGACAGGATTGTACGAACGATCTCCGCGTTCTTAGGCAGGTGCATTGCGGTCACGAAGGAGCGGTCGATCTTTATCGTGTCTATGGGGAATTGATGCAAGTGACTCAGCGACGAATACCCGGTGCCGAAATCATCGAGTGATATGCGGATGCCTAGCGCCCGCAGATCTTTGAGCATCGAGGTCGCGAGCTCAATGTTTTCGATGATTACGCTTTCCGTGATTTCGATCTTCAAACTGCCGGGTGCGATTCGCGTGTCCAGCAAGATCTGCTCGATCAACTTGGTCAATTGCTGCAAGAACTGCTTGCCGGAGAGGTTGACGCTCATCGTCAGCGGCGGTTGCGAGGGGAACCGATTCTGCCATTCGCGCAGTTGCTCGCACGCCTGCCGCAAGACCCAGAGTCCGATCTGCATGATCGACCCTGTCTCTTCGGCCACGGGGATAAACTGCATCGGGTCAATGAAGCCGCGCTGCGGATGCTCCCACCGCAGCAGAGCCTCGAAGCCCTTGATGCTCCAGTCGTCCAGCGAGATAATCGGCTGGTAGTAAACCTTGAACTCGCCGCGCGCCAGCGCCCGCCGCAAATCGGTTTCGAGTTCCAGCAGCGCCACCGCGTTTGCGTGCATCCCTTTGTCGAATAGTTCGTAGCGGCTGCGGCCCTTATCTTTGGCGCGGTACATGGCGGTGTCGGCGTGGCGCAGATAATCATCCGGCTGGTCATCAAGCGACTGGCTGTACGCGATCCCGATGCTTGCAGAGGCGAATACTTCATAGCCGCTCAAATTGAACGGCGTCATCAACTCTTTCTGAATGCGCTCGGCGGCATCGGTCGCGTCGCCAACCTCCCTGAGACCCTCGAGAATAATGGCAAACTCATCTCCCCCCAGCCGTGACAGCATATCGCCCGGGCGAAGCGCCGCCTGCAAGCGTCGCGCGGCGGCGACGAGCAACTGGTCGCCAATCGGGTGCCCAAGGCTGTCGTTGACGACTTTGAAGCGGTCGAGATCGAGAAAGAGCACGGCGAAGGCATAGCCGTCGCATCGTTTCGCCCGCTCGAGCGCTTGCTCCAGCCGGCCCTTGAAGAGAGCGCGATTCGGCAGGCCGGTCAGCACATCGTGATAGGCAGTCCGCAGCAAACGTTCCTCGGCATCCTTCTGTTCTGTTATATCAGTTACGGAGCCGGCCATCCGGTAAATGGCTCGGTTTGAATCCCAAATTGCCAGGCCTCGGGAGAGCATCCACCGATAGGAACGGTCACGGCGCATCACGCGGTGTTCGCTTTGAAAGTGGGGCGTCTGGCCCAAGAGGTGAGCTACGAGTTCCGTCTGCACGCGCTCGGCATCGTCGGGATGCACGCGTTTCAACCATTCCTCGACGCTGCTGCCGATGTCGGCGTCTTCGAACCCGAGCATACTCTTCCAGCGATTGCAAAAATGAATTTCATTGTCTTCCAGGTTCCAATCCCAGACGCCGTCGTTCGAACTCTGGACGACTAATCGGTAGCGCTCCTCGGATGCCGCCAGGGAATCCAGCGCTCGACCCTGCTGAACGATTGCCCGCTCTAGCTCGCGGTTGTCGCGCCTGAGGGCGAGCTGCGCCATGACCGCGCGGCCCAGCGCGCGCAGCGCCTCCGACTCGGTCTTGCTGAACTGACGCGGTCGCCAATCCATCACGCACAACGCCCCTAGCGAATGCCCCTCCGGCGTTCGCAGAGGCGTCCCCGCGTAAAAACGAACCCCTGGGCTCGCCTTCGCCAGCGCGCCTTCGCGAAATCTTGAATCCTCCCGGACATCCGAAACAACCATCGGCTCCGCCCCAAGAATCGTCCATGAGCAAGGCGAATCCCAGCGCGCACATTCATCGATCGGGCGGCCGATCGCGGCCTTATACCAGACCCGCTCGCTTCCGACGATGCTTATCGCGGCAAACGGGGTTGCGCACGTATTGGCCGCGACACGCGTCAGATCTTTGAGTTCCGCGAGCGCCTCGCCGAGAACATAATACTCTTTGAGCGCTTGGACCCGCGCGCCCTCATTAGTAGGCGGCTGGGGCGTCGCGCGCAAGTCAGGCTCAAGCTGCTTGGCGGCCGAACCTTCGGAGAGACTCTGCCATCCTATCGAGCCCCTTTCATCGACCAAGGCGCCTGCCTTGACTTGATTGGCTCCTGATGGACATGCACTTCCCATATGCACCGGGGTTTTTGAGGGGAATAGATCTGAGCCCAAAATACGGCCTGCACCTCCCTCAAGTCCCGACGCAACAATGGCGCCATAAATGACTGGCAGAATTGACGTTCGACCTCCCGCAATTTGTGGAACACTCCAAAGCAAGGCCGCCAGTCGGCCTAATTGAACTAACCGTGGGAATTGATGACAGTTCGAAAGCCCGTTCGGGGATTCGTGCTCACAAGTGGAAAGGTGGCGGTGCTCCTTCGAGCAGGTGGATCGTTCTCGGCGAACTCTGCTCGATGCCCTGTCGGCCTGTGAATTTTCGACACGGAATGGGCACGTCAAAGCTCCCGAACTTGGCGACATGATGCCACAGGTCTCGGTCAGATTGACCTAACTGAGAGGTGCGTTGCGTTGGGCCGAAGGCCGTAAGTCCCTTTCCTTCTGAAACAAAGGCCCCACGCGCGAGACCGGCCTTTGGATTGCTCAATAGCTGCTATTTCAAGCAGGCAGGGCCTGCTGATCGCGAGTTCGGCGCAGTTTTGTTTAGTAGTCGCGAACGTTCCGATCGAAAGGAGGAATCTTGCAAATCAACGCTATCTGCAGGTCATGCAGGGCCGTAATTGAAGCGAACGAGGTGGAACCTTCCATTGCTGAGAGAAGACAAACACTTTGCCAGGTCTGCGAGCTGATCATTCCCGAGCCGGTAAAGGGCGATTTCTTGGTCTTGGTGGAGGATGGGTCTGCGCCGGCGTGAGCCAGCGGCGAAAAAGCCGGGCCAGCATTTCGTATTCTGTTGCTTGCCGCCGCGTCCGCAATTTCCGCAATTTCCGCGAGTTGCTGTTTAGTGCGGGTTGCCATGTGGTACTATGCTTGCGAGATGATGCTTCATTCCCGGAGCGCGCTCTCGCGCATAATTCACTATAGAAGGTAGCCCGTTGGTTGGAAGAACGCTACTCCACTACCGCATTCTTAAAGAGATTGGCAAGGGCGGTATGGGGGTCGTCTACAAGGCCGAAGACACCAAGCTCAACCGCATAGTCGCTATCAAGGCCCTCGCCGCGGATCTGCTCGGGGATGAGAAAGCGCGAGCCCGGTTCTTACGCGAAGCGCGCGCCGCTTCTGCAATCGATCACCCCAACATCTGTACCGTATACGAAGTGAACGAAGCGGAGGATGTGCTCTTCTTCGTCATGCAGTACGTCGAAGGAAAAACCCTAAAGAAGTTCATCGGCGGCCGGGCTCTAGCCGTAGATCAGACGCTGGAATTCTCACTCGAACTCGCCGACGCCCTGGCGGAGGCCCACCACCGCAATGTGCTGCACCGCGACATCAAGTCCTCTAATATCATGCTCAACGAGCGCAACCAGGTGAAGATCCTCGACTTCGGACTGGCAAAGCTCATACAAGCGGCCGAGCCGAAACCGGATTCCGATGGCCAGCAGGCGATTGAGTTAACCCAGGTGGGCACGCCATTCGGAACCGCCAGTTATATGTCTCCTGAACAGGCGCGGGGCGACAGCGCCGACGCGCGCTCGGATATATTTTCGCTCGGCGTCGTTATGTACGAGATGGCGACGGGCCGTTTGCCGTTCAAGGGCAAGACTTCGATTGATGTCATGCATGCGGTGATTCACGACGAGCCGCAGCCCATCAATGAGAGCATGCCCGCGCGATTCCAACAGATCATATCGAAAGCCCTGGCCAAGGACGCGAGTGCGCGATATCAGTCCGCTGACACTTTGTTGGACGATCTGCGCGCGCTGGTTCGCAACCACTACTTGGAACAGGGCGTGGTTCCGGCGGACAAAACCGCTTCGCTGAGAGCGTCGAAGGCGGCGCAGAAGGAAACCGGCTTGTTCGACAAGATGGCTCTGTGGTTCCAACGCGCGTTCCATACCGGCGCGGCGCCGCGGCAGGACAGCAGCGCGGGCAGCGGATCCGGGACCCCGGATGTCACGCCTTCGATGTGGCAGTCGCGAGACAAGAAGGCCATTGCCATACTCCCGTTCAAGAATCTATCCGGCAATGCCGAGAATGATTTTTACAGCTTCAGCCTGGCCGATAGCGTGATCACTGAGCTTGCGCAACTCCACGATCTGATCGTTCGTCCGTCATCCTATATAGCGCAGTATCAGAATAAGGATGTTGACCCTCGAACGGTCGGGACGCAATTGGCAGTGGACGCTGTGTTGATCGGCGGTTACATAAGATCGGGCGATCGTTTCCGCCTGACTCCGCAACTGATCGATGCCAATTCCGGCGAGATTGTTTGGAGCGAGAAGATTGACGTCGAGTCGAAGGACATTATCACTGTTCAGGATACAATTTCGCGCCAGATCGTCGAGGGCCTGCGCGTGCGGACGAACTCTTCGGAGCAGGAGCGCCTGGTCAAAACCGCCACTGAAAACGCTGAAGCCTATGAGAGTTATCTCAAAGCGCGTACGGTCCTCTACAAGTTCACCACGCAAACGCTCGACGTCAAGGATCTAGAGTCGGCCATAAACCTGTTTGGCGCTGCGGTCGCCGCCGACCCCAACTTTGCTCTCGCCTCCAGCGGTCTGGGGGTGTGCTATCTCAATTATGTCCTCAAGGGAATTGGCGGCGAAGAGTATTACACGATCGCCAAAACCGCGTTCAATCGCGCGCTGGAGGTTGACCCTAAGCTGGTCGAGCCGCGCGTCCGGCTCGTGTATATCGACCTGATTGAAGGGCGCTCCGAGTTGGCGCGGCAGGAAATCCGCCGGCTGCTGCGGCGCGCCCCAAATGAGCCCTCCGTTCATTCAGCCGCCGCTTACCTCTATCGCTTGAGCGGGCAGTATGAGCGCGCGTTGGAAGAATGGGACAATTTGCTCAAGATCAGTCCGACCGATGTCGTCTTTGCGAGCTACAATCGGGCGCGCATTTACATCTATGAGCGCGATTACGCAAAGGCCGGGGGAGAGATCGCCAAGGGCCTTGCCTTTGAACCCCACCATCCCATGCTCCGGGCTTACAGTGCGGTGATCGACTATTACAGAGGAGAAATAGAGAAGGCAACGCTTGTCCTCGAGGATCTGAATGAGAAGAGCCCCGACCTCCACTCACAAAAGATCTTTCTTGCCTATTGTTATCTCTCGCGCGGAGAGCGTGAGCGCGCGCTTGCTCTGCTCGATCATAATGTCATCGAAACGGCGCGCGCCGATCCCGATGTGGCCTACCGGCTCGCCGTCGTCTACGCCCTTGCGCATGAAACGGACAAAGCTCTGGAATGGCTTGATCGAGCGATCGCCATCGGCAACGAGAATTATCCGTGGCTCGCTTTAAATCCAAACTGGGAGGGATTGCGAGAAGAGCCGCGCTACAAGGCGCTGATGCAGTCTCTCAAGGACAAATGGCAGACCTTGATGGACGCCGCGTAGAATCAACGCCCTTGTATGGGCGGCCGTCTCTGGCCGCCCCATCAGTGAAACTTCGGGCAATTAAAACTCGCAATCAAAACTCGCGCAATTTGCTGCTTGAGCATAATTCAGGTCTGAACTACGCTCTCTGCCGGACCGCCAACCTTAAGCGCCATCGACCGTCAGCGCGGCTTCGAGTGAAATGGCTTAATCGAGCGATCGCCATAGGCAACGAGAATTCTCCATGGCTCGGTTTACTGGACGCCGCGTAGAATCAATACCCTGTATGGGCGGCCGTCTCTGGCCGCCCCATCAGTCAAACTTCGCGCAACTAAAACTTCGCGCAACTAAAACTTCGCGCAACTAAAACTCGCGCAATTTCCTGCTTGAGCATAATTCAGGTCTGAACTACGCTCTCTCTGCCGGACCGCCAACCTTAAGCGCCATCGACCGTCAGCGCGGCTTCGAGTGAGGCGCTACGCCGAAACCGGAGACACGCCGAGGGCAGTCTGCAGACCCTCGATAACCCGCCGTTTGACGTCTTCAAAATCCCCTTCCACCCGGCAGCCTGCCGCATTGCGATGGCCGCCGCCGCCAAAGCACTCGGCAACCTTGGCGACGTTCTTCCTGCCCTTGGAACGAAGACTTACACGATACACTCCGGGTGATAGCTCCTTAAAGAACGCAACCGCTTCGACGTCGCCAACCGAGAGCGCGTGGTTCACGATGCCATCGGAGTCTTCCTCGGAGGCATCCGCTTCGTACATCGCCGCGCGGTCAACCGTAACCCAGGCGATGCGCCCCGAGTCGTCGCATTCGATTCCGGATAGCACCAACCCAAGGAGCTTGATCTTCGAAAAGGGATACGAATAGAACAGCGCCTGCGAGATGCGCGCGGGCTCTACGCCGCGGCGCACGAGTTCCGACGCGATCTTCAGCGTCCTCTCCGTCGTGTTTGAAAAGTGAAAGCTGCCGGTGTCGGTGAGCAAAGCAGTATAAATACACTCGGCGATTTCTTTCGTCACCTCCACCCCGACGGCCTTGCAAAGATTATAAATCATCTCGCCGACGGCGGCCGCCGTGGGATCAATCCAGTTAACGTCCCCGAACGGAATCGTGGTGGAATGATGATCGATATTGACGACGAACTGGTTCTTGAGACTGGGAAGCCCGGGCCGTTCGACGTCACTGCACTCGATGATGAAGGCCACATCGTACGCTTCGGTCAGATCCTCCTGGACGACCACAAGATCCGATCCGGGCAATACATGGTAGGCGGGGGGAACCCGGTCGCGCAGGACCACGGTCGCGTCCTTCCCGAGGCTCCGCAGCATCCAATACAGGGCGAGCCCTGAACCCAGGCCGTCGCCATCCGGCCGGATATGGGAGGTAATCATAAACCGCTGCTTTTGTTCAACCAGTTGCACAACCTGACTAAGCATGATTTTACCTAAGGCCGGGAAGCGGGCGATCAAGAAGATTAGATTCAAATCTAATTCAAGGATCTGAAAAAAGGATCTAAAGCAACATCAGTCACGCTCGTCGTCGCGGCCGGGCTCAGGACTCGGGGCTTGGTGCGCTTGACTCGTCCTGACCTGGCTCGCGTTCCCGCGCCTTTTCCACCTCCTTACTGAGGAACTCCTCGATTCTCGCGGCAGTCTCGATCGTCTGATCGTAAACGAAGTGCAACTCCGGAGTGCGCCTCAGCCGTAAGGCCGATCCGAGTTGATGGCGAATGAAGCCGGCCGCGTGATTCAACGCTTTCAACGATTCGGCGGCTTCTTTCTCAGTGCCCAGCACGCTGACGAAAATCTTGACGTGCCGGAGGTCCGAGCTGAGTCTTGCGTCGGTAACCGTAGCAAAACCGATCCGCGGATCCTCCACCTCGCCCGCAATGATCAGGCTCGTCTCTTCCTTTATCTGTTCGGCTAGGCGCTCAGGTCGTCTTGCTGGCATACTTCACCGGGCATGGTTCGGAGGCCGAAGCTAAACTACGTATCATACCGCCAGCCTCGCAAACTTGCAAGACAAATAGCATGTTTTGCGGCCAGCGATGAGTGGTGCTACTATCAGTTGAACTCGCTGAAGAGGACAGACCCCTCGGAGAGGCTCTCTTGAACCGGAAGCTGGTTTCTCGGCAGGCCTTAGTAAAGAGAGACGTGCGCTACGAAACAGCGGCAACAGAGAGCCGCCAGTCATATTGGCGGAAGCTGGATGGCACCGCCACAACTCCGGTTGTGGTTCCAGCGGAAATTCCACAGAAACGGAGTTCCGTCATGGAGACCACACAAGACCGGCGCATCTTTATTGACCGTCTCAGCCAGTTTCCGGACCAGGAGGTGCTGATTAGAGGCTGGATTCACCGCCTCCGCACCCTGGCTAAAACCACCTTCATAATCGTCAGGGATTGCTCCGGAGAAGCGCAATGCGTCGCCGCCTCTGAGACGCTGAAGGAACTGCGGCTGAAGCTTGAAGACGCGATCGAGATTCGCGGCGCCGTTCGCCTGGACGGGCGCGCCAGGCGCGGGTTCGAAGTGGAAGCATCTGAAGTCACACTGCTCAACCCGTGCGCCAATAACCTCCCGTTCAACTCGTCGACGAGCACGGATTCGGTTGGTCTCGACACCCTGCTGGAATTTCGCCCGCTTGGCGTGCGCAACGACGAGATCGGCAATATCTTCCGGATTCAGGCCGCCACCCTCAAGTATTTCCGCGAGTTCCTGACCAACCACCGGTTCACCGAAATCATCACCTCGAAGATCGTTGCGTTCGGCACCGAGGGCGGCGCCAATCTTTTCGAAATCAAGTATTTCGACCGCATCGCCTATCTGGCTCAAAGTCCGCAGTTCTATAAGGAACATGGCGTCGCGGGTTTCGAACGCGTCTTCGAGACCGGCCATGTCTATCGCGCCGAGCCGCACGCCACCAGCCGGCACTTGACCGAATATTACTCGCTCGATTTTGAGCTCGGTTTCATCGATGGGCCGGACGACGTCATCCAGGTCGAGCGCGAGCTTCTGACTCACATCTTCGAGCGCCTGAACGCCGAATGCGGAGAGATCCTCGAACATTACCGGAATGGGCCTCTCCCTTCGATGCTGCATGTGCCGATTTGGGAGTTCGGCAAGTGTCTTGAGCTGCTGCGTGACAACTTCGGCCGCGCCGACCTCGTTGACGATCTCGATCCCAAAGGCGAGAGACAGATTTGCCAACTGGCCGAGCAAGAGACCGGCGTCGCGGCGGTCTTCGTGATTGGCTACCCCATCGGCAACAGGCCGTTTTATACCGCGCCGCGCGGGGACGGACGCACGGCGAACAGCTTTGATCTGCTCTTCCAAGGACTCGAAATCACCACCGGAGGCCAGCGTCTGCACCGCAGATCCGATCTCGAAGCAGCGCTGCGCGGGAGAGGGCTGGACCCGGCAAAGTTCGAAGGTCACCTCAAAATGTTCGAGCTGGGTATGCCGCCGCACGGCGGCCTGGCGATTGGGCTCGAACGCCTGACGGCGCAAATCCTCGGACTGAGCAGCGTCAAACAGGCCGTGCTCTACCCGCGGGATCGCTATCGCACGACGCCATGATACTATTTCTGCAGCGTTCACGGGAGTAACAACAAAATGCGCCTTTATGCGATTGATCACGTTCAATTGGCGATGCCGCCAGGTGAAGAGGAGAAAGCCCGACTGTTCTACGTCGGGATCCTGGGCATCCCGGAGAAGCCCAAACCTCCCCACCTTGCCAGGCGAGGCGGCGTCTGGTTTGAAGACGGGAATCTCAAGGTTCATCTTGGGGTCGAAAAGGATTTCCGACCAGCAAGAAAGGCTCATCCGGCGCTATTGGTGAGCGGCCTCGATGACCTGATCCATAAATGTGAGAGCGGCGGTTATGAGGTCGTCGAGGACGAGCCTCTGGAAGGCTGCCACCGAGTCTATGTTACTGACCCGTTCGGCAATCGCATCGAGCTGATGGAGCCCGAAGAGAAGGATGAAGGATAAGAAACAACTGGAAAGGTCACAACCAAAAATGGCAGATAACATTAGAGTTCGGTTCGCTCCATCGCCCACGGGATACCTCCACTTGGGAGGAGCGCGCACGGCGCTCTTCAATTGGTTGTACGCCCGCAAATTTGGCGGCGTGTTCATTTTACGTATCGAAGACACCGATACGCAGCGCTCTTCCGAGGCGATGGTTCAGGGCATCCTGGAGGGCATGGCCTGGCTTGGTTTGGACCCGGACGAAGGCCCCTTTTTTCAATCCTCATTCGTGGAGCAGCACCGCGAAGCGGCGCGGCGGCTTGCCGCGGAGGGCAAGGCCTACTATGACTTCACGCCAAAAGAACAATCAGACGATCGCACGGTAAAGGAGAGAATCGTCGACCGCGCGCGGGCCCAAGCCCAGACCGGCAAAGAGCGCAGCCCGTATCGCAATCTGCCAATAGGGGAAGCGCTCAGTCGAGTGGAGGCCGGTGAACCCGCGGCCATCAGGCTTAAGGTTCCGGAGACCGGATTATCCCGGTTTGAAGACCTGGTCTATGGAACGCAGGAGCGCGCCACCTCCGACATCGAAGATCTTGTGCTCATCCGCTCCGACAGACACCCGCTCTACAACCTTTCGGTGGTTGTCGATGATATCAATATGGGCATAACTCACGTGATTCGCGGCCAGGATCATTTGACGAATACCCATAAGCAAGTCTTGATTTATGAAGCGCTTGGCGCGCCGATTCCTAAATTCGGCCACTTGCCGCTGATCATGGCGCCCGGCAAAGAGAAGTTGTCGAAGCGAAAGCACGGTCCGGTGGTGTCGGTGACGACTTATCGGGACCGCGGGTTCCTGCCCGACGCCCTGGTCAACTTCCTCGCGTTGCTGGGTTGGTCGCCGGGCACGGACCAGGAGATGCTATCCCGGGCCGAACTGGTCGAGAAGTTCTCACTGGACGCAGTGAACAAAGCGTCAGCGGTGTTCAATTTCGATGAGAAAGATCCGCGCGATTGGACCGATCCCAAGGCCCTGTGGATGAACGCCGAATACCTGAGAGCGATGCCCTTGGAGCAACTCGCTCCGATGGTCGCCGGCGAACTGAGAAAGGTCGGCCTCTGGCGCGAGGAGTATTCCGGCGAGGCGCGGGATTGGTTCGTGCGGACCGTAGACCTGTTGCGGGCGCGCTATCGGACCACACTCGATTTCGCGGAGCTCGGACGGCCGTACTTCTCCGATGCATTCGATTACGATCCGGCTGCCGTCAAAAAGAATCTCAAGGACGAGCGGCTCAACGATTTCTTGCCTGCCCTGGCAAAAAGGCTCGCCGGAGTTGAAATCTTCACGCACGACGCCGCGGAGGCGGTATTGCGGGCCTATGCCGAAGAACAGGGCGTCAAGGCGGGCCTGCTCATCAACGCGGCTCGCACCGCTCTCAGCGGCCAATCCGTAGGACCGGGGCTTTTCGACATAATGGCGACCCTTGGCCGGGTGCGCACGGTCGAGCGCCTGGAGAGAGCAGTGGCTCAGGTGGGGAAGTGACAAGTGACGAGTGACGAGTGACGAACGAGTGATGAGTGACAAAGTGAAGGGTCAAAGTGACCAGCAGAAGGCGCTTTTCACTCTTAGCTTGTCACTTGTCACTCGTCACACATCACTACCCTCTGGGAATTCAACGCAATTCTCTATTTAACAACGATGGGCAGAACCGGATCTTCCGGTCTGGAGAGGGGTAAATGACACTAAAGGAGTGCCGGAAACCAGGCTGACAGGACTAACCCATTCGGGGCCGGACCTTAGATTCGGCAACGGCAGGCCTACAGCATGCTTACCTCAGGCGAACCTCGCTAATCATGGCATCAACCCCTCAGAACGTTATCCCGAGCGGAATCGAGCCGGTTGACAAGCTGCTCGGCGGGCTCGAACGCGGAAAGTCTTACCTCGTACACGGCGAGACCGCCGGCAAATCGCTCTTCGGCATCAAGTTCCTCATCGAAGGTTTGAAGCGCGGTGAAAACAGCGCCGTGGTTATTCGGTACTCTCCGGAAGACGCCGTGCGCCGCTTCGCGCGTCTCGGCTACGATTGTCTGGAAGACGTCTACAGCGGGCGCCTGGTCATACTCGAATACTCAGATGACATCATTCAGCAGATTGTCCACCTGCGCTCCATCACTCCGGTGCTGCGCGAACTGGAATGGCTGCTCGGCGAGACCAAACCGCAACGCATCATCTTCGACCCGGTAACGCACCTGGTGTTGGGCGACAACGGTGATCTGGAATCGCGGGTTCGCGAGTTTGCTTCCTGGGTTGGCTCATTTGGGTCAACGTCCGTGCTGATCGCCAATGGCGATCAACAGGATGTGGTCGAGTGTTTTCGACCGCTGGTCGGGGAGTCGTTTCGATTTGAACTGCGCGAGGTGGCGGACCGCGTGGCTCGCTTCCTGTCTTTTGAAAAATCGCCAAGAATTCAGGATCAGGCAATTGAAGTCGACCCGTCTCGCGGCGTCTTTTTGTTGGGCCGAACGAGGAACTTAGAGCAATTTTTTTCCGTCTTTCATGGTCCGGCTGCAGATGCGCCGGGCGCGCAGGATGTCCCGCAGGATCAGCAGCCGCCGACCATGGCGGGCCGCCATGCGCCAGACCAGCGCGGGTCAGAGCAGGCAATGTCGCCGCGATCAGAGGCAACCCCCTCAGAAACGCCCGACTTCACGTCGCGGGAGTCTCAGCTTCAGCCTAACCGAGCAAGGGGAGTCCATGACGGGGAGGCCAAAGCACCTGAGCCAGGCATCGATTTCAAAGCGATCGATTCGGACCTGGAGAGCCTCTTCCCGGCGCAGCCTCCCTGGCGCCGGATGGTTCCCCCGTCGCCAGAGCCGGGGCCTCAAGAGACCGCGAAGGAATCAGGCATGGGCAACCTGCCGGCGAGCCAGAGTGACCATGGTCAGGCCGCGGCGCCGGATGGCGCCGACAATGAGTTGGATCTATTCGCCGATCTGGCTGACGAAATAGCAGCCGCACTCTCTCCGCTTGATCTAGAACCCCAGCCGGCCCCCCCTCTGGCCGCAGCCAAAGAACTGCGGCAGGCGCTAGGACCCCAGGAAGAAGGTGCGGCGAGCCCGAAAGCCCCCAGCCGGCCGCAACCGCCGCCGCCTGCGGCGGCCAGGGCAACGCCTGAGCAGACCAACGTGAGACCGATGGAAACGCCGTGCTCTCTCGCGCCGACGGCGGCGGAGAGCGGAGGCTTCGCCTCGCGCCACGAATCGGTCCAGGAGCCCGTGACGATCGAACTGCCGGCCGCCGCGGATCAACCGATTGCAGCCGAGGGCCGGCAAGCCGCGCCTGACGAGGCGGATCAACTGCCGTCTCCTCCACTTCCCTCCCCCATCCAGGATCAGCCAGAGCTACGCTCCGCCGCCCGTCGGCGCGCCTCGGATTCAAGAATAGAAAGCGCCATAACCAACCGCACCGTGGAGATCCTGCTGCGCCCGCCGGATGCGGCGATGGAACCCGCATCCCAGGTCCCGGCCGGAATAGCGGCGGCGCGTGCGGCATTGGACGACCGCCCTGCCCCCGCGGCGGCCGATCCTAAGGACTTCAGCGTGCTCGTCATCAACGCCGATCCGTCAGCTCAGGAGGTGATCGCCCAGGCAGTCACCGACTACACGGTCGAAACCCTGCCCGATGGCGTTAGCGGGCTTGCAAAGCTCATCGCGTTCAAGCCCGACCTGATCATCCTCGACGTCGATCTGCCCATTCTTGACGGATTCAAGGTGCTGGCTCACATCCGGGCAAGCCTCAACATGCCGGTGATCATTACTTCGGGCTCCCGCTTGCGCGCCAGCGATCGAGTTCTGTCTGGCGAGCTTGGGGCCGACTATTACCTTACAAAACCCTTCAGCGCCAAGGAACTGCGCCAGAAGGCGCGGCAACTGATCGCGCGCTATCGCGGTATAAACTCGTGGATCCTAAACTCAGCCCCCGGCAACCCGCCTTTCCGAGCAGCGATCGCGCAGGAAAAAGAGGCCTCGCCGGTTGAGTCGCGGCCGGCTTCCTTTGAATCCGAAGGCCGGGAATTCACGCCCTACCAGGATTTCACGGCCCAGGTCGAAAAGAAGGTGAAATCCGCTATCGAGATGGGCGCGCCGTTTACAATAGTCGGATGCAGGGTTCCGGGTATGACCGCAAACCGCGGCCAGCTCGCCTTGGGCTTGTTCGAGATCGCGCGCTTGATGGTGCGCGATACGGATCTGCTTTCGACAAACCCGCGCAACGACCTGGTCCTTCTCTTGACTGATGCCACCTCCGCCGGCGCGCGCGCCTTTATAGCGCGCCTCCGGGAGCAGGTCCTTGAAGAGTTGGG